>Ga0247727_10000875_pt1 | contig 73190 bp, 67 predicted proteins | sample WisWelCaveWW1625_FD_202498 | JGI IMG/M metagenome (GOLD analysis project Ga0247727, IMG submission 202498) | Biofilm microbial communities from Wishing Well Cave, Virginia, United States - WW16-25 | ecosystem: Environmental > Aquatic > Deep subsurface > Groundwater > Cave microbial mat | place...
AGGACGTTGAAGTGAAATTGGGATTGTCGAATGATTTGGAGACCGAAGTGATCAGCGGCGTGGAAGAGGGACAGCAGTTGGTATTGAATTTGAATCCGTCGCAAAATCCGGTCAGCCCGTTGGGCGGGAGTCGCTAAACGTCATTGCGAGGCGCGCCCTTTGCGCCGAAGCAATCTCCTTGTTCCAATTGTGAGTTGGGGATTGCTTCGCACACTTGCCCTGGCGGGAACGCAAGTGCCAGGGAAGAACGATCGCAATGACACTTTGGAATTTACTATGAACTTCCTCGAAAGTCTTCGCGTTTCTTTCCGTTCGCTCACCGCGAACAAATTGCGCTCGACGCTCACGATGCTCGGCATTATCATCGGCGTCGGCGCGGTGATCGCGCTCTTGGCAATTGGGCAGGGCGCGGGCGCGGCGATTACGTCGCAAGTGCAAGGCATCGGCTCGAATTTGATTTTTGTTTTTCCGGGTCAAGCGTCCACGTCCGGCATTCGTTCCGCGTTCGGTACCGCGGCAACGCTGACGCTCGCGGATACGTACGCGCTGGCGGATCGCGCGTGTTGCCCGGATGTTGCCGGTGTCGCGCCGGTGTTTACTCGCAACGCGCAGGTGACCGCCGCCGGCAACAACACCGTGACGACCGTCACCGGCACGACGCCAAGTTATGAATTCGTCCGGAATTTTCGCGCGAAACGCGGCAGATTTTTCGACCTGCGCGATTTGGATTCGGTCGCGCGGGTCGCGGTGATTGGCGCGGTGACGGCGAAAACATTGTTCCCCAACCAAGACCCGATTGGGCAGACGCTCAAGATCGAACGCGTGCCATTCAAAGTGATTGGCGTGATGGAAGAAAAAGGCGGCACGGCGTTTTTTGGCGGCAGTCAAGACGACGTGATTTTTATTCCGATTACAACCGCGCAGCAACGCTTGTTCGGCAGTATCGCGACAACGCCGAGCGGCGCGCCGCGCGTGACCGGCGCGGCGGTTTCCGCGGTGAGCGAAAAGCAAATGAACGCGGCGATGGCGGAGATCACGACCGTTCTGCGTCAGCGGCACAAAATTATTTATCAGCAAGATGATTTCACGGTCTTGAGCCAAAAAGATATTCTCGGCGCGCTGAATCAAATCACCGACATTCTCACGATCTTTCTCGGTTCGATTGCCGCGATTTCGTTGCTCGTCGGCGGCATCGGCATTATGAACATTATGCTCGTCTCGGTGACGGAGCGCACGCGCGAGATCGGCATTCGCAAGGCGATTGGCGCGCGCCGCCAAGATATTTTGCTGCAATTTTTGCTCGAAGCGATTGTGCTAAGCGTTGCGGGCGGCTTTCTTGGCATTTTGCTCGGCGCGGGCATTGCCGCCGGCGTGAATACGACCGGCTTGATTCAAACGGTGGTCTCGCCGTCGTCGGTGTTGCTCGCGGTCGGATTTTCGGTCGCGGTCGGATTATTTTTCGGCTTGTATCCCGCCGCGCGCGCGGCGAGCTTGCATCCGATTGACGCGCTGAGATACGAATAATTTCGGACGCGGATAAAACCAAGAAACGACTCGCATTTTCCGCGTTCCTCCGCGTCCGGTACGTTTTTTTGAAATGACGATCACAACATTTTTGTCCGGCATCGCGAACACGCACCTCATCGAAAATTCGCGCGGCGTTGTCATCGTCGACGCGGGCATGCCAAATCATGAGCAGGAAATTCTCGCGCGCCTACGCGCGTTGGGAAAATCCGAGCGCGATGTCCGTTTGATTTTGCTCACGCACGCGCACATTGACCACGCCGGCTCCGCCGCCGCGTTGCGCCGCGCGACCGGCGCGCCGATCGCGATGCATCGCGCGGATGAACATCTCGCGCAGACGCGCGTTTTGCAAATGCCGCCCGGGCGCAATGCGTTCATCACTGCCGGCGCGCGCGCGCTTCAGCCGTTGATGCGTTTCGCGCCGATGGAAACTTTTACGCCGGACATTTGGCTCGCCGAGGGGCAAGCGCTTCAAGAATTTGGTTTGGATGCGCGCATTATTCACACGCCCGGGTATACGCGCGGCTCGATTAGCGTGTGGTTCGATGATGGCGCGTTGTTCGTCGGCGACGCGATTTTGAATTTACTGCGCGTTTCATTGCCGCTCGTTTGGGAAGACGCGGCCGCCACCTATGCGTCCGCGCGGGAAATTATCGCGTTGCGTCCGCGCGTCTGTTACACCGGACACGGACGCACGTTTGAATGGAATGATTTAGAGCGGTTTGCGGAAAAACGTTTGAATTAACCTGAGGTTTTTCAATGCACTCACGAATGCGCGGGAAAAGTCAAAGTCAAGAAATGCCGGGCGGCAACGGCGCGCGGGGTGAAGGAAATCGCGGCAGTTGGGGCGGACGCGAACGCGGCGATCCCAAAATGCTCGGGCGCGCGATTCGCTACGTCGGCAATTATCGCCGGCTCGCTTTTTTTGCGTACGGCTCGCTCTTTGTGGCGACGCTCGCGCAATTGATGGTGCCGCAACTCGTGCAAGGGATGATTGATTCGGTTTTGCGCGGCGCGCTCGCGCAACAAATCCTCGCGCTTCCGGCAGAGGCACAACCGCTCGCCGCACAGCGACTCCAGACGACACTCGCGCAATTGCAAGCCGATCAATCCGGCGCGGCGAACGCGCTCGTCGTCGCGCTGTTTTCGATTGTGGGCTTTGCCGCATTGCGCGCGCTCTTTTCGTTTTCGCAGTTGTACAACGCCGAGCGCATTTCGCAGAACGTCGCATTCGATTTTCGCAATCAACTCTACGCCAAAATTCAACGACTCTCGTTCAGCTATCACGACCAGAATCAAACCGGGCAATTGATGATTCGCGCGACGGATGATGTAGAAAAAGTTCGGCTCTTTATTGGGCAGGGTTTAGTGCTCGCGTTGCAAGCGTTGGTTCTGCTCGTCGGCACGCTCGTGATTTTGTTTTTCACAAACAGCGCGCTCGCGCTCATCGTCCTGCCGATTGTGCCGATCTCGCTCTTTGTCTTTATGATCTTTGGCGCGATCAGCCAGCCGCTGTTTATGCGCGTGCAAGCGCGCATCAGCGCGCTGAACACGGTTCTGCAAGAAAATATGGCGGGGCTGAAGGTTGTGCGCGCGTTCGCGCGCGAGCGGTACGAGACCGCGCGCTTTGAAATGAGCGCGAACGAATTGCTGGCGCAATCCCTGCGCGTTTCGCGCATTTTCTCATTCCTCTTTCCGATTGTCTTTCTCACCGGCAACTTGGGACAAGCGGCGGTGCTGTATTTCGGCGGGCGGCAAATGATCGAAGGGACGCTGACGCTCGGTGAATGGCAAAAATTTTCGCTCTATCTCGTCTACATTTTTTTCCCGCTCGGTCAACTCGGTTTTATTATTTCACTGATGGCGCAAGCCGGCGCGTCCGCGCAACGCATCTTTGAAATTCTCGACACGCAGAGCCAAGTCGAAAACAAGCCGGGCGCGGTGGAACTCGCCGCCGCGCGCGGCGACGTGAAATTTGAAAATGTTTCGTTCCGCTATTTCAAAGGCGGCGAGCCGGTGTTGAACCAAGTTTCGTTTGATGCGAAAGCTGGTCAGACGATTGCCCTGCTCGGCGCGACCGGCAGTGGCAAGACGACGATCATCAATCTCATTCCGCGCTTTTACGACGTCAGCGAAGGACACGTGCAGATTGACGGGCGCGATGTGCGCGACGTGACGATCGAATCTTTGCGCGCGCAGATCGGCATCGTTCTGCAAGAGACGACGCTTTTCACCGGCACCATTCGCGACAATATTGCCTTCGGCAAACCGGACGCGACGATGGCGCAAGTGAGCGCGGCGGCGCACGCCGCGGCGGCGCACGAATTTATCATGGAATTTCCGCAAGGGTACGAAACGCCGGTCGGCGAGCGCGGCTCGACCCTGAGCGGCGGGCAAAAGCAACGCCTCGCGATTGCGCGCGCGCTCTTGCTCAACCCGCGCATTTTGATTCTCGACGATTCCACGTCGAGTGTTGACCTCGCGACGGAATATCGGATTCAACACGCGCTCGATGCGTTGATGCAAGGGCGCACGTCGTTTGTGATCGCGCAGAGAATTAGCACGGTGTTGAATGCGGATCAAATCATCGTGATGGACAAAGGCGCGATTGTTGCGCGCGGAACGCACGAAGAATTGCTTGAGTCGTCCGAAATTTACGCGGACATTTATTCTTCGCAATTGGTGGATGATTTGGAAGTGGAACCATCGCCGGTGCAGACCGCGTAAAACAAATTACCACCAAGACGCAAAGGATCAAATGGTCATTCTGAGGAGCGTAGTTTGCGACGAAGAATCTTGTTGCGCCAAAGAATAACAAGACCCTTCGCTGCGCTCCGGGTGACATTGGGGCACGCTTTTCCTTTTGTCTCTTCGCCTTTCGGTCGAAATAAATTGAGGTTACTCCTATGCTGATGGGACAACGCGATCAAGCGTTTCAAGTGGAAGTGCGTAAAGCGCATGACGTGCGCGGCACACTCGCGCGTTTTTGGCATTATTTTCAACCCTATCGCTTGACGTTACTGATTATCGCCGCGCTGATTATCATCGCGACCTACGCGCAAGTGCTCGTGCCGGAATTGATCGGGCAAGCGGTGGATTGTTATCTCACGCCGGCGACGCGCGCGGCATTTGCCGGCGCGCCGCCGACGGAAACGCGCAGTGCGAATTGTTGGTACGCGACGTTGCCGGCGGACGCGGGCGCGGCGGAGTATGTCGCCGGTTTGGGCGGATTGATTTTGCTCATCGTCGGATTATACGTCGGCGGCGCGGCGATTATCGGCTTGCAATTTTTCTTGATGACGTACGCCGGGCAGAGCGTCTTGCGCACGATTCGGGTGGACGTGTTTCAGCATATTCACCGGCTTTCGCTCGGCTATTACACCAAGCATGAAGCCGGCGACGTGATGAGCCGGATTACAAACGACGCCGACACGATTCAGCAATCCTTGCAATTTCCGCTGTTGGCAGTTACACAAGGCGCGTTACTGATTATTTGGATCGCGTTCAATATGCTGACGAAAAATCTGGTGTACGCGCTCATCAGTCTGGCGATCACGCCGCTGATGTTCCTCGCGACGACTTGGTTCTCGACACAGGCGCGCCAAGCGTTTCGCAATGTGCGCCGCCGCGTCGGCGACGTGAACGCGAATCTGCAAGAGAGTTTGGCGGCGGTGCGCGAGGCGCAGGCGTTCAATCGCGAAGATGAAAATATCGCGGCGTTCAACGAATCGAACGCGGCCTCGCGCGACGCGAGCATCCGCGCGGTCGCGTACACCAGCGCGCTCACGCCGACGCTCGAAGCGCTCGGCTACGTTTCGATCGCGATGGTCGCGGCGGTCGGCGGCTATTTCCTTTTGAACCACAGCGATTTCTTTGGCGCGCAAATGTCGCTCGGCTTGATCGTCGCGTTCATCGCGTACTCGCAACGCTTTAATCAACCGATCACACAAATCTCGGTGATGTGGACGAACGTGCAGAGCGCGATTGCCGGCGGCGAGCGCATCTTTGGCTTGCTCGACACGCAACCGGAACTCGAAGATAAATTAACCGCGCCAGCGATGCCGCCGATTCATGGACGCGTCGCGTTTGATAAAGTGTGGGCGGAGTACGAGCCGGGTCAGCCGGTTTTGCGCGAGGTCAGCTTCGTCGCCGAATCGGGACAAACGATCGCGATTGTCGGTCCGACCGGCGCAGGCAAAACGACGATCAGCAATCTCATCCCGCGCTTTTATGATGTGACCGCCGGCGCGGTTACGATTGACGGCATTGATGTGCGCGATGTCACCGCCGCGTCGTTGCGCGCGCAGATCGGCATCGTCTTGCAAGACCCGTTTCTTTTTCGCGACACGATCATGACGAATATTCGGTACGGCAAACCGGATGCGACGGACGCGCAAGTGATCGCGGCGGCGCAACTGGCGCGCGCGGATACCTTCATCGAACGCTTGCCGGAAGGATATGCTACGGTGCTCGGTGAACGCGGCGCGGGGATTAGTTTGGGACAGCGGCAGTTGATCGCGATCGCGCGCGCCGCGCTCGCGGATCCGCGCATTCTGATTCTCGATGAAGCGACCTCGAGCGTGGACACGCGGACGGAACGGCTGATTCAAAAGGCGCTGGAAGAATTGTTGCGCGGGCGCACGAGCATCGTGATTGCGCATCGCCTGAGCACGATTCGAAACGCGGATCAGGTTTTGGTTTTGAAAGACGGGCAGATTATCGAGCGCGGTACGCACGCGGAACTTTTGCGCGCGCAAGGTTTTTATTACAATTTGTATCAAAGCCAATTCCGCCGCGATGTGGATTTTCAAAAAGAAATTACCGCGCCGGTGATGGCGAATGCGGGGAAATAAACCGCAGAGGCGCAGAGAGCGCAGAGAAAAAAATCTGTCCCATTGACGCCGATGCCCGTCGTGAATAAAATGGAAGCGTAGAAAGGAAGGGACGCGAGCGCCGCGTCCCGCTTGATTCAAGCCTATGGCTGATTCCGATTCTGCCGCCGCCGTGGTCGTAAAAGAAAAGCCGCGCGGCATTGTTCTGCCAAAAACTTTTATTGCGCTCCGGCATCGTAATTATCGCCTCTATTTCGCTGGTCAATTAATTTCGCTGACCGGCATGTGGATGGCAAACACCGCGCAGCCCTGGCTCGTGTATCAAATGACCGGCTCGCCGCTTTATTTGGGCATCGTGAGTTTTTCGTCTTCGATCCCGGCGTTGACGCTGTCATTGTGGGCGGGCGTCATCGTGGATCGCGTGCCCAAACGCCGGCTTTTGCTCCTCACTCAACTCGCGGCGATGCTAAACGCCTTTACGCTCGCGGTAGATGTTTTTTCCGGCTGGGCGCAACCGTGGCACATTGTGATCTTTGCGGTCATTCAAGGCGTGATCAATGCGTTCGACGCGCCGGCGCGCCAAGCGTTTGTGTTCGAGATGGTCGGGCGCGAAGATTTGACGAACGCGGTCGCGCTCAACTCGGCGGCGTTTCAAATCGGGCGCATTTTCGGACCGACGCTCGCCGGCATTTTGCTCGCGCTCGTCGGTCCGGCGTGGTGTTTTTTGCTGAATGGTTTTTCGTTCTTGGCGCTCATTTTTGGTTTGAATCGAATGGAGGTGCGCGATCAGCCCGGCGAATCCAAACGCGCGCCGGCGTTGAAACAATTGCGCGAGGGCTTGAGTTATATCTGGCGCGATCAAACTTTGCGTACGTTGTTTGGAATGGTCGCCGTCGCGAATATTTTCGCGTTCGGGTATTCCGCGCTCTTGCCGGCATTCGCGCGCGATGTGCTGGATGCCGGACCTGCCGGGCTGGGATTTATGGGCGCGGCGGTGGGCGCGGGCGCGCTGATCGGCGCGCTGATCGTCGCGCGGTATGGCGGCAGTGGGCGCACGGGCGCGATCTTGACGCTTGGAAATATTTTAATGCCGCTGATGGTGATTGCGTTCGCGCTGTCGCGTTCCTATTCACTGTCGCTGATCATTCTCTTTTTCGCCGGGATGAGTTTCATGTTGCAAAATACGGCGACGAATACGCTGATCCAAATGACCGCGCCCGATGCGCTGCGCGGCCGCATCGCGAGCGTGCAAGCGCTGATCTTTTTCGGATTGTTCCCGCTCGGCGCGCTGATGGCTGGTTTTATCGCGGAGCATTGGGGCATTCCGGCAGGCGCCGGATTTGGCGGAAGTATGGCGCTGATCTTTGGTATGATTTGGCTTTGGCGCGCGCCGTTTGTGCGGAAATTATCCTGATGTTCATTCGCGTTCTCATCATTATCGCGATCGTTGTGATCGCCGTGTGGCTCATTCAAATGATGCTCTTGCGCGCGCGCGGGCGCCGCCTTTCGCCGCGGCGCTATGCGCGCGACGATCTCGCGCCGATGCTCGCGTTCTTTGGCGCGATTTTGCTCGCGCTGTCATTGGTGCAAGCCGCGCGCCGCCAAGTGATCGACGCGTGGCAATGGGGACTTGCGCTCGGTTTTGTGATGAGCGGCGGCGCGGCGATGCTGATGGGGTCTGCTTGGAATCCATCGGCGACGGAGGGCGAATCCGCGTGGCGCGCGGCGTTCCGCTTGGCGCGGAGGTACGGAATGTTCGCGCTGATCGCGATCCTCGGCGTGGTTCTGGCGGTGCGCGTCGTTGGCGCGGGGCTGGAAGTTTTTTTTGCCGGCGCGTTGGGTGTGTTGTTGATTGGGCTCGCGCTCGCGATGTTTGCGCGTGAGGCGCGAAAGAAAATTCGTAATTCGTAATTCGTAATTCGTAATTCGTAATTCGTAATTCGTAATTCGTAATTCGTAATTCGTAATTCGTAATTCGTAATTCGTAATTCGTAATTCGTAATTCGTAATTCGTAATTCGTAATTCGTAATTCGTAATTCGTAATTCGTAATTCGTATTATTCTTCAGGGAAGGGGACATGGCAAACAAGAAAAGTATTCTGGGCGTGTACGCGCATCCGGACGATGAGCAAGGCGTGAGCGGATTGTTGCACAAGTATGCGCGCGCCGGCGTAGAAACCACGCTCATCATCGGCACGCGCGGCGAAGTCGGCGAGATCGCGCCGGGTGTGGACGCGACGCCGGCGACCTTGGGGCAGGTGCGCGAAAACGAAATGCGGTGCGCGGCAAAAAAGATTGGCATTCAGCATTTGCATTTTCTCGATTACCGCGATTCCGGTATGATGGGCACGCCAGAAAACGCGGACACGCGCAATTTGTGGCAAGCCGACACTTTCCAAGTCGCGGAAAAAATTGTCCGCCTCATTCGCCAACATCAACCCCAAGTGATTCTCACTTTTGATGCGCACGGCGGCTATGGGCATCCCGACCACCTCAAGATTCATCAAGCGACGCTGGTGGCGTATTTTGTCGCCGGCGATCCGCGCGCGTACCCGGAACACTTGAAAAACGGACTCGAACCGTGGAACGCGTCCAAAGTATATTGGACGGCGTTTCCGAAAAGCCGGTTTGAAAAATACGCGCAGATGGCGGAAGCGCGCGGCATCGAAATGCCGACGCCGCTGAAAGAATTTTTGAAACGCGCCCAACCGGATGAAGTGATCACGACGCGCATTGATGTGACGGAGTACGTGGACTTGAAACTCGAGTCGCTGGCGTGCCACGCCTCGCAGATGAATCCGAATAGTTTTTGGCGGCAGATTCCGGCGGAGATTCGGCGCGAGGGGATCAAGGTCGAGACGCTCATCTGCGCGGAATCGCGGCTGGGCCGCGCGCAGAGGGACGAGACCGATTTGTTTCAAGGGGTCGAGTAGTCGTGTCGTCAGATAGTCGGATAGTCCCACGCATCGGACTATTCGACTAACCGACGATCCGACTAGCGGACTATGATCTACGAAATCGGCAAGACCAGCGGCATTTACTGCATCGAAGGCATCGGCAACGCGCGCGCGTATTTTGTCGGCGCGCCGGATTTTGCGTTGATTGATACTGGCGTGCCGGGCAAAGCGAACGCGATCGTCAGCGCGCTCGCGCAGATCGGCATTCAGCCCTTGCAAGTCAAGCGGATCATTTTGACGCATCATCACTGGGATCACGTCGGCAGTTTGTGGGAATTGCAAAAAATCACGCACGCGGAGGTGTGCGCGCATCCGCGCGATGCGGACTATATTACCGGCAAACGCTTGCGCCGTTCGCCGCGCCAGCCGCTTGCGCGTGTGCTGTACGGTTTGTTCTCACTGTTGGGCGCGCAAAAATTGCCGCCGGTGCGGGTGGAGCGGCTGTTGAATGAAGGCGACCACATCGGCTCGTTCACCGTCATTCATACGCCGGGGCACACACCCGGACATATTTGCCTGTTACGCGGCGATTATCTTTTTGCCGGCGATTTGCTTTTCGCGACCGCCGGCGGTTTTCGCGAGACGCCGCATATTTTCACCGCCGATGTGAAAACGTCGCGGCTGAGCATCGCCCACATCGCGGAATTAAATTTTCAAGTGATCCTGGTTGGGCATCAACCGCCGCACGTCGTGAAAAGCGCGGAACGCGTGCGCGAATTGGTGCGCAAGATCGGCGTGATGGAGTAACTCGCGACGGTGTCATTCTGAGAAGCGAACTTTGCGACGAAGAATCTTGTTATGCATTGGAAAAACAAGATTCTTCGCTTCGCTCAGAATGACAATGTAAACCAACTCTTGCCTATTCCATCGGAGTTTGAATTGCGCGGTGTAAACCGAATGATCGGAATATTAGGTTTTATTTTGGGCGCGGCGGCAGTCGCGGCGATTGCGCTCGGCTCGCGTCGGCTCAAAAGATGGGAAACGCTCGAGCCGCGCGACGCGGCGGACGGCGATTTTGTCGCGCTTTCGGACGGGGCGCGGATGCATTACGTTGCGCGCGGCGACTCGGCGGCGGGCGCGCCGGTGATTTTGATTCACGGCGTCATGGACTCGACGCGCAATTGGGAAAAAAATATTGACGAATTGGCGCGCGCGCATCGCGTCGAGGCAGTGGATCTGATCGGATTCGGATTTTCGTCGCGCGAAACCCGCGCGCGGTACTCGCTGGAATATTACGCGCGCACGCTCCGCGAGTTTATGGACGCGCGCGGCATCGCGCGCGCGTATCTAGTCGGGCATTCGCTCGGCGGCGCGGTCGCGTTGGAACTTGCCGCGCGCGCGCCGGCGCGCGTACTCAAAATCGCGCTGATCAATCCGGCGGTGTATGTCATCAATCGGCTCGCGTCGTTGAACGCGTCCGCGCGTGTGCCGCTGTTGCCGCGCGCGATTTTGGGCTTGGCGCTCTCGAGCCGCGTCGTACGCGATTACGCGTTTCGCCGCGCGCTCGGCGATCCGGCGCGCTTTGACGCGGCGTACGCGGAATGGCGGCGGCAACCGACGCGCGTCAAAGGCACGGCGGACGCGTTGATCGCGATCGCGGCGGCGTGGCAACCCAGCGATTTGCCGGCGCGTTTGGCGCAGATTCACGCGCCGACGCTTGTGATTGCCGGCGCGCGCGATTCTATCGTGCCGCGTCGTCATAGCGAGCGCGTCGCGCGTGAATTGCCAAACGCCGTTTTGCGCGTGATTGCCAACGCCGGGCATAGTGTCTATGAAGAAACACCGGCAGAAATTGACCGGCTCATTCTAGATTTCTTTGGCGCGGAGCGAAAGGAGTCGCGATGGACGCAGAGTGGGTGAAAAAGGAACGCGCGCGGCGCATCGTCGGCTTTGTCGGCGGCTATTTGATCGAGATGGGAATTATCACGCTCGAGGATTTGGATCGCGGGTTGGAGGAGCAATTGGGTTATGCCGCGCAAGGGCGCGAACTGCGCTTGGGTGAAGTGCTGATTCAAATGGGCAAGGTCACGCGCGAACAATTGGAGCGCGCGCTGAAAATGCAAGCGCAGGCAGAAACACGGCGATTACGCAATGCGCTCGAAGCCGTGAAAAAACGCGGCGGAAAGAAAAGCCGCTAGTCACGCGAGCGCGCGCAGAATTTTCGCGAGCGCCGCGTTGAGGTTGCCGCGTGTGTCCACAACCATATGCGGCGCGCGAATCGGCTCCATTTCGCGTTGCAGTAAAAGATAGACTTGGAAATCCGCGTCGGAATGATCGAGCCGCGCGCGGGCGCGGGATCGCCGGCGCAATCGTTCTTTGACAATTTTTTCCGGCGCGATGGTCTGAAGGATGAACGCGCGCGCGTCGTTTTGCGCGGCGAGCAGGAGCAGCCGCTCGCGATGCCATTCGGCGAGATTGGTCGCATCGCAGATAACGCGGTGTCCGGCGCGGAGCAACTGCGCGATGACCGCGTGCGCGACCTGATGAATATAGGCGCTCTCTTCGCTCGTATACGTTGGTTGAGGGATCAGCGTTTTGCGGATGAAATCGCTTTCGACGATGACGCAAGGCAAATGCGCGGCGATCCGGCGCGCGAGAAATGATTTGCCGGTGCCGGGCAAGCCGCTCAACGCGATCAGAATGGGACGCGCGGTCGTCTCCGCCGGGAGCGTGAGCGCGCGGCGTACCTGTTCGACCGCGGCGGCGAATTCGTGTGCGGGCACGCGGAGCATTATACAATTCGTAATTGGTAATTCATAATTTATCAGTTACCAATTATTTTGATTTCTGGTATAATACGAACTGCCAGCCGCTGAGGCGCTGGCATAGAAGAGGGTGATATCGAATGCAATCCAATCCTTGGCTCAAAAACGGGTTCATTTACCTTTTGATTTTGGTCGCGGTCGGCGCGCTGTTCTTTCAGATTTTTCAACAGCGCGCGCCGCAAAACCAAATCGCGATCAGCAAAGTCGCGCTCGACGTGCAGAACGGCTTGGTGAGGAAAATTTCTTCCGTCGGCAACACGTTGACCATCACGTATCGTGATATTGGCGAAACGAAGACCGCCGCCAAAGCCAGCCGCGATGTAAGCGTCGAGGAGACGTTGCGCAATCTCGGCGTTCCGCCGGACAAAATCGTGCAAGTGGACATCACGTACGAACAGCCGCCGCAATGGGGCGACCTGCTGACAATCCTCTCCGGCTTTTTGCCGTTGATTTTTATCGGCGCACTCTTTTTCTTTTTGATGCGGCAGGCGCAGAGCGGCAACAATCAAGCGATGTCGTTTGGCAAATCCCGCGCGCGCATGTTTTCTCCCGACAAGCCGACCGTCACATTTGCGGATGTCGCAGGCGTGGACGAAGCCAAGTCGGAATTGCAAGAGGTGGTCGAATTTCTCAAAGAGCCGGAAAAATTTACCGCGCTCGGCGCGCGCATTCCGAAAGGCGTTCTGCTCATCGGACCGCCGGGCACCGGCAAAACCTTGCTCGCGCGCGCGGTCGCCGGCGAAGCGAACGTGCCGTTCTTTTCAATCAGCGGCTCGGAGTTTGTCGAAATGTTCGTCGGCGTCGGCGCGTCGCGCGTGCGCGATCTGTTCGTGAACGCCAAACAGCATTCGCCTTGCATTGTTTTTGTGGACGAAATCGACGCGGTCGGGCGGCATCGCGGCGCGGGTTTGGGCGGCTCGCACGATGAGCGCGAGCAAACGCTCAATCAAATCCTCGTCGAGATGGACGGCTTTGACACGGACACGAATGTGATCATCGTCGCGGCGACGAATCGTCCGGATATTCTCGATCCGGCGTTGATGCGCCCCGGTCGTTTTGACCGGCGCGTGATTTTGGATCGCCCGGATATGAACGGGCGCAAGCAGATTCTCGAAGTGCATACGCGCGGCAAGCCGATTGATCCGGATGTGACGCTCGATGAAGTGGCGAAGCAAACGCCGGGCTTTTCCGGCGCGGACATTGAGAATCTGGTCAATGAAGCCGCGATTCTCGCGGCGCGGCGCAACAAGAAAACGATCAGCACGCCGGAATTGCTTGAATCTATCGAAAAAGTCGTGGCGGGTCCAGAGCGCAAGAGCCGCCGCATTAGCGATGAAGAAAAGCGCATTATCGCGTATCACGAAGCCGGGCATGCGGTCGTGATGCGCATGTTGCCGAATTGCGATCCGGTCGTCAAGGTTTCAATTATTTCGCGCGGGATGGCTTTGGGCTATACGCGCGGGCGTCCCGAGGACGAACGCTATTTGCAACATCGCTCGAAATTTATGGACGAGCTTGCCGCCTTGTTGGGCGGGCGCGTGGCTGAAGAAATCGTTTTTGGTGATATAACCACCGGCGCGTCGAACGATTTGGAACGCGTGACCGATCTGGCGCGCGCCATGGTGACGCGCTTTGGAATGAGTGACGTGTTGGGACCGCGCACGTTTGGCAATCGCGAAGAACTAGTTTTCTTGGGCCGCGAAATTTCCGAACAGCGCAATTACAGCGAAGAAGTCGCGCAACAAATTGACGCGGAGGTCAAACGACTCGTCACCACCGCGCACAGCCGCGCGAGAGAAATTCTGACGACGTACCGCGATAAATTGGATGGCGTGGTCAATCGGCTGCTTCAACAAGAGACGATTGAAGCGGCGGAGTTTGAAGCGGTCTTTGGCGAAACGCCGAAGCTCGCGCGGATGCCCGCGCCGACGATGGCGTAAATACGACATGTCATTTGTTTGAGAACACACACGGCTGGGAGGCAGAGTTGCCGCCTAGCCGTTTCTATTTTGTGCGAGGAGTGATACAATGACGGAACTGAAAGTCGGCCTCGTCGGTGAATTGGCGATGACCGTTACAAAAGAATTGACTGCCGCGGCGTGGGGCAGCGGCTTGGTGCCGGCATTCGCGACGCCGGCGATGATTGGCATGATGGAAGGCGCGAGCGTGGACGCGATTAAAAGCGCGCTCGCGCCCGGTCAAACCTCGGTTGGCATTGAAGTCAACATCAAACATCTCGCCGCGACGCCAATCGGAATGCAGACGCGGGCGCGCGCCCAAGTGATCCACGTCGAAGGACGCCGCGTCGTTTTTCAAGTTGAAGCGTGGGACGCTCTAGAAAAAATCGGCGAAGGCACGCATCAACGCATGATTGTGGACGACGCGAAATTCCGCGAACGCTTTGAACAGAAAATGAAATCCATGTAATTGTTTGGGCGCGGCTTGCCGCGCCCAACTAGGGCAACCGCAAGGGTTGTCCCTACGCTCTGAACCGGAGGGCAAATGAAAGATTTAGCGAATCGCGCGTTGAATCAAGCGCAAATGAAAGGCGCGGCGTATGCCGATATTCGCATCATCCTGCGCACGACGCAACGGGTCGCGGTCAAGAACGGCGTCGTCGAGGCGCTCGAGCAAACTGAATCGCAAGGGTTCGGCGTCCGCGTGATCGCGAACGGCGCGTGGGGCTTTGCGGCGAGCCGCGTCGTGGATGTGCGCGAAGCCGAGCGCGTTGTGACGCAAGCGATTGCAATCGCGAAGGCGAGCGCGCTGACAAAGGCGCGCGACGCGCAACTGGGACCGCAGATCAATATCCAAGCGCGATATGAAACGCCGGTGCAACGCGACCCTTTTCTCGTGCCGATGCAAGAAAAAATCAACACGCTCTTGAAAGCGGACGCGGAAATGCGCCGCGTGCCCGGCGTCAAGGTCGCGCGCGGCGAGATGGAATTCTGGCGCGAGGAAAAAACGTTTGCCTCGACCGAGGGCAGTTACATTACGCAAACGATCGTCGAAAGCGGTTGCGGAATTGAAGCGCAGGCAAACAGCGAAACCGAAGTTCAGCGGCGCTCGTATCCGCAGTCGGGACGCGATCAAGTCACGCGCGGTTATGAATTTATCACGGAGCAAAAACTCGCGGAGAACGCGCAACGAATTGGCGAAGAAGCCGTCGCGCTCTTGAGCGCGGAGCCATGCCCGAGTTACGACGCCGCGACGATCATTCTCGACGGCTCGCAGGTCGCGTTGCAAGTGCACGAATCGTGCGGGCATCCGATTGAATTGGATCGCGTGCTCGGCACGGAGGCGGCATTTGCCGGCAAATCATTTCTTACGCCGGAAAAACGCGGCAATTTTCGATACGGCTCGGAATTCGTCAACATCACCGCCGACGCGACGATTCCCGGCGCGCTCGGCACGTTCGGCTATGACGATGAGGGCGTCCCCGCGCAAAAAACGGACATTATCAAAAACGGAATCTTTGTCGGCTATATGACGAGCCGCGAGACCGCGCACGAATTGCGTTTGGGGCAATCCAACGGCACGATGCGCGCCGACGGTTGGAATCGCATCCCGTTGATTCGCATGACGAACGTAAATTTATTGCCGGGCGCGTGGAGTCTGGAGGATATGATCGCCAGCACGGACGACGGCATTTGGATGGAGACGAATCGTTCGTGGAGCATTGACAGCCAGCGTTTGAATTTTCAATTCGGCACGGAACTGGCGTGGGAGATCAAGGGCGGGCAGAAAACGCGGATGCTGAAAAACGCGACGTACACCGGCATCACGCCGGAATTTTGGGGCGCGTGCGACGCGGTCGCGAATGAGTCGGCGTGGCGCGCGTGGGGCACGCCGAATTGCGGCAAGGGCCAGCCGCCGCAGATCGCGCATACCGGGCACGGCGCGGCGCCGGCGCGCTTTCGCGGCATTCGGGTCGGGGTGATAAAATAATTTTACCGCGAAGACGCAAAGGGCGCGAAGAATAAAATATTTTTCTTTGCGTTCCACCTGCACTGCAACGCACGCAGTGCGTTGCAAGTGTTGCCGTCTTTGCGGTTAGATTTTTTGTGGAGACTAGATCATGTTAGGTCAAGAGAAAATCCGAGAACTCGTCACGCAAGTGTTCGCTTTGTCCAAAGCCGATCAAACCGAAGTTGTCATCACGGCGAATGATACCGCGCTCACGCGCTTTGCGAATTCAGCGATTCATCAAAATGTATTTGAATCGAATGCCGAAGCGCGCGTGCGTGTCGTGTACGGCAAAAAAGTCGGCGTCGCGTCCACGAACGATTTGACGCCGGAGGGATTGAGCCGTGCGGCGGGCTCCGCGCGCGTGATCGCGACACTCCAGCCGGATAATCCGGCGTTCACGTCACTCCCCGCGCCCGCGCCGCATCAAAACGTGCAAACGTACGTCGAGCGCACCGCGAATTTTTCGCCCGATCAGCGCGCGCAAGCCGTGAGCGTGCTGTGCAAAAAAGCCAAAGCGCAGGGCGTCGTCGCGGCGGGCGCGTTCACGACGCAGAGTTTCGAGGTCGCGGTCGCGAATTCACTCGGCGTGTTCGCGTATCATCCCGGCACGCTGGCGGAAATGAATACGGTGATGATGGCGGACACCGGCTCGGGCTATGCCGCGCTCGCGCACGCGGACGCGCGCGGCATTAACGCCGAAGCGATCGCCGATGAAGCGATTGGCAAAGCGTTGCGCGCGCGCAATCCGATAGATTTGGACGCGGGCGAGTACACCGTTTTCCTCGAAGAGTACGCCGTCGTTGACCTGCTGAACTTTCTCGCGGCGCTGGGTTTTTCCGCGCAAGCAGTGCAAGAAGAACTCTCGTTTATGCGCGGCAAGCTCGGCGAAAAAGTGATGAGCGACAACGTGACGATTTGGGATGACGGCGCGAGCGCGGAGACGATTGCGCTGCCGTTTGATTTCGAGGGCGCACCGCGTCAAAAAGTGATGCTGATCGAAAATGGAATCGCGCGCGGGGTCGTGCATGACTCGACGACCGCGGCGAAAGACGGCGTCGCCTCCACCGGGCATTCGTTGCCCGCGCCGAATTCGTGGGGTCCGTTCGCGATGCATTTATTTATGGCGCCGGGCGAGACGCCGAAAGCGGAAATGCTGAAAGGCATTGCGCGCGGGATTTGGGTCACGCGCTTTTGGTACACGCGCACCGTGCGCCCGCTTCAAATGGTTGTCACCGGGATGACGCGCGACGGCACGTTCCTAATCGAGAATGGCGAGATAACGCGCCCGGTGAAAAGTTTTCGGTTCACGACGAGTTACCTCGACGCGCTCAATCGCGTGCGCGCGATCAGCCGCGAGACGAAATTATTCTATGAAGACTGGGACGGCGCGGCGCGGTGCGCGCCGGCGTTGGTCGCGGATGGATTCCAATTTACCGGCGTCACGCAGTTTTAAAGAAAAAGCGTTGGGGCAGGTCGCAGACCTGCCCCAACCAATTTACGGTATCGGCGCGTTGATGACGATGTTGGCGTTATAGTCATAGTAAATGATGGTCGTCTTGACGCCGGCGGCGGAGGTTGATTCAACCTTACGCGGTAGATTGTCGGCGACGCCGATCCAGACCTTTGAAGTATAGGTGGATGGCGGAGGTCCGGCGAGTGATGTCGAGTACTGATAGACCAGCGTAGGTGTTCCGTCCAGGACCTCAGGTCCAACCAGCTGGATATTTGTCGAGACGCCCAAATCGCGTTCAAGTTTTTTCGGATCGGAAAAGTTGAAGAGGTCTTTGAACTCTGGAGAAGAAATTTTTTGCCATGCCCCCCCGACTTTGATGTACATCGTCGCGCCGATCAGGATGGCCTCGAATTCTGGACCGCTCATGTGATAACGGTCCGGCAAGGCATATGCAATATTCATGGTCGTCGCGGGGCGATTCGATGTGGCGGGGATTATCATCCGCACGCGGAACGATTTGACTCCGCCTGCGCCGCGAAAAGCCCGCGTGATCGCGTCTAGCGGATTCCCCGCGGCTTGACCCGGCGTAGGCGACGCTTGCTTTGGCGCGGGCACGGTCTGCTTGGGTGACGGTTGCGCGGGTAGTGTTTGCGAAACCGTCGTCGCGAGCGCGGCGAACGTCGGCGCCGCGGCTTCCACCGTTTGCTTTGCCTCCTGCACCTCGCTCGGCACGAATTGACTGACGAGACTCGCCAGATCGCACGCGAGCAGACCAAACGCGGCGGCGAGTAACAGCGCGAAAAATCTTTTTTGCATTTCTCCTCCTTTTGTCTTTATTTCGGCATTGGTTTTGCGTCTTTGGGCGGCTGAACGCTAATCGCCGCGTTGCCAAAATCCCAAACGTGCGTGGACATTTTCAACGCGGCTTTTTCGTTTACGGCTTTGGCGTTGTGTCCTTCATACGTTACATTGAATTTGTGGACATAGCCGTCGGCGCATTGCCACACGCTCATCTCCGCGCGATCAATCGCGGAAAAGTCGTCCTTGTCCGGCACCGAGCCGAGCAAGCCAATGATCGCCGCGTTCTTTGCTGTTTTGAAATCCCACACATACACATCGCACGCGACGCCGTCGAGCGGCTCACTCCGAGCTTTCTTGAAATCCGCCGCGTCGCCGGCGCCGGTGAAATCCTTGAAATTATCCGGCTTGGCGAAACTTTCAAAACCGCTGGTGTTCGATTGATCGTCGGTATAATACCACACTTTCGGATCGGTCTGTCCGAACAAACTCACGCCGCGCATATAGGTGCGTTTGCCGGCTTGAATAATTTCGAGCGAGCCGCCGCCGGACAGAATCGCGAGAATGCCGCCTTGTGAAGTCAATTGCGAATTTTGTCCGTCCACTTGCCCCTTGAAATTCAAGAAAGCTTCTTCCGAATATTTTCCGTCCTTGGTCGCGCCGAAAATCATCGCGAACTCGACGCGATATTTCGCCGCGCTTTTCGCTTTTTCGATCGCGCCGGCGAAAAGATTGCCGCCGCTGTTGCCCGAGACGGGCGCTTTGGTTTTCGGTTGCGCGGCGGAGGGCAAAGTTGGCTGAACCGCCACCGGCTCTTCGGTCGGCTCTGTTTGCAAGCCCGGTTGAACTTGCCGCAATTGATCGCTGACGAGACTCGCCAGATCGCACGCGAGCAAAGTCACCGATGCGGCGAGCAGTAGTAATAGAAATTTTTTGTTCATGCGTTACTCCTTCGCGGACAGTCTAAACGCGATACGATATTTCAGCAATGACCCTTTTCGCCCACAAGCGGCTATGCTACGCCCCCATTCATTGCGGGCGGATACCCTTTATGGTTTCGGCGCGCCGAGTTGAAAGGGCTCGGCATTTGCCGGCGGCGCGATCCGAATGTCCGCGCGATTCAGATCTGAAAAGGCGATCACGAGATTCAGCGTTCCTTTTTCCGCCGGATTCGTTGCCTTGCGCGCGGCAACGTCCACGCGAATTTGCAGCAATGCGTCGTCGCACGCGCTCAATTTTATTTCCGCACGATCCACGACCGCAAACGCATTCTCCGGCGCGTCCAGCCCCAACACGTTGCCGATGCCGATCTCGCCGAGCGATTTCGGCGCGTAACTCCAGAGCGGGCAATTGATTCCGTCAAAGATTTCGCGCGCGGTGATTTGGAAATTTTGCGTCAAGCCGGTCGCGGCGAGCGCGGCAAGCATTTCGGCGGGCGCGAACGGAAAGCGCACCGCGTCCGCGAGATCCGGCGTGATTGCGTACCATTTTGAAATGTTCGGCGCGCCGAGCGAACGCGCGCCTTTGACGAAATGCTGTCCGTTCACCGTGATCAGCTCGACCGATTCATTCGCGAATAGAAAAGTATAACGCGAATCATTGCCGCTCACTGCTCCCTGCAAGGTCTGGCTAAATGCCGGCGCGTTACCTTGCGTGACGCGGAGCGTCATCGTCACGAAATATTTTTGGGCGGCTTGCGTTTTATTCAGCGCGGCGAGCAAAGGCGCGCGCGGCGGTGGTGGCGGCGGTAATCCCTCTCCGCCCGTCCCGCTCTTGAAAGGGGAGGGATGAACAGCGGGCGCGGGAATTGCCGTAGGCGGCGCGTCCAAAGATTGGCTCGGCGCAGTGGAAATTTCCGGCGCGGCGTCGCACGCGACGAGAAGCGCGCAGAGAATCAAAAAGTGTTTCATCATGGGGAGTGTAATGCGAGTGAAAAGATTTGGCAATGTTCGAGCGATCTAGCCGGGTGCTCTAGGTCTTGGGCAAAGTTCATTGACAATGTGGAGCAAGGCACGCCCTCGTGCCGCCTCTTGCAGGAAGCCGCACGAAGGCGTGCTCTCACCTCTTTTATTCTCTGACTTTGCCCAAGACCAACCGGTCGCTTTTGACCTCGCCCGCGCATTGTGCTAGAATCCGCGCCAGTGTTTGATCTCGGCATCGTCATCGCCAATTACAACACGCGCGAACGTTTGCGCGATTGCCTCGCGTCGCTGGCAGTTCAGCGCGGCGTCGCGGCGATTGCGTACGTCGTAGACAACGGTTCGTCGGACGGCAGTGCCGAAATGGTGCGCCGCGAATTTCCAAACACGCAACTGATTTCCAGCGCAACGAACGACGGCTACGCGTACGCCAACAATCTCGGCTTGCGAAAAATTCTCGCGCTCCACCCCGCGCCGCAATACACGCTCTTGCTCAATCCCGATACCGTCCTGCCGCCGGACGCGCTCGCGCAGATGATCGAATTTTTCCGCGCGCAACCGGAAGCCGGCATTGCCGGACCCAAATTGGTGATGGCGAACGGCAAACTCGATCTCGCGTGCCGGCGCAGTTTTCCCGACCCGGAAAATTCGATTTATCACACGTTCTTTCTCGACCGGATTTTCCGGAAAAGCCGACGCTTGGCGCGCTACAATCTCACGTTTCTCGATGAAAACAAGATCGCCGAAGTGGATTCGGTTGTCGGCGCGTTTATGATGATCCGCACCGAAGCGTTGCGGCAAGCCGGTCTGCTCGACGAGACTTTTTTCATGTACGGTGAAGACCTCGATCTCGCGCTCCGCATCAAACGGCGCGGCTGGCGCGTGTTTTATAATCCCGCCGTCACGGTCTTGCATCACAAACGCTCCGCCTCGCGCGGTTCGGCGCGCGCGCGCTATGAATTTTGGCGCGCGGCGTACATTTTTTACAAAAAATATTACGCGCCCATCACGCGCCGCCCCCTGCGCGCGTTGATCGCGCTCGGCTTGGCATTGCGCGGCGGACCGCGTTTGATCGCGCAGATGCGGCGGGGACTGCCGCCCGCGCCGAACGCCGCGGAGATTCGCTAAATGCTCAAACGCCACGCGAATCTTTTTTTCACCGCGACGCTCATCGGCGCGGATGTCGCGATGACGTGCCTCGCGTTTTACATTGCCTATCGCTTCCGTCCGCAAGACCCCAATCAAATCCTCCAACCCTTTGGCTATTACGTCGGGATGATGTTTCTCAATGCGCTCGCGGTCGGGGGCGTGTTTTTCTTTTACAAGTTGTATCACTTTGGGCGCGGCTTGACGCGGCTCGACGAACTTTACAAAGTGTTCACTGCCGTTTCGATCAGTGTCATTGTCGGTATCGCGTTCACCGCGTTCGTGTATCGCAACGATATTGATTATCCGCGCGCGATGATCGCCTATTTTTGGTTTGCCGCCATCGCGCTCGTGGGCGTGGGACGGCTCGCGCATCACGCGTTGCGGTCGAATCTGTACGTGCGCGGCTGGGCGGAATCGCGGTTGTTGATTGTCGGCGCGGGCGAAGCCGGCAATTTGATCTTGGAACGCATTCGCAATTCGCGATTGGGTTTTCGGCCGGTTGGATTTCTCGATGACAAACTCGCCGGCGAAACGGTGCTTGGTTTGCCGGTGCTCGGCAAAGTGGATCAATTGGGGACGGTCGTGCAAGAGTTTGCCGTTGACGAGGTGATCATCGCGTTGCCGGAGGCGACGCATACAGAATTGCTTTCGATCATTTCGCTGTGCGAGTACGGCAAAGTGAGCATCAAAGTTTTTCCGGACGTTTTCCAAATTATGGCGTCGGAAGTGAACATTGGCGAATTGTCCGGCTTGCCGCTCCTGACGATGCGCGATGTCGCGTTGCGCGGCTGGCGGCTTACGCTCAAACGCATGATGGACTTGGTCGTGAGCGCGGCGTTTCTGATCACGTTTTCGCCGGTGTTGATTCTCGTGTCGCTATTGGTCAAACTCGATTCGCGGGGACCCGCGATTTTTTCGCAAGAGCGGATGGGGCTCGACGCGCGCTCGTTTCCGATTTTCAAATTCCGCTCGATGGTCGCGGACGCGGAAATCAAAACCGGCGCGGTGTGGGCGACGAAAGACGATCCGCGCCGCACGCGGCTCGGCGCATTTTTGCGGCGGCATTCGATTGACGAGTTTCCGCAATTCATCAACGTTTTTCTGGGGCATATGAGTCTCGTCGGTCCGCGCCCCGAACGACCGATGTTCGTCGAGCAATTTCGTAAAATGATTCCGCGTTATATGGAGCGGCATCATCTCAAAGCCGGGCTGACGAGCTGGGCAATCGTCAACGGTTTGCGCGGCGACACGAGTATTTGGGAGCGCACCAAGTACGATTTGTGGTACATCGAAAATTGGTCGGTGTGGCTGGATCTAAAAATTATTTTGCTGACCGCGCTCAAAGTGATTCGCGATCCGAATGCGGTGTGACGGATAAAGTCCAGCGTCCGATTGTCCAATGTCCAGCGTCTGACTTCCAATCTCCAATTACTATTTACCAATTACCTTTTTTACCGGCGCGTAACTGACGCGATGCTCGCGCGTCACACCCAACTTTTCCAACGCCTCACGATGCAGTCTTGTCCCGTACCCCTTGTGGCGCGCAAACGCATAACCCGGCAAATCCTCTTCCAACTCAATCATCATTCGATCCCGCGTCACTTTGGCGACGATGGACGCGCACGCGATTGAAAGCGAAATCTGATCGCCGTGAATGATCGCTTTTTGCGGCAAAGCGAGCGCGGGGAGATGCAGCGCGTCGATGAGCAATCCGTGCGGGGCGCGCGGCAATGCCGCCAGCGCGCGTTGCATCGCGAGCCGCGTCGCGGGCACGATGCCGAGCGCGTCAATTTCAGCGCGCGTGGCGATGCCGGCGGCGTACGCGGCGGCGCGCGCGCTGATCGCGGCGTAAAGTTTTTCGCGTTGTTGCGGGGACAAAAGTTTGGAATCGCGCGCGCCGGCGAGATCGCGCCAGATTTTTTTCCACGCGCGCGGATGCTGGAGGCGCGGCAAAATCACCGCGCCGGCGACGACGGGTCCCGCCCACGCGCCGCGTCCGGCTTCATCTATGCCGGCAACGCGCGTGAGGCGGCGCCGCCAGAATTCATTTTCAAGTTTGAGCGAGGGGATGGGGTGGGGCATAAAAAACAAAACAGGTAAACAATCTCTGTCTACCTGTTTACTTTCTGTTTGTTTCTTTGAAACCTATTCTTCCGCCGGCGTCGCGGCTTCTGCCGCTTGTTCCGCTAGAGGCGTACGTTTCTCGCGCATGCGGGCGGCTTTACCGGAACGACCCCGCAGATAATACAATTGCGCGCGACGCACATGCGAGTGCCCGAGCACCTCGATTTTTTCGACGCGCGGCGAATGCAGATTGTACGTCCGCTCAACGCCGACGCCGTGCGTCGCGATGCGGCGAACGGTCATTGACGCGGCGGTGGATTTTTCTTTGCGGAGGCGCATCACGGTGCCTTGAAAAACCTGAATGCGCTCGCGATCGCCTTCGACGATGCGGGTGTGTACCTTGACGCGGTCGCCGGGCAAAAGCGTCGGCAGGTTCGTTTTCATTTGTTGCTTGGTCAAAGCGTCAATGAGGGTCATTGGAAAAAATTCCTTCTCGTCTGCAGTTATCCGTAATCGGTTATCATTCAACAGTCGTCCGCGCGCAGACGCTGTTCACGAACGGGCGGGAGTATAGCATTGAAGTTTGAATGAAGCAAATTTAGATTTTCTCTACCAGTTCGTTGTACCTTTCAATAGTTATTCCCATGTCGCGAATAATTTTCCGAAGGAGTGAGCGTACTATGACTTGATTGCCGTGATCCGGAATGACGACCACGCGCCCATCAGCAGACTGGAAAGTATTGTGGCTTCCTTTGGAACGTTTCCAGCGAAATCCAGCCATTTCGGCGATTTTGGCTAAATCACGGTATGCCAATAATTTGAGCGCGCTCACACAGCAACCTCGACGCGCTGTAGCCCGATGAATTGCGGGTATGGCGTAACATTGCCGCTCGTCTCAAGATAAACTTGGATGGCTTCGCGGATATTTTTTTCCAATTCAACCATATCGCGCGCTTGGGTGTAACATCCGGGCAATTCTGCTACTTCGCCAACCAACCAGCCGCTCTCCGGGTCTTTTTCGACGACGACTGTGAATTGTTGAGTCATAGATGCCTCTCTTTGCTTGTCTCAAGTATATCGGCGCGACGAGAACACGTCAAATCTATTGTAGGGTTGTCAAAAGTTTTCTGGAAACGCAACGCACGACACCAGCGTATCGTTGCACAATTTCATTACGCAATACTTGATTACGCATCACGTCTTCCACCCCAACCCGCGCAACCATGCGTGCTCTTCATCGCTCAACTCCACCTTTTCCAACAATTCCGGTCGCCGCTCCAATGTCCGGCGCAACGCCTCGCGCCGCCGCCATTGCGCGATCTGCGCGTGATTGCCGGACAGCAAAATCTCCGGCGCTTGCCACTCGCGAAAGTCCGGCGGGCGCGTATATTGCGGACCCTCAAGTAAACCTTCCGCGTGCGAATCGCGCTCTGCCGCGCCGGGATTGCCGAGCACGCCCGGAATAAAGCGCGCGACCGCGTCCACAATTGCCATTGCCGGAATTTCGCCGCCGGTCAGCACGTAATCGCCGATCGAAATTTCATCCGTCGCGAGATGCGCGCGCACGCGTTCGTCCACACCTTCGTAATGCCCGCAGATCAGCGCGATCCGCGCGTTCTGCGCGAACTCGCGCGCAATGCTTTGATTAAAGACGCGCCCTTGCGGGGAAAGCAGAATAATCGGAATCGGAGATTGGAGATTAGAGATTGATGATTCGCGCGGCGCATTTCCAATCTCCAATCTCGAATCTCTAATCTCTAACACCGCTTCCACCGCCGCAAACACCGGCTCTGGCTTCATCACCATTCCGCCGCCGCCGGCGTACGGATAATCGTCGGTAACGTGATGTTTGTCGGTCGTGTAATCGCGAATGTTGTGGAGATGAATTTCGATTCGCCCGACGTCACGCGCGCGTTTCAACATGCTGTCGTCAAAAACGCCGGCGAACATTTCGGGAAAGAGGGTGAAAATGTCAAAGCGCATCGCGTGGGATTGTATCACAAATCGAGACGCGGAGAAAGAAAAGCGCGGGGACGCGGAGAATTTGTTGTCCCCGCGTCGCCGCATATGTTTTGCGAGTTCACGCGCGGGATGCTATAATGCGCGTGACAAGTTTTAGGAGAAAAAATGGTCTGGCGCAAATGGAACGTGCTGGCGGTCTTGTTACTCGCGAATTATATCGTGCTGTCGTCGTTCGCGGCGCTGGTCGCGAATTCCTCGAATGGCCAAACGCCGACGCGTTCGAGTGTGCCGACTTTTACGCCGCGCGCGCAAGACCTCAGACGCGTCAGCCCGCTCCCCTACGATTTTCTTCCGACGCCGCGCGCCACAATTGCCGCGACGGAGGTGCCGTCGTCCGCCACCACCGTTCCCGCGCGTTAATTGGATTACGGCACGACGATCTGATCTCCTTCATTCAGCCCGCTGATAATCTCCGTTTCATTTCCATTGGTGACGCCAATCTCGACGATCACATCGCCGCGCCCGGCAATCTGCACCGCTTTGCGCGTGCCGGCATTTTTCAACGCGCGATTTGGAACAAGCAAAACGTTTTTCTTTTCGATGGTTTGAATCTTGAGCGTCGCGCCCATTCCCGGTCGGACTTTGAAATGGCGCGGGTCCAAATCCACGACCGCGCCGTACACGGTGCTGCCGCGTTGCGTGGACGCCGCCGGATAAAGCCGCATCACGCGCCCGGCAAAGCGTTCGCCCGGAAACGCATCCAACCGCACTTCGACATTTTGCCCCACGTCCACATTCGCCACATCAATCTCGTCAATCTCCGCCGCGATTTCGAGCGCGGCTAAATCCGCGACCGCCGCGAGCGGATTGAATCCGCCGACGAGTTCGCCCGGCCGAATGTTGATTTCCGTGACTGTGCCGGCAAACGGCGCGGTTAGTTTCGCTTGCGCGAACGCGTTCTGTGCGGCTTCCAATTCTAATTTCGCGTGCGAAATCGAATTTTGCAATAACTCGAGGTCTTCTTTCGACGCGCCGTTGACGATGCGATTGAATTGTGCGCGCGCGACCTCCAAATCCAGCCGCGCGGCTTCGCGCACCGCGGCATTCTGCGCGGTGGGCGCCGAATCGTACGTCGCTTCGGCGGCGGCGGCGAAGAGCGACGTTTTGCGCAAGTTGGTGCGCGAAATATCAATGTCTTCATCGCGCGGCGCGGCTTTGGCGCGCGCCAGATCGAGTTGCCGCGACGAGAGATTGAGTTCCGCTTGCTTGACGCGGCGGGCGGAATCTTCCGCGCGCAACGTGAGAATCACATCGCCGGCTTTTACGTCATCGCCTTCGTATTTTTCAATCGTCGCGATATAGCCGGAGAGCGGCAGGGACAGCCGCACAGATTTTTTCGCGCGCACTTTGCCGTTCGCGTTCACGGCTGCGTTAATGTCGCCGCGGCGCACCGCCGTCGTCGCGCCGGACGCGGCGACACTGCGCGAGGGATTATTCGTGCCGAGCGCGAGCGCGGCAACGCCGATGAGTAAAATAATTCCAGCGATGATAAAGATGGGGCGGGGGATAGATTTCATATTATTCTCCAAACTCACTTGCTTTGATCGTCTCGGTCGTGATCGCTTTCAATTTTTCATCCACTTGAATCGCCGTCCACGCGGCGTCCATTAGCGTCAAGTCAATCGTGTACGGACCGTCAATTCCGCGCGCCCGCAGATCGCGTCCGGGAATCGCGATAGAGATCGCTTGCGCGCCGGTTTGCAATTCGACCGGCGCGGTGAGCGCGGCGAGCACGTCGCCTTTCGCGCTCTTGACCGTCGCGGCAAGCGCGAACGCGCCGGCGCGCGTTGCGTTCACGTCCGCTTCAATCAAAATGCCGGTGATATTTCCCGGCGCGCCCGGCAGATTGAAACGCGGCTCGCCGGAAAATTTCGCCGAGTCCGGCGACATTGCGAAAAGTAAAACGCGTTCGCGTCCAAATGCCGGCGTCGCCGCGGTGATGCGCACGAGATAATAGCCGCCGCGCGTGAGACTCGTCAGCGTGTTCGCGTACGTGCCGGCTTCGCCTTCGCCGAGCAATTTGATTTCGGACGCCGCGCCGCGTGGTGTCACGCCATCGCCGAGCCATTGAACGCTGGCGCGCACGTCCGCGTTCGGCACGCGCGGCGACAGCGTCGCGCTGACGACGACCGACGCGCCGAGCGGATAGCGCGCGCGATCCATCGCGACCTCGAGTCGCAAATCCGCGTCGAGATCGGCGTACGTCGTTACCATGATCGGTTTCGTGCCGGCGTCGGTGCGCGTCGCGATCACTTGCCAAATGCCGGTTTGCGCGCGCGGAATATTATAGCCGATAAAGGGTCCGAGGTCGGCTTTGAGATAATTCGGGTCGCGCAAATTTTCGCCGGCATAGCGCGTGCCGTCCGGCGCGCGCAATTTTATTTCCACGTCACCGCCCGTCCACCGCGCATAAAATCGCGCCGCGCGATTTGTGTCTAGCAGAATCGTGCGCGTGATCGTCTCGCCGGCGTCGAGCGGCGTCACGAGCAATGGCGTGATGTTGCGATGCGCGAGCGGTTCGACCGGCGCGGCGGCGGGGCCGATCGGGCGCGTGTCCGGATCGCGCAACGCGTTCCGCAAATAGCGCGTGTACGTTTGATCGGGATAGAGATACGACGTGAGATGGATCGGCAATGGCGACGGCGACCACGCGTGCAAATCGGAATTGACGACGCGGCGCACTTGCGGCGCGACGAGCGCGTGCGCGCTCGCTTGCTCGATCAGCCCATCGCCCGCCGGCAAAATTTTCAGCAATTCCAAATTGCCTTGCGCGCGCGCATCGCCGATCAGCAAATCGTACGGCACCGTCGCGCGCGGCGCGTGCGTTTTGTTGAACAGCGCGGCGAATTCTTCCGTCAGTTCGACGCCGGACGGTTCATTCGGACGATCTTCAATTTCGCGCGCGAGCAAAGGTTGCCACAAGCGGACGCCGGCTTGCGGCGTGCCGAGAATGATCGCGCGGCGCACGTCGTTTTCGTACAAGGTGGATTCCAAATACGCGCGCGTGTTCAAGCCGCCCATCGAAAACGCGATCACGTCCACTTTTGGCGCGCCGCTCGCGGCTTTGGCGTCCGCGATCACTTGACGCAATTGCGCCGCGTTTTGCAAAAGCGTTTTGCGCGGCGAAATGCCGGCGGCGTAAAAAACGCGGATGCCGTCGCGCTCTAAATATTTTCGCAAATGCCGGAATTCGCCGTCGTCGAGCAAATCCGAATCCGCCGTGCGCCAGCCGTGCACGAGCACGACCGGCAGCGTTTCGATTTTGCTCAATGTGATATTCGCGATGCTCAAGCCGCGCGGCGTGCCGACCCACGCGTTGTTGTTCGCGTCCACCGCGAGCGTCCCGATCAAATCTTCCGCGAGTCCGTCCGCCGGCTGATATGTTTTCCATGCCTTGCCGTCAAAGAGTGACAAGCCGCGCGGCGTGCCGATCCACGCGCGATTTTGCGCGTCGACCGCGAGCGCCTTGACGACATTGTTCGCCAGCCCGTCGGCTTCGCGATAGATTGTAAATTTCCGCGCGGCATCGCGCACGGTCACGCCGTTATCGGTCCCGAACCATATGCTCCCATTCGGCGCGACGGCAATGGACAAAACGCGATTGCCCGCCAGTCCGGAATTTTGGGTGAATTGCGTCGCGCTCTGCCCTTCGAAATAATACGCGCCGCCGTTCGTCGCGATCCACGCATTGCCGTTCGCGTCGAGCGCGAGCGCGTTCACGTAATTATCCGGAAGCGAAAACCGCGTCCACTGCTCGCCGTCCAAACGCGCCAAGCCCGCGCCGAACGTCGCGATCCAGACGCGGTTGAGTTTATCCACGGCGACGCCTATCAAATAATTGCTAGGGATTTGCGAATTGCCAGTGGTGTACGTTTTGCGCGTCGCGCCGTCAAAGACCGTCAGCCCGCCGCCAAACGTCGCGAAATAAACGCGGTTATTCGCGCCGAGCGCGATGCCGTTGACAAAATCATTCCCCAGCCCGTGCGCGGCGGTGTATGTGATCCAATAATTGCTTTGGACGCGCGTCGCGCCTTTGGGCGTGCCGATCCACGCCGCGCCGGATTTTTCAAACGCGATTGTTGTGATGTAATCTGCCGCGAGTCCGTCGCGCGTCGTATACGAAGAAAAGAGCGGCGTTTCCGCGCGCGCGGAGGACGCGCAGAGAAACGCGAAGGCGAAAAGCGTTACGGAGAGAAAAAGCAATCTCTGCAAATTGCGAATCAAGGTCATTGTCATGATTAAGTGAGCGGGCCAATCGATGTTGTCTTGGGCTTGACCTCAAATTCAAGTTTGGAACGGTAAAAGCAAATGTCGAACTCTATGAAAAAATTCGTTTGCCCAAGAATTAACGGGACGGTATCGCTGTGAACCCACGCAAATGCCAAGCGGACTGGTGTGAATTCGCCTACCTGCGCTGTCGCAAACAACGGCATCGCTTTCAAATTGCTCAACGTACCCGCCAACTGTATATTCGCCTTACGGTCATCCCAGATTGCCCCAAGTTGAAGACCGACTTCGTAGGGAAGCACGTTGACCGTCGCGCCGCTGTCCACTAACCCAACAACCTCGATGCCTTGGCTGTTCAGGCGTAACACAAATGGTAGGCGCGGCAAACTGTCAAATTCGTTTTGCGATGGGTCGGTTGTAGAATACTTGAATCGCATTTTGCTTAATTATTGGTGGAGTCAGGTATTTTCATAGCATCCATTAGCGCCTTGCCTGCGCCAAAGATGTTGTATGGTGTCGCCAAGTAATAGATTTTGTACGGCTCGAAGGGAAAGATGCGCGAAGCGTCTGCCATATCGAGTTCTTGAGCCAAAATGCGAATGAGCCGCAACTTGTCCAGCGTCGGCAGCTGTCTAATGACAGGTAGAACCTCTGTCAGTGTCATTCTATTCTCCTTATCACTCCGTCTCGTCTTTGCCAATGCTCGTCTTCGTCTGCTACACCGAAGCCACCTAACGATTCACATTATATCTCAAACTCCGCGCCCTCAATCCCTGCCGCGATTTTCAAATCCGGCGCGGCGGCGCGCGCGGCTTCGTCCATCAACCGATCGAGCGTTTCGTCCGAATGCCCGGGATCATAATGAAACGGCATGAGCGTTTTCACGCGTGCCAGTTTCGCCAATCCAATCGCGTGCGCGTACGTGCTATGCCCCCAGCCGACGCGTTGCGCGTACTCGGCGCGGCTGAACTGCGCGTCGTGAATCAATAAATCCGCGTCCGCCGCGAGCGCGTACCCGGAAGTCCATTCCGCGCGCAGTGGAAATTTTTGCGCGCCGAGCGCGGGTTCGTGATCCGGAATGTACGTGAGCGCGCCGCCGCCGTTCGTTATGCGATAGCCCACCGTCGGACCGGGATGACAAACGAGCGCAGTGTTCACGATAAACTCGCCAATCTCGCTTTCGGCGCACGGCGTTTCGTGCAAAAATAATTGGCAGGGCAGATCGCGCAAGCGCACCGGAAAAAGCGGCGGCGAGAGATAGCGCGTCAACCGCGTCCGCAAATCTTGCGTCGTGCTTGCCGGTCCCCAAATATGCACTTGAACCTCCGGTGTATCGAGGGGCCAAAAAAATCCCAGCCCTTGAATGTGATCGAGATGCAGATGCGTGAGCAAAATGTCAACGCGTTTTGTATCGCGCGCTAATTCCGCGCCGAGCCGGCGAATGCCGGTGCCAGCATCGAGGACGAGAAGCGTGCCGCGTTTGCCGCGCACTTGGACGCAGGACGTATTGCCGCCGTAGCGCATCGTCTCCGCGCCCGGCGCGGCGAGCGAGCCGCGCGTGCCCCACAATTTCACGTTCACGCTTTCACTTCCCAAAAAATTGCCATCGCGCCGAGATTACGATTCGCTTGCCCAATGAGCGGAAATGCAAATACCTCGATATGCCGCGCGACGCCGTCCAGCCCGCGAATCCAAAAATTGGAATGCGCGGGACGCGATTCCGTCAACGCCTTGGCGAGCGGCAGATGATTTTGCTCCAACGCGTTACTGTTCCCGTCCGTGGGTTTAAAGACGCGCGTCCACTCGTCCATCGGCATTTCGCCGGTTTCTTCAAAGCGTATGCCGAGTACCGTTTCCGCCGGCTCGTTATAAAAAACCAAACTGCCTTGCGGGTCTACGATAAAGATCGGCATCGCGAGGTACGACGCGAGTTGCCGCGTGAGGATGACTTCGATTTCTTTTTGAACCATTATTTATCTGCTGGGATGCACCAATTAGAATCGCAAGTACCGCGCCGTCGCCATCGCCGCGAGCGCGAGCGCGAGAAAAATCGCAACATAGTACGCGCCCTTGCCGAGCACGGCTTGGAGTTTGCCGAGTTCGGCTTGTTGCTCTGCCGTCGGCGGTTTGCCGGCTTGCGCGCTCTGCGCGCCGAGGGCTTGCATTTTTTCTACCGCCGGCTTGGTTACAAAAAACGCGATCACGAACGCGACGATGCCGGTGACCGCGCCGAACGTAAATCCGATCCCTGCGCCGCTTTTCAACCACGCCGATTGCAATCCACCGGAGTCGAGCCAATACAACGCCAGACCCGAGATGATATTGAGCGCGGCGACCATCGGCACGACTTGCGGATAACTGGACTTCGTGAGTTGTTGCATCACTTGTCCGCCGGCGGGACCGCTTTTTAGAATTGCCGGCATCAGGTAACTGACTAGAAAGAACGCGATGCCCGCCCAAAATACGCCGGCGAAAATGTGAATGAGACGCAGTGCGATGATGAAAATGTCCATGATGTCCCCTCCAAGTAGAGTGTGAGAGTGTGAGAGTGTGTGAGTCGCGTTACTCACATACCCACACACGCACGTACATGATTTATAGCCCCATCTGCCCCGCGCTCTGCGCCTCTGCGCGCAAATCTACACCGAAAGCGTTTTCCGCATCTTGCGTATAGCGCCAATTATTTTTCAAGGCGAGCTCCGCTTTGGCGAGTTCCATCCCCAAATAAATCGCGTGATCAACGCGGGAAACGAAAAATGCGAGCTCGCGTTGCAACGCGCGCGCGGTCGTGCCGCTGAACGCCGCGAGCAAATTTCCGATCGGCGAATAATGATCCACGTGAATTTTGAAACCCTCGATGCGGATCGTGAAACTGCCGCGCGGATCGCGGACGAGGCGCGGGTTGCCCAGAAATTCGCGGGAATGCGCGTTGACGATTTCGCGCGCGGCGTCCCACGCGTCCGCGTAAATGTGCGCCGAGTGCGAGACGATGACGAGATCGCCGAGCATACAGCCGTTGAGGCGCGCGGCGATTTCTGCTTGCAGTTTGCGCAAACCGAACGCGTTTTGCAACCACGCGCGGAAAATATCCTGACTGCGAAAATACGCGGTCAAATACAAAGAGCCGTCGCGCGCGCGGGCTTGGATCAAATTGAGGCAGGGCGGATCGCTCGCGCCGGGATCGCGCGCCGGGTCCCACAGCGCGGCGACGGCGCGGCGCGAATAGCGCGCGCGGGTCAGCTCGTCTACCATCGCCGCGATTTGATCGCGCCCGTTGAAATCGAACAGCCGCTCGCCATAAGTATACGCGATATTTTCCGGGCGTTGCGGCGTCAGCCATTGTGGATAATACGCGTCGAGTTGTTCACGTGTCAACGGCGCCCATGCCGGCAATTCGTCGGCGGCGTCGCCGTGAATGCACGCGACCACGTCCAAAAGTTCGCGTTGGTGCACCGTATACGCGGTCAGATCGCGGCGACCGAACGCGAGAATCGCCGCGAGCAGATTCACCCACACCGAAACAATTTTTTCGCCGCGCACGACATAGCCGGTCGCTTCCGCCGGCAATTCGTCGGCGGCGGGTGTCGCGCGTGGAAAAATGCGCGGCGCGGCAAACGCGCCGCGCGGGATCGCGCCGTCAAGTTCGGCGAGCGCGGCGCGAATTTTTTCCGGATCGTGGACGCCGCGTAAATCGAGCACGCGGACATTCGCGCGAAATTCGTTGATCGCCTCGACCGGAATTTCGCGTTCGATCTGCGCGTCGGCGACGCGATGCTGTGCGTCTACGCCGTCGCGCATTAAATCGAGCAACGCCGCGCCGCTCTGCGTGAGATCAGGCCCGCACAGCACGAGCGCGCGGATCGTGGGCTGGGCGAGCACGTTGCGCAATAAATAATTGATGCCGTCTTTCGAATAGAGATTGCCGAGGAGGGAAAAAGAATCCGATGAGAGCGCGTCCGCGAGCCGCGCCGGTTTCATCCACAGGCAACAAATCGCGGCGGGATGATCGCGCGCGCCGATTGTGAGGTTGTCGTGAAAATAAAGGGGCCAGGCGGAGTTCATATTAGATTTCAGATTTTCGATCTCAGATTGAAACGCAATTTGGGAATTTGGTAAGCGTTCAGGTGTCATTGCGAGGAGCGTAGTTTGCGACGAAGCAATCTCGGTTCCAAGTTGGAGATTGCTTCGCAAAAACCGCTCGCAATGACGCGGGGCTGAACGGTTGCGAAAATTTATTCTGCCAGTTGTTCCGCCAACAATTTTTTATCGGCGGCGGTCAGATTTTCAAAGGCAACGCCGACCCATTGCATTCCTTTTTCGCCGGGCGAGACGTGCGTGACCCGTCCGCCAAGTTTCAGCACGCGATTATTGTCCAGCAAAAACTCGAGTGCGAGTTCCTGCCCTGAGTCCATTGGATCCGGCGATTCGATCATCACCCCGACATGACTGAGGTTCATCGTACGCGCGAAACCCGTCGCCGTCTGCGCGCCCTCTTTGACGTGATAGCAGGCGAGGAGATGCACCTCAACGCGATCTTGGTGGCGGCGATCTGATGCTTTCACGGAAACTCCTTACAATTTTTTCAGACGATCTATTGCGCGTTCGAGCGCGTGACGATCCGCATCGGACAATTTCGTAAAGCGCACGCTGACGCGAAAGGGCGCGGTATCCTCCGGCGGCATCGGCTCGACGCGGACAATTTGCCCGCGCACGTCCAATACACTTTGCGCATCGGTGAACATCAAGAACGCGATCGACGCCCCGGCGGGCAAGGGATCAAAGGCTTGTACGCGCGCGCCCGTCAAACTCACGTCTAGGGTTTTCGCCGGCGACGCGCCGAAGGGCTGGTAAAAATAGCGCACCGGAAAATTTGCGGCGACGCGCGGCGCGGCGCGCCTTTCAGCAGTTGTCATCGGAACCTCCTCGTCATCGAGGAAAAAATTATTCGTCAAATAAAAAGACCGGCTCTTGATAATAGCGCGCTTGCCGTTCGCGGATTTTGTCTTTCAACCACTCGTCCAACCACGCGTTCTTTTCGGCAAGCGGCAGAGTGTTCTCTAAAATTTCTAAAGGAATATTGATACGCAGCGCGCGCCCGGGAATAATGTGGCGCGTGATGCCCATCGGCAATTTGGATCCGTTCAGCGCGAGTTGTTGAATTTCTGCCGGGCGATAGCGCGGAAAAACGATCAACGCGCTCAAATGTCCATGCTCCGCGATCAACTGCTCCACATCCGTATGCGCGACGCGGTACATTTCGCCGCGCCCTTCGTACGCCGCAACAACCGCGTTCAACAAACGCATTTGTTCTGGCAACCGATCATCTTGCGCGCACAACGCGTACACACTGCCGTCCGCCAGCATCACCGAAGCAATGCTTTGGCGTTCCGTTACCGCGCGCGCGGCGTCCTGCATCGAAGCGGGTTCGACGCGCAAGCCCGGCATTTGTTTCAGCGCGCCAAAAAATTCCGCGACCGGCGCGTCGAGCAACATATGATTCCACGTTTCCAGCGCGATCCCCGGCGCGGCGTAATCTACGATTTGCACGACCACATCGCGGCACGCGATCTGTTTGAGCGCGGTGACGCGCGTCGCGCCGTCGAGGACGATGTACTGGTTTCGATATTCGGAAACGATCGGCGGATTCTTGAGCAGACGATCCTGCGTCAGCCGGCGCATCAGCTTGTCGACGCGTTTGCGTTCGACCTGCTCATGCAAAATGACATCGTTCAATGCAACGATGCGTAAACACAATTCTTTGGCGTCCATCTCGCGAGCATTATAGTCGCGGCGATGCGATTTGGTCAAGAGTGGGCGCAGCCCCAGACGTGCGACGCACCTCGCAGGTGCGTCGCACGTTTTTTGGTCTACGCCGGCACATTCACCTTGGGCAAACTCGCGACGGCTTTTTGCACTGCCTCCGCCGGATATTCGTAATCTTGCAATTTGCCGGCAAGATACTCGGCGTACCCGCCGAGATCGAAATGTCCGTGCCCGGACAAGTTGAACGCGATGATTTTTTTCTCGCCGCTGGCTTTGCATTTCAACGCTTCATCCATCGCGACGCGAATCGCGTGCGCGGATTCCGGCGCGGGCGCAATGCCTTCGGCGCGCGTGAACTGAATGGCGGCGGCAAAGACCGGATTCTGCGGCACCGCGACGGCTTCGATAATTTTTTGATCGTACAACGCGCAGAGAATCGGCGCCATGCCGTGATAGCGCAAGCCGCCGGCATGAATCGGCGCGGGGATGAACGACGAACCGAGCGTATACATTTTGACGAACGGCGTCATCTGTCCGGTGTCGCCGAAATCGTACGTGTAAATTCCTTTGGTCAGAGACGGTGCGGCGGTCGGCTCCACCCCGATAATGCGCGTCTTTTTTCCGTGCTTTATTTTTTCGCGCACGAACGGCAGTGCGAACCCGCCGAAGTTTGACCCGCCGCCAATGCAACCAATGACGATATCCGGATAAACATCTGCCATCTCAAATTGCTTGAGCGCTTCCTGCCCGATAATCGTTTGGTGCATCAGGACATGATTAAAGACAGAGCCAATCGAGTATTTGGTATCGGGCTGATGCGTAACGCAATCTTCCAGCGCTTCGGAAATCGCGAGGCCGAGCGAGCCGGTGTGGTTTGGATTTTCGGCAAGAAATTTTTTGCCGATCTGCGTATCGTTCGAGGGCGACGCGACAATCTGCGCGCCGTATGTTTCCATCAAGATGCGGCGGTACGGTTTCTGGTCGTACGAGACGCGCACCATATACACTTTGACTTCGAGTCCGAAATAATTTCCGGCAAACGCGAGCGCGGTGCCCCATTGCCCCGCGCCGGTTTCGGTGGAGAGCCGTTTGGTGCCGGCTTGTTGATTGTAGAACGCCTGCGGAAGCGCGGTATTCGTTTTGTGCGAGCCGACCGGCGAGACGCCTTCGTACTTGAAATAAATTTGCGCCGGCGTGTCGAGAATTTTTTCCAGCCGCCGCGCGCGCATCAGCGGCGACGGACGAAACAAGCGATACGCTTCCTGCACCGGTTCCGGAATGTCAATGTACTCGGCGGCGTACGGACCGACGCCGGCTTCTTGCATAATTATTTCCATCGGAAAAAGCGGCGCGAGGTCTTCGGGACCCACCGGGTTCATTCGCCCAGGATGAATGATCGGCGGGAGCGGCTTGGAAAGCGATGGCACGATGTTGAGCCACTGCCTCGGCATTTCGTTTTCATCGAGAAAAATTTTCGTGCGTTCCATTTTTTCCTCTCCTTTGAGCAATGGGTAATGGATCAGGAGTAATTGATTTTGTTCAGGTCATTCGCGCTCCTTTAGTCGCCAGTCAACAGTCTACAGTCTACAGTAAACAGTCTTCGTCACTGCTCACTGTGGACTAGCGACTCTTTAATTTCCCAGTCCCATTGCCGCGCGCGCCATCCGCACTGTCTCTGCCGAAATCGGGCGCACGACGGCCGCGCCCGCCGATAAAATTTCATCCACCATTCTGGGATTGGACGCGTACTCTTCCCGTCGCTGACGAATCGGCGCGAGAAAATTCTCGAGTGCGGCGTATAATTTTTTCTTTACTTCGACATCGCCGACTTTGCCGGCGCGATAACGCGCTTTCAAATCTTCGACTTCGCCGGTGTTCGGATTGAACGCCTCGTGATATTGAAACACCGGATTGCCGTCGGGATTGCCGGGAATGTCCGCGCGCGTGCGCGTCGGATCGGTGTACATATTCATCACTTTTTGGCGAACCGTTTCGGAATCGTCGGAGAGCATAATCGCGTTGCCCAGCGATTTCGACATTTTGCCTTTGCCGTCGGTGCCGACGAGCGTCGGTACGTCGCCGATGAGCGTGTCCGGCTCGGGGAAAACTTCGCCGTACAAAAAATTAAAGCGATGCGCGATCTCGCGCGTGAGTTCAAGATGCGACGATTGGTCTTTGCCGACCGGCACAAGGTTCGCGCGCACGTGCAAAATATCCGCGGCTTGCAGAACGGGATAGCCGAGCAAGCCGTACGCCGGCTGTTCGATCTGCTCCGCGTCCATCACTTCTTTTAGCGTCGGCACGCGTTCGAGGCGCGGGACGGTGGCAAGCATCGAAAAAAGCAAATGCAATTCGCACACGCTCGGCACGTCCGATTGCCGGTAAATCGTCACTTTGAGCGGATCAATGCCGACGGCGAGATAATCCAGCACGAGATCGCGCGAATGCGCGCGTGTCGCGACGATGTGATTTTTTTCCATGTTGCGCGTGAGTGAGTGATAATCCGCGACGAGCAAGAACACTTCGTACTCGTCCTGCAATTTCACGCGATTCGCGAGCGTGCCGACGTAATTGCCGAGATGCAAAGGACCGGTCGGGCGGTCGCCGGTAAGAATGCGTCCTTTTTTCATTGGTTTCTCCTGAGGGTTTCTCGTCAGAAATTTTCTGTTGTCCGTCGTCGGACGGGAAAAATAAAAACGCTCGTCCCGCGCGGAAAAATCCGCATCAGGGACGAGCGTTTGATTTGAGAGCAACGCCCGCGGTACCACCCGCGTTAGACTGGGCGTTCAGCCGAACGCCTCTACAAACAAAACCCTCCCGTAAATACGATCAGGTCTGCCAGTCTCACTCATTTGCAGTCGTGGCACAAAATGTGCGACGACCTCTGCCGCGATAACGGGGGCGGTGCCGTCGAAACGTAATCGGTAATTGGTAATTACTATTTACCAATTACTTTTCTGTTTAGAGACTCCCCGATCCATTCGCCGTCGCTCCTCGCACCGCGCTTGCAACACTTTACGCGGCTTTCTGCGCGATTCACGCCGGTTACTCGTTCGGTTCAACGTCTGTACTTTGCATTATAGCACGCGTCAAGAAGCGTTGTCAAATATTTTTTTAGCGCGCGCGAAGCGTACCTTACGCGTGCAACCGCTCGCGAATTTCTTGCAAATGCACCCACCGTCGCGCCGAAATAATTCAAGCCCAGCAATTGCGGCACATGCACGAGTGTGCGTTTTTTCTGCGGACCGGATTCGAGGTAGAGATTGTAGCGGGTCATAGGTAAGATCTCGATCCAAAACCTGGGACGATTATAGATTCGATGAGCGGGGCGCGTCAATGGGATAATGTGCGCCGCACCGGCAAGGTGCGTCGCACGTTGCGCGTCGTTGACAACGCGTTTCACCTATCTTACAATCGCGACAATGCCAAAACAAAAAACGCGCACCGCAACCGAAAAGAAATGGACGAACCTAGAGATTGCGGATTTGTTTCTCCGCATCGCAGACATTCTCGAAATCCAAGGCGAGATTGTATTCAAAGTCATTGCCTATCGCCGCGCGGCGGATGCGATTCAGCATCTCGGGCGCGATGTGCGCGATATTTGGCGCGGCGACGCGAAAAATTTGCGCGAGATTCCCGGCGTCGGCAAAGAAATCGCGGAAAAAATTGAGGAGCTCATCACGACCGGTAAGCTCAAATATTATGCCAAGATTTCCAAAGGCATTCCGCCCGGCATTTTTGATTTGCTCCAAATTCCGGACGTCGGACCCAAGACGGTCAAGCGATTGTGGAAAGAATTGAAAATCACCGACGTGGCAAAACTCGAAAAGGCCGCGCGCGTCGGCAAATTGCGCCCGTTGAAAGGGTTCGGCGCGCGGAGTGAAGAAAAAATCATCGCCGGCATCGCCGCCGCGCGGCGCAAAAAATCTTCCACGCGCGTCCTGCTCGGCGCGGCGTATCCGTTCGCGCAGGAGATCGTCGCGGCGATGCGCGCGGCGTGCGGCGACGCGATTCAGAACATCGAGCCCGCCGGCAGTTTGCGCCGGCGCAAAGCGACGATCGGCGATTTAGACATTCTCGTCGCGTCGAACGAGCCGAAAAAAATTCTCGCCGCGTTCACGCAATTGCCGATGGTGCGCGACATCAACGAAAAAGGCACGACGAAAGCGAGCATCATCGCGCAAAATGGTTTGCAGGTAGACCTGCGCGTGCTGGAGCCGACGCGCTGGGGCAGTGCGTTGCAATATTTTACCGGGAGCAAAGAGCATAACGTCGAACTGCGGCAGATCGCGCTCGCGCAAGGGCTGTCGCTTTCCGAGTGGGCATTCAAAACCGTCAAGGGTGAGAAAGAAATTTTGACGCCGCGCGAAGAAGACGTGTACGAAAAACTCGGCTTGCAGTACGTGCCGCCGGAATTACGCGAAGGCATTGGCGAACTCGCGGCGGCGCGCGCGAAAAAATTGCCGCGCCTCATCGAGCTAAAAGATTTGAAAGGCGATTTGCAAACGCATTCGACGTGGAGCGACGGCAGTTTTTCGATCGAGCAAATGGCAGAAGCCGCGCGCGCGCGCGGTTTGAAATATCTCGGCGTCAGCGATCATAGTCAAGGGTTGGGCATCGCGCGCGGGCTGACGCCGGCGCGCGTGCGCGAGCAGTGGAAAGAAATTGATGCGCTGAACAAACGCTGGAATGATTTCCGCGTCTTGAAAGGCATCGAGCTTGAAATTCGCGCGGACGGCACGCTCGATTTTCCGGACGACGTGCTTGCCGGTTTCGATTACGTCCTCGTCTCGACGCATTCCGCGCTCAAGCAGACGCGCGAAAAAATTACCGCGCGCGTCGTGCGCGCACTCGAGCATCCGCTCGTGGACATTTTCGCGCATCCGACCGGGCGCTTGATCAACGAGCGCGAAGAATCGGCGTTGGATTTGGAAGAAGTATTCCGTGTCGCGCAAGCCACCGGCACGATTCTCGAAATTGACGGCGCCGCCGAACGCCTGGATTTGGACGACGCGCATGCGCGGCGCGCGAAAGAAATCGGCGTGCCGATTGTGATTGACAGCGACGCGCATACGCCGGAGGGAATGCAGGGATTATTTTACGGCGTCGCGATGGCGCGGCGCGCGGGGCTTGAATCGCGCGATGTGGTGAATTGTTTAGAGTGGGATGAGTTGAAGGCAAAACTGAAAAGGCGAAAGCAGAAAGCGAAAAGCGAATAGTCAATGGCAAAACTCAAACTCGATTTGCATGGCATTTACAATCGCGGCGGCGAGATTGATGCTGAACTGAATCGCATTGTGCAAGAAGCCATTGACAAGAAAATCGCTCTCGTCGAGATTATTCCCGGTAAAGGGAGTGGTCAACTCAAGAAAAAAGTTTTGCGTTTTTTGAATCAATCGCATATCCGCAAACTGTACCACCGCGTCGAGAAGGACGACAAAAACTTTGGGCGTGTCTTTATTCATTTCAGATTCTAGACGGAAAAGCAAAAGGCGGGAGGCGAATGAACGGCTCTGATGTTTTGCAAATGCAATTTGATCGGCTGGCGCAAGAATTTACAAACACGCTCGGAAATCTGGGCGCGCAGAGACTGGCATGGCGACCCGCGCCGCGCGCGAATGACATTGGCTCGATGTTGTGGCACAGCGCGCGGGCGTGGGATGGATATTTATTTTATTTGGACGGCGCGGCAGAAGTGTTTGTCACTCAGGATTGGGCAAAGCGGTTTGGGATGAAGACCAAGCCAAAGAATGGTTTCGATGGCGTGTACAGCGAAGCCCAAGTCGCTTATGTGCGTGCGCGTTCCAAGTTGTTGATCGAATATGTTGACGCGATTCTGGAACGGACAAAAAATTTTCTCAGCGCGGCAACACCTGACCAACTCGCGACTCTTGTGAAAATTCCTTGGTGGCCCGAAGAAAAACCAAAAGCATTTGTCCTCGCCCACATCATTCGCCACTCGTACGAGCATCTCGGCGAAGCGCAGTATGTGAAAGGATTGATGAAAACGAAAGGCGGAAAGCGGAAAGTGGCAAAGGTAAAACGGAAACTATGACTGCACTCGGACTCTCACTCCCCCGCGTTGACGCGCGCGCCAAAGTGACCGGCGAAGCGCAATATCCCGGCGACATCAATCTGCCCGGGCAATTGTGGATGAAAGTTTTATTCGCGCGCCGACCGCACGCGCGCATCAACCGGCTCGATACGTCTCAAGCCGAACGCGCGCCCGGCGTCATCCGCGTGTTCACCGCGCGCGATGTGCCGGTGAATGAGTTTGGTTTGATTTTTTTTGACGCGCCGGTGATGATCGGCGAAAGTGAAACCGTGCGCTGGATCGGCGAAAAAATCGTGTGCGTCGTCGCGGAGACGGAATCGCAAGCCGAGCACGCGCGCGATCTGATCGAGGTCGAGTACCAAGATTTGCCCGCGCTTACTGATGTTCATAACGCGATGCAAGAAAGCGCGGCGCAGATTCATCCGCATTACGCGCGCAACATCATGAAGCACATTCCGATTCGCAAGGGCGACACTGCGCGCGGGTTTGAGCAAGCGGATGTCGTCGTCGAAAGCGTTTATCACACGCCGGCGCAAGAGCACGCGTATTTGCAGCCCGAAGCCGGCGTGAGTTACATTGACGACGCGGGACGCGTGACGATTGCCGCCGCGGGGCAATGGGCGCACGAAGACCAACAGCAGATCGCGCACGCGCTCGATTTGCCGGTGGAGAAAGTACGCGTGATTTATCCGGCAATCGGCGGGGCATTCGGCGGGCGCGAAGATATGAGCGTGCAAATCATTCTCGCGCTCGCGGCGTGGCGGCTGAATCGCCCCGTGAAAATTATTTGGACGCGCGAAGAGAGTATGATCGCGCATCACAAGCGGCATCCGATGTGGCTCACCGCGAAATGGGGCGCGACGCGCGACGGCAAACTCGTCGCGGCAGAAGTTGAAGTGATTGCCGACGCCGGACCGTACGCGTACACCTCGACGAAAGTTTTAGGCAACGCCGCGCTCGCCTGCACAGGTCCGTACGCGATTCCAAATATCAAAGTCGACGCGTACGCGGTCGTGACGAACAACGTCGTGACCGGCGCGTTTCGCGGCTTCGGCGGACCGCAAGGGCATTTCGCGGCAGAAACGCAGATGAACAAACTTGCGGAAAAACTGGGGATGGATCCGGTCGAACTGCGAATGAAAAATCTTTTGCGTGAGGGCGATTTGCTTTCAACGCAGACGCCGTTGCCGGGCGGTGTGGTGAGTCTGCGGCAAGTCGTGGAAAAATGCGCGGAGGAGTTTGGGTGGAAAGCGGAAAGCGGAAAGCAGAAAGCAGAAGGCAGTTTCGCAATTCGCAATTCGCAATTCGCCCGCGGCATTGGCTTTGCCTGTGCGTTGAAAAATATTGGATTCAGTTTTGGTTTTCCGGAAGGCGCGACGGCGACGGTTGAATTGCGCGGCGCGGTCGAAATCGAACACGCGATTGTGCATCACGCCGGCGCGGAAGTCGGGCAGGGCGCGCACACGGTGATGGCGCAAGTCGCGGCACAAGTTTTGAAATTGCCGGTCGAAAAAATTGAATTGGTCGCGAGCGACACCGCAACGTCTGGAAATTCTGGCAGTGCGTCGGCATCGCGGCTGACGTGGATGGTCGCGCATTCGGTGCGCGGCGCGGCAGAAGCCGCGTTGCAAAAATGGCGCGAGGAAGAACGCCCCGCCATCGCGACGTACGAATACAGCGCGCCGCCGACGGATAATTATGCGCCGGAAGACGGACGCGGCAAAACAAATATCGCGTACGGCTATGTCGCACAAGCGGTGGAAGTGGAAGTGGATCGCGAGACAGGGCAGGTGCGCGTCGTGCGTGTCACGTGCGCGGATGATGTCGGTCGCGCGGTGAATCCGCAAATGATTCAGGGACAAATCGAGGGCGCGATCGCGCAGGCGCAGGGCTGGGCGATCACGGAAAATTTTTTACAAAAAGATGGGCGCGTGCTGACGCCGTACTTTTCAAATTACTTGATTCCCGGCGTGATGGATGTGCCCGACCGCGTGGACTCGGTGATCATGGAATTTCCGGATGAGAATGGCGCGTGGGGCATTCGCGGGATGGCGGAGATGCCGTTCATTCCGCTCGCGCCGGCTATTGTCGCGGCGGTGCATAATGCGACCGGCGCGTGGATCGATGAATTGCCGTTGACGCCGGGGAGAGTGGTGGAGAAAATAAAATCGAACCGCGAAGAACGCAAAGAACGCAATGAATAATAAATTTCCCGTGAAGAGAATAGAGTTCGGTTTGTCGACGCAACGGCTTTGCACAGACGGGCTATTCCGATGACGCTCTTCAAGAACAAATATCGCATCGAATCCACACGCCTGGCAGGTTGGGATTATTCCGGCGTGGGATTGTATTTTGTCACGATTTGTACGCGCGAGAAGGAATGTTTTTTTGGCGGTGTGGTGGATAGCGAAATGCGCTTGTCGCCGATTGGGAAAATTGTAACAGATGAATGGCAAAAGACACCAACCATCCGTCCGAACGTTGCATTGGATGAATGGGTTGTCATGCCGAATCATATGCATGGGATCATTGTGATCAATGATCCGTCCGTGGGGACGCCCCGCGCGGTAGAGACGCCCCGCCGGGGCGTCTCTACAAAACCGGATTCCCAACCCGTGTCGTCGCGTTTAAAACGCGGCTCGTTGGGATCGATCATTGGTCAATTCAAATCCATTTGCACAAAACGAATTTGGGCGCAAGGGTACTCGCATTTTGGTTGGCAGGAACGATATTACGATCGTATCATTCGGAATGAACGCGCATTACAAAACATTCGCCATTATATCGCCTCGAATCCGTCAAAATGGAATTCGGACCGAAATAAAACGATTGATCTGTGGATGTAAATTATTCCATCTTGGAAACAACTGCGCCGCCCCATCTCGGAGCGGCGCATTATTTTTTCTTCGCGTCGATTCGCGAGATTCGCGGATTATTCTCCTATCATCGCGCGCGGCGAAAACGGACAACGCGCTTGGCTTTCTTCGCCATCTTCGCCGGTTTTTTCTTCGCGCCCTTCGCGCTCTTTGCGGTTAATTTCTTTCTCTCTGGTTTCTGTTTCAGCAACCCGCGCAACACCGTCGGCAAGATGCCGCCGTTCTTGTAATAATCCACTTCGACCGGCGTATCGAGCCGCGCGATCACACTGAACTCCGTTCTCTGTCCAGCTTGCCCTGAGCCTGTCGAAGGGTCCGAAGTCACGATCACTTTCAACTCTTGCCGCGGCTGGATGTCGCCGGAAATTCCAAGCACATCGTACGTCTCGCGACCGGTCAGCCCCAACGCTTCAACACTCTGCCCGGTTTTGAACGCCAGCGGCAGAACGCCCATCCCAACCAGATTCGCGCGGTGCGTCCGCTCAAACGATTGCGCGATCACCGCGCGCACGCCGAGCAATGCCGGACCTTTTGCCGCCCAATCGCGCGACGAGCCAGTGCCGTACTCTTTGCCAGCGAGGATGATCAGCGGAACTTTTTCGGATTTGTATTTGATTGCCGCGTCATAGATCGGCATTTGCGCGCCGTCCGGCAAATGCAATGTGAAGCCGCCTTCGACGCCATCGAGCAAAAGATTCTTGACGCGGATATTCGCGAACGTTCCGCGCATCAAGACCTCGTGATTGCCGCGGCGCGTGCCGTACTGATTAAAATCTTTTGGCGCGACGCCGCGTCCCATCAAATATTTTCCCGCCGGCGAATCTTGGGCGATGCCGCCCGCCGGTGAAATGTGGTCGGTCGTCGTGCTGTCGCCGTAAATGCCAAGGACGCGCGCGCCGCGAATTTCGCGCAGAGGTTCGGGCGCGATCTTGAGATCGGCAAAGAAGGGCGGCTGAGCAATATAAGTCGAAGCCGGATTCCATTGGTACGCCGCGCCGCCGCTGAGTTGAATTGCGTTCCACATCGGATTGCCGTTGAACACATTGCCGTACGATTTCGTGAACATCGCCGGCTCGATCGTGCGCGCCATCGTGTCCGCGATTTCTTTTTGCGAGGGCCACAGATCGCGCAAGAAAACCGGCGCGCCGGTTTTGCCGATTCCAAGCGGCTCGCTCGTCAAATCAATTTCGGTCGTGCCGGCGAGCGCGTACGCGACGACGAGCGGCGGCGACGCGAGAAAATTCGCGCGCGTCAACGGATGCACGCGTCCCTCAAAATTGCGATTGCCGGAAAGAACTGCCGCGACGACGAGATTGCCTTCGCGGATCGCGTTCGCGACCGGCATCGCGAGCGGACCCGAATTACCAATGCAAACAGTACAGCCATAACCGGTGAGATAGAATCCCAATTTTTCCAAATACGGCGTCAGCCCGGCTTTGTCGAGATATTCCGTCACGACTTTGGAGCCGGGCGCGAGCGATGTTTTCACGTACGGTTTTACATTCAAGCCGGCTTCCACGGCTTTTTTCGCGAGCAAGCCCGCGCCAATCATGACGGACGGATTACTCGTATTCGTGCACGATGTGATCGCGGCAAGCACGACCGCGCCGTGCCCAATCGTTTGCGAATGTCCATCGTCGCGAATCGTCCCGGTTTTTTGCGCGGCGATTTCATCGAGCCCATAGCCGAATTGTTGGATCGGCGCGGTGAGCGTTTGCCGGAATTTTGTTTTCAATTCTTTGATCGCGATACGGTCGCCGGGCCGTTTCGGTCCGGCAACGCTTGGTTCGACGTCGGCGAGATTCAGCGCGAGCGTGTCGCTAAAAATCGGATCGGGCATTTGATCGGTGCGGAAAAGCATTTGCTCTTTCGCGTATCGTTCCAAAAGGTCTGCCGATTTCACGCGCCCGGTCGCGCGCAAATATCGTAATGTTTCATCATCGGTTGGGAAAAAGCCGGTCGTCGCGCCATAATCCGGCGCCATATTTCCAATCGTCGCGCGATCCGCGACCGGCAACGCGGACAGACCCGCGCCGTAAAATTCGACAAATTTTTCGACGACACCTTTTTGCCGGAGCATTTGCGTCACGGTGAGAACGAGATCGGTCGCGGTCACGCCATCGCGTAATGCGCCGGTCAATTTGAATCCGACGACTTGCGGCGTCACAAAATAGTACGGCTGACCGAGCATCACCGCTTCGGCTTCGATTCCGCCGACGCCCCAGCCTAAAACGCCGAGTCCGTTGATCATCGTCGTATGCGAATCCGCGCCGACGAGCGTGTCCGGAAATAATTCGCCGTCGCGCGTCAGCACCCCTTGCGCCAGATATTCGAGGTTGACTTGATGCACGATGCCGGTCGCCGGCGGCACAACGCGCAAGTTCTGAAACGCGTGCGCGCCCCATTTCAAAAATTCATAGCGTTCGCGATTGCGCGCGAATTCGAGTTCCGCATTCTGAACCACTGCCTGCGCGTTGCCGGAAAAATCAACGAGCACGGAATGGTCAATCACCAAATCCACCGGCACGAGCGGATTGATTTTTTTCGCGTCGCCGCCGAGTTGCTTGACCGCATCGCGCATCGCCGCGAGATCAACGACGCACGGCACGCCGGTGAAATCTTGCAAAATGACCCGCGCCGGCATAAAGGGCAGTTCATGCTCGCCTGGCGCGGCGGCATTCCATGCCGCGAGCCGCGTCACATCATCGGCGGTGACGAGATAGCCGTTCTCGTTGCGTAACAGCGCTTCGAGCAGAATGCGAATGGAGAAAGGGAGTCGCTCTAAATTTTTCGCAATGCCGTTCCGCGCGAGTTGGTCGAGCCGATAAATGAAATGCTCGCCTAGCTTCGCGCGCGCGCCGAATGAATCAAGTTTCTTTGCCATTTATTCCTCGGTTCAAGAGTCTGCCGGGATTATAGCACAAAAAAATTTATTGTCATTGGATGACATAGTGTCATTCTGAGCGAAGCGAAGAATCTTGTCAGGCATTGGGACAACAAGATTCTTCGTCGCAAACCCTGCTCCTCAGAATGACAAGTTGAAGATTGTTGCGGGCAACGCAATCTCGCGTAGTCTTGAAACCGAGATTGCTTCGTCGCAATAAAAACGCTCCTCGCAATGACATGCGCGCGAAACCTATGCTATACTCTCGCCAATGTATCTTTTTCCCGATACACTCATCCTCCTCAAAGGCGGAGGCGATCTTGGCACCGGCGTCGCGTGGCGACTGCATCGCGCCGGTTTTCCGGTCGTCATCACCGAGCTCGCACAACCGCTCGTCGTGCGGCGCACGGTCGCGTTTGCGAACGCGGTGTACGAAGCGCAGAGCGCGGTCGAAGGCGTGACCGCGTGGCGCGCGGAATCGTTTGACGAGGCGCGCGAATTGTTGGAGCAAGGCATCATCCCGGTTTTGGTTGATCCGGCAACGCGCGCGCGCGAATTTTTTGCGCCGCAAGTTTTCGTAGACGCGGTGATGGCAAAGCGCAACAGCGGCACGCGCATTACGGATGCGTCGCTTGTCATCGCGCTCGGTCCGGGTTTCACGCCGAAGGTGGATTGCCACGCCGTCATCGAAACCCAGCGCGGGCACGATTTAGGACGCGCGTTATGGGATCGCGCGGCAGAAGCAAATACGAGTACGCCGGGCGAAGTGGGCGGCAAAAGTTTGGAACGCGTTTTGCGCGCGCCGCGCGACGGCGTGATTGTTGGCGCACGCAAGATTGGCGATGCGCTGACGCGCGGAGAAGTGATCGCGCAAATTGAGGGAACAGAAATTATCGCGCCGTTTGATGGAATGTTGCGCGGGTTGGTTCACGACGGGTTACGCGTACAAGCCGGCATGAAAATCGGCGACGTGGATCCGCGCGCAGAGCGCGAGCATTGCTTTACGATCAGCGATAAAGCGCGCGCGGTGGGCGGCGGCGTGGTCGAAGCCGTGATGACGTGGATGAAAAATAATGGGACGCGAACACCTGCACTTGCATAACCGCATGGTCGCAGACCCGCGCCACCTGCGGGCGCAAGTGTGAACTCAGATGAACGCAGATAAAATACTTTTCACCCGCGCAATTCGCGCAGATTTTCCGAAATCAAAAATAACCCCGCGACCAGAACTGCCCCCACGATAATCTGCCAGAAAAAATCATAGAGGATCAAAAGCGTCGCCACGATTGCGAGTGCCATCGTAATCCGATTGATCAATTCCGCCACTTGGCGGCGGAAAACGGACTCGACAAAAACGAGCGCGGTCGTCATTCCGATCACGCCGATCAACAACTGCTCGCGCGCGGAGACGAGCAAAAGCACAAAGCCGACGAGCAAAAAGCCGATGCTCGTCGCCGCCCAGAATTCCGCCCAGCGACCGATGGAAAGTTCGGCGGCGCTTGCCGGTTGGGCGAGCCGGTGAATATGCGCGCGCGGTGAATCGTCTTCGCCGGCATTCAGGCGCGCGATCCGCGTCTCTAACGCGTCGAGCCGCGCCCTGCCTTCGGCGCGTTCGCGGCGGAGGGCTTTGCTTTCATCGGCGCGCGTTTTTGTTTGCGCGGCGAGCGTCTGGCTCAATTTGGTGAGATGCGGATTCCCCTTGAGCGCGGAGAGTTCGACGCCCATATTCAACAGCGCCGCGCCGCGCGTTTGAATTTCCGCGTCCAATTCGGTTTGCCGCGCGCGCAATGCCGCGCGGCTTGCCTCGAGCGTCTGCATTTCGGCTGGCGGCGGCGGAATTTTGTCCAGCCCCGCCCAGCCGAAGGGATTGTACGCTGAACTACGCATTGCGCCATCGCGATGATAGAGCGGACCGGCGGGCGCGTTTTCGCCGGAGATCGGATCGCGCGCATAGAGTCCCCACAAGCCGCGATATTGACTCGCCCAGCCGGGCAACGGATCGAGCAAGACCGGCGTCCATGTTTTGCTTTGACCGGGTCCGATGCTCATTCCATCGCCGCGCGCGTAATCTACAAACGGAATGCGAATGACGTTGCTCGTCGGCGCATCGCTTGGCGTTTGGCGCAGAAAGCGCCCCCAAAGTTCGCGCGCGCGATCGAGCACGCGCGCAAACTGGTCGAGATAGGGAATTTCGATTTCGGTCAGATATTCGCCGCGGCGAAAGTACGACGCGTGCGAGCCGGCGGCGGCGTAAATGAGCGGATGCCCGTCGAGCGTTTCGAATTCGGCGCGGTCGTCCCAGCGCCGGCGCAGGTCGTCGCCCTGATAGTCGTGCGACGCGTACGCGACCCAGCGCGGCGCCGGCGCACCGTCCGGTTTCTCGTACAAATAGACCATGACCATTTCCCAATCGGCTTCGTGATCATTCACGCCGTTAAAGCCCGAGCGCCAATTGTTGAACGGATAAAAAAACCAATATTGCAACGCGATCCAGCCGTGCTCGCGAAAAACGCGCGCATAGTACACGTACCGCTCGCCTTTTTTCAACGTGCGATGATACGTCAGCGCGGCGGCGGCGGCGGTTGCGCCCGGCACGCGCCCGCGCAAGAGCAACGTCAACGAAAAGAGCGCGTCCATCATGCGCGCGGCATAGCCCACCCGCGCGAGCCGCCCCAGCCCCGCGCGAAATTTTTTGATTTGTTGCAACGCCTTGACCCCGCGCCGGTTCAAAAGAAAGGACGCGTATTGCGCGAGGTTCAAGGGCTCGATGAATTTCAAATAAAACACCGCGCCAAATCCGGCTTGACGCGGCTTGGCAAGTTCTTCTAAATTCAACTTGCCTTCGGCGACGAACAATTGCTCACTGCCGTTGGGATGATGCGCCCACAAACTACATTGTTCGACATAGCGTTCCACCGCGCAGGGAAAAAATTGTTCACCCTCCGTATAGCGCACGATCGGTTCATAGCGGCGCACCAGTTCAAGATCCGTCATCGGGCTAGACATGCTTTCCTCCCGGCGGTAGACTATCGCCCGGCTCTTGAATTCGAAACGCGGGTTGCACGTCTTCTTGATTCAACATCACAACGATCAGAATCGCGATGATCATTTCGATATACGCTGGCGCGCCGCCGAAATAATCCACTAGCCCAACCGTCAAAGTGAATCCTTCAAGCGTCAGCGCGAACAACCACGCCCAGCGGCGCAAGGTAAACAAACCGAGGGCGGCGACGAGAGAAAGCAAGCCCAGCCCAGCAAAGGCAATCCCGAGCGCGGTGTTTTCGTAGGCTTGCATTTTTTCGCTCGCGGAGAACGCGCGCGGATTCTCGCTCCAAAGAATGCCGGCATTGAGAATCTCGAACGCGCCGACCGCGAGCAAGATCAGGCATTGCAAAACATAAAGCCCGGCGATGACGCTGACAGCGGACGGGCGCGCGAGTTTCAAAGCGGCGGAGGGTTTCGGATCGGGCATCATCATCTCCTTCGATGCTTTATCTGCCGAATCGTTTGCTGAAAGCATTTTCAACGAGGAATTTCAGATTGGCGTTATCTTAGCACAGTGACAAATAAAATTCAAGCGGAGCAAAGCAGAATTTTTTTGCAAACCACTTGGCGCGCGCAACCCTCTTGGTTTATAATTGCAACTGTGCGATTGCCTCGCGGCGCACCAGCAGTCAAATGAAAAGGGGTAGTAGGGCAGCCGCGCTGCCCGTCGGAGAGACGCGTTTCTTTCGGCTACGCCCAGCATGGCTGGGCTGCCACCTGGTTAATTTATTTTCAAGGAAGCCTCAATGAAATTTCCCCGCGCCAGCGGCGTGCTTTTGCACCCGACCTCATTACCTTCGCGATTTGGCATCGGCGATTTGGGCGACGCCGCATTTCGCTTTATAGATTTTCTCGCGTCCGCCGGACAAACGTACTGGCAAATTCTGCCACTCGCGCCGACAGGCTACGGCGATTCGCCGTATCAAGGGCTTTCCGCGTTCGCCGGCAATCCTCTGCTCATCAGTCCGGAAAAATTGATCGCGCGCGCGCATTTATCCGCCGATGACCTGCGCGACGCGCCGGTATTTCCGAACGAGCGGGTGGAATTCGGCGCGGTGATTCCATACAAAAATGCTTTGCTCGATCGCGCGTTCGCGAATTTCCGCGCGCGCGGCGCGGCGGACGAACGCGCGGCGTTCGCGCGATTCTGCGCGCAAGAACGCGCGTGGCTTGACGATTTCGCGCTGTTCATGGCGTTGAAAACCGAGCAGAATGCCGCGTGGTATGAATGGGAAAAGCCGATTGCAAGCCGCCAGCCGCCCGCATTGGCAAAAGCCGGGCGCGCGCGGGCAGAAGAAATCGAAAATCAAAAATATCGGCAATGGATTTTTTTCGAGCAATGGCGCGCGCTGAAAGCGTACGTGAACGCGCGCGGCATCCGCGTCATCGGCGACCTGCCGATTTTCGTCGCGCGCGACAGCGCGGACGTGTGGGCGCACCCGGAATATTTTTGGTTCGACGAAAATCTTTCGCCGACGCACGTCTCCGGCGTTCCGCCGGACGCGTTCAGCGCGACCGGGCAATTGTGGGGGCATCCGCTCTATCGTTGGGACGTTATGCAACGCGACGGCTTTGCGTGGTGGCTCGCGCGTTTTCGCTCCGCGTTCGAAATCGCGGACGTGATTCGCATGGATCACTTTCGCGGCTTGCACAATTATTGGCGCGTGCCTGCCGGCGAAAAAACAGCGGTGCGCGGCGAATGGGTGCGCGCGCCGGGCAGGGAATTATTGCGCGCGCTGAATGCCGCGCGCGGCGACGCCGCGATGATCGCAGAGGATTTGGGCAGTTTCGATGCGGCATCCCGCGCGGGCGTGGACGCGCTGATGGCGGAGTTTGAGATTCCGCGCATGGCGGTTTTGCAATTCGCGTTCGATGGCGACGCGCGCAATCCATTTTTGCCGCACCATGTTTCGCGCGAATCTGCCATCTATACCGGCACGCACGACAACGCCACGAGCGCGGCGTGGTACGCGGCGGCGAGCGAAGCGGAACGCGATCAGGCGCGGCGAGTTTTGCAAAGCGACGGCGCGGACATCGCGTGGGATTTGATACGCGCGGCGTGGGGTTCGCGCGCGCAGACGGCGATCGCGCCGGCGCAAGATTTGCTTTCGCTGGGAAAAGAAGCGCGGATGAATTTTCCCAGCACGACCGGCGCGCCGAATTGGTGTTGGCGCGTTCTGCCCGGCGCGCTGAATGACGCGCTCGCCGCGCGCGTGAAGGAATTGACGCGCGCGAATGGGAGAAATGGAGAGCCGCCCAGCGCGGAGATTGCTTCGCGAAAACCGCTCGCAATGACGTGAAGAGAATTACCACTCTACCAATTTCCATATTTCCGGCTGGAGCGTTCCGGCTTCCGCGCCGATTTCCGCAAAGAGCGCGGCGGCTTGTTTCAATTGCGCCATCGCCGCGTCGCGGTTGCCGGACGTGTGAAGCAAATCCGCGAGATTATTATGCAAGGCGGCTTGACGATGCTGGTCGCCGGTGCGCGCGCAGAGCGCGAGCGCGCTTTCGGTCAGCGCGATCGCGCGCGCAAAATCTTGGCGCGCGCGATGAACGAGCGCGAGATTGTTCAACGCCGCGCTGTGCGCCGACGCGTCGCCGAGCGTTTCCGCAATGCGCCCGCTTTCTTCTAAATGATTTTGCGCGCCGTCGAAATCGTCGCGACTGCGCGCGAGAATTCCCAAAAGGTTGTGCGCTTGCGCGCGCGCGCGCGGATCGCCGGCTTTATCCGCGAGCGTGAGCGCGCGCCGCGCGAGTTGAAACGCGCGCGCGGCATCGCCGCGTTGATGCGCGGTCAAACTCCAATCCGCATAAATTCGCGCGTGCTCCCCGCCGGCTTTTTTCCCCAATCCACTCAACGCGGTTTGAAAATGCGTCTCGGCGAGTTCCCATTCGCCGCGGCGATGGCGCACCGTGCCAAGCTTGTGTTCGAGTCGCGCGAGCGCACTGTTCTCCGTGATTGCCGCGCTCGTTTCGTACGCGTGGATTGCCGCGCGATATTCGCCCAACAAAATTTCGACATCGCCGATGCTTTCGTGCAACGCGGCGGCGGCGGAATGCCCCAGCGCGCGCGCGGCAAGATAATGCGTCAACGCCTCGCGATTGGCAAAGAGCGCGCGCGCGTAATCGCCGGCGCGTTTGAAATAATCCGCCGCGCGCGCATCCTCGCCGGCAAGTTGAAAGTGCTGTGCGATGTGCGCCGCGCGCGCGTCGTTCGGAGCGCCGGCGCGCTCGGCGAGCGATTCCGCGACGCGGCGATGCAAGACGCGCCGCCGCGCGAACAGCATTTCGCTATAAACCAGTTCGCGCAATTTTCCGTGAATGAAATCATACGTCGGCGCGTCGTCGCGGCGCGTTTCTTGAATCAAGCCGCGCGCGCACAGCGCTTCCAATCCCGCGAGTGTTTCCTCTTCGCCGCGCCCGGACGCCGCGCGCAAGGTGTCGAAATCGAACGAGCGTCCAATGACCGACGCGGTCGTGAGCAACTGCAACCCGATTTCATTCACCGCGCCGAGCCGCGCGCGCAAAACTTGACGCACGGTGCCCGGAATTTCTCCGGGAACCGCGCCGCCAGCGAACGCGGCGAGATATTCCGCGACGAAAAACGGCAAGCCCTCCGTCTCGGCAACCACGCGCGCGCGCAATTCCGCCGGCAGATTTTTTTCCGCCGAATCAATCCATGCGTTCACCGCGTTCTCGTTCAAACGCGGCAATGAAACGCGGATTGCCGCGCCGTTGCGATGCGCTTCCGCTAAGAGATCCAGCCAACGCGGGTCGGGCGGCGCTGGCTCCGTGCGCCACGTCGCGAGAATAAAGAGCGCGCGCTCGCGTTGGTGACGCAACCAATACGTCAGCCAATCGAGCGTCGCCTCGTCCGCCCACTGCAAATCGTCAATAAATAGAATGGGCGGCGAACTGCCGGCGAGCGCGGCAAGGAAAAGCGCAATAGATTCAAAAAATTTGGCTTGCGCGCCGGGACTATCGAGCGCGGGCGCGGGTGGAATGTCCGCGCGGCGCGCGTAAATTTCCGGCGCGAGCCGCGCGATTTCGCCGAGCCACGCGGCGGGAATTTCTTTTGCGCGCGGCATAAGCGCGAGCGCCGCGCGCAACATCTCGGCAATTGGCGCGTACGCGAAATTTTTTTCGCCTTCATAGCAACGCGTGGCAAGAATGGGCGCGCCGCGCGCGTGGCGCAGAAATTCTTCTGCGAGGCGCGTTTTGCCGATGCCTTGCTCGCCTTCGATAATGAAGAGACGCGTTTTTGCGTTTTGTTTTTCGTACGCGGCGCGGCACGCGGACAATTCGGCGGCGCGGCCGACAAAGGGCGTGTGACTGGGCAGAGGAGCCGGGGAATGCAAACGCGCGGGAGAAGTTGCCGCACGCTCCTCTGCTCTCACGCCGCGCTTGATTTCTTCGTAGACGCGCGTCGTCTCTTCAAGCGGCGCGACATTCAATTCTTTTTCGAGCACGCGGACGCATTCGCGATATTGCCGGAGCGCGGCGGCGCGTTGATGGGTGGCGGTGTACAATTGCATCAACGCGCGGTGCGCGGGTTCGTGGAGCGGGTCGAGCGCGAGCCAGCGGCGCGCGAATTCAAGCGCGCGCGCATCGTCGCGCGCGTCGGTGAGGGATTGCGTGAGGCGTTCGAGCGCGCCGGCGAAATCGCGGCGCAGATTTTCGGTTTGGAAAAATTGCCATTCGTCAAAGTTGGGCGCGTCGCGCAGAGAAAAACCGGCGAGGAAATCGCCGCGATAAATTTCGGCGGCTTGCGTGAGCGGCTCGACGCATTTCGCGCACACCGCGCGCGGTGCGTGCGAATGTTGTTCGCACGCGGCAAGCGCGCGGCGGTACTCGTCCACATCCAGCCAGAGGTGCGCGGTGTCAGCGAGCGCGATGGTTTCGCGCTCGATGTCCAATTGCCCGGCGCCCAGCGCGGCGTTTAATACGGAAAGCGTCCGCCGCAACGCCGCGCGCGCTTTGCTCTGCGGATAATCCGACCACAGCAAGTTCGCCAACGAATCGCGTGAATGCGCCGCGCGGGTCAGGGCAAGGTAGGCGAGGAGCGCCAGCGCTTTGCGCGTATCGAATGCCACGCGACGCTGTCGGCGCTCCAAGCGCGGCGCGCCAAAAAGAAATAATCGAGTTGATGGCTTGTCCACAACCTCACTATACCCGAACGAGATACAAAAATCAATGGACGCGCCGTAACGCATTCCGTAACGTTGAGCGGACGCGCGACGGCTACAATACCAGCGAAACGTGATCAAGATAATCGCCTTGCAAATTTTCTCGGTAAATAATATTATGGCGCGAGATTCACTTTACCCATCCCGGAGGAGGAGAGAGAATGGATCGTTGGTTGATTTACTTGCATGTGCTTTTTGCTTTTCTGTTTGTCATTTCACACGGCGCGTCTGCCGCCGTCGCTTTCCAAGTCCGGAAGGAAAAAAATCTAGAGCGGATGCGCGCGCTGCTTGAGCTTTCCACAAGTTCGTTGTTGGTGATGTATGTGGGTTTACTCGGATTGCTCATTACCGGGATCGTTGCCGGTTTTGTGCGCGACGCGTGGGGACGCGGCTGGATCTGGGCGTCCCTCGCGCTCTTGATCGTTGTTGCAACGCTGATGTCTATTCGCGGCAGTTTGTATTACGGCAAGTTGCGCCAAGCCGCCGGGATGGAATGGTTCGACGGAAGAAAAGCGCAACCGGCAGTTGCGCCCGCAAGTGATGCGGAGCGCGCCGCGCTGTTGAATTCGCGCAGACCGGAAGAAATCGCCGCGATTGGCGGCATTGGGTTTGCGTTGATGCTGTGGCTAATGATGTTCAGACCATTTTAATTCAGTCGTCAGCCAACAGTAGCCAGACGACAGACAAAAAAGGAGAAGGAAAAAATGATTGGAAATTTGATTGCGTTGGCGATCATCATCGCGCTGACAGTTGGCTTGGCATTGCTCACGCGGCGCGCGTGGCGATCTAATCGCCGCGTGCTAAAATGGGTTGGCGTAATTCTCGCGGGCTTGCTCACGCTCGTATTCGCGCTGGTTGTTGTCTTTGCCGGCATTGGCTTGACAAAACTTTACTTGCCGCCGTCCGAACCGGTAAGCGAGTTCAAAGTCGAAGGCACGCCGGAGCAAATCGCGCGCGGCAAATATATCGCGTACATCGGTTGTGCCGGTTGTCATGGCACGAACGAAGAATTCCCGCTAACCGGCGGCTTGGACATTGCAAAAGATATTCCGATGCCGATTGGATCACTGGTGGCGAGAAACCTTACGCCCGCCGGCGTTCTCAAAGAACGTAGCGACGGCGAATTGTTCCGCGCGATTCGGCACGGCATTTCCAAAGACGGCTCTTTATTGGCGCTCATGACGAATATGCCATACCGCCAGTTGAGCGACGAGGACACCAAAGCGCTCATCGCGTTCTTGCGCTCACAACCGGCGGTTGAAAGTAAAACAGCCGGCGGTGATGACCTCAACCTGCTCGGCGCAATCCTCTTTGGCGCCGGGATGTTTCCAGCGGGCGACCCAATCACTATAGGTGTCATCCACGCGCCGACAAAAAGCATTAACGCAGAGTACGGCAAGTACGTCGCGACGATTGGCGAATGCCGCGGATGTCACGGACCGGATATGACGGGGACACCCGCATCCCTAGCTGGCGATGCTGTGCCCAATCCGCGCCCGATGATGGCGACCTGGACGCGTGAGCAATTTATCCAAACGATGCGCACGGGCGTGCGTCCCGGCGGCGTCAAGCTTGACGACCGGATGCCGTGGAAGAACGCGGCGCGAATGAATGATGATGATTTGACCGCGCTGTACAACTACATCAAAGCGCCGGTCGTTAAATAAAGCGATCGGCAAAACCGAATGGGGGCAGGCGGCATCGCCTGCCCCACGAAATTTTTCAACCGGAATATTTCCAATCGGGATGACAGGGCAGGAACGAATTTGAATGAAAAGATGAAAGAGCATCGCGCGAGTTCTTGGGTACGCGCGTCGTGGTGGCTCACCGTATTCGTGGCAGTTGGCATTTTCTTTGCGTCTCTGCCCGGTTACGGCGTTTGGCTTTCCGGTGCGCAAGGCGTTGTCGAATCGTCGCCGCTCAGCCGCGTTGCATTTTGGATTAGCTTGGCGGCATCATTCTCCGCGACCTTGATAAGTATCGGGCTTGCCGCGCTTTTATTTTGGCGCAAACCGAACGATCGGATGGCGCTCTATACTTCTTTTTATTTGCTGGGGTATGGCGCGCTCATGGCGGGACCATTGGAAGCATTGTCGTTTGCACTCGTCGGTTCGGCGCGTCCCGCCATTGGCTTGCAGGGAATTTTTTTTACACTCCCAACGACCTGGCTCTTTTGTTTGTTTCCGAATGGCCGTTTTGAGCCGGAGTGGACGCGGCGGCTCGCGTGGTTCTGGGTAATCCTCTCGCCGACTCTGATCGTTGCCCCTCCCTACGATTCGATGTTTTTCGGTGCGCCAGCTCCGCCAATATTTGTGGCACTGGTTGCTCTGATTTGGATTGGCGCGTTTTTCATGTTGATCTACGCGCAAATCTTGCGTTATCGAAAATTTTCTTCAACCGCCGAAAAACTGCAAACCAAATGGGTGGTGTTCGCGATCGGGACGTGGATTGGTTTTCTGTTTCTGCAAACGATACCTTATTATTATCTCGAAAATCTTCCGGTCGAATCCGTTCAACCGTGGTGGGCGCCGTTGAGTGGGGCGGTGTGGTGGCTTTCGCTCAATATCATTCCCATTTCCCTCACGCTCGCGATTCTCCGCAATCGGCTGTTCGAAATTGATATCATCATCCGCCGCACGCTCGTGTACGGAATCCTAACCAGCGTGCTCGCGATTCTCTATTACGGCTTGATCTACCTGACGAGTGCGTTGCGCAATGTAGTATTTCAATCCGTCATCGGACAGCCCCTTTCGGAAATCGGTATCGTGGTTTCCACTCTCATCGGCGCCGCGCTGTTCAGTCCCTTGCGCGCGCGTGTGCAAAACGCGATTGACCGCGCGTTTTATCGCAAAAAGTACGATGCCGCGCGCGTGCTCGCGCAATTCGCGCAAACCGCGCGCGATGAAGTAGAGTTGAGCAAGTTGAGCGAGCGATTGATTGGCGTAGTCGAAGAGACTATGCAACCCACGCAGGTGGGTTTGTGGCTCAAGCAGAGCAAATGAATTCATTTGATATCATCGTAATCGGCGGAGGACCGGCGGGCGTGCTTGCCGCGTTGCACGCGCGCGAACTGGGCGCGCGCGTCGCGCTCGTCGAGCGCGGACGGATGGGCGGCACGTGCACGAATGACGGTTGTGTTCCCGCGCGCGTGCTGGCGCGCTCGGCGCGCCTTGCGCGTGAAGCCGCGCAGTTTGAATCTTTTGCCTTGACTGGAGAAAAACCGCGCATTGATTTTGCGCGCTTGATCGAGCGAGCGCAAGCCACCGTGTATCGCATCCACGAAAAAAAACAACTCGTTAGCCATCTGACCGACGCCGGCGCAAGGGTGTACGAAAATTGCGGCGACGCGCGCTTTCTCGATTCACAGCGCGTACTGCTCGCCGATGGAACGCACTTGCGCGGAGAAAAATTTATTATCTGCGCGGGCGGACACGCGCGGCGGATTCCATTCGAGGGTAGCGCGCACGCGTTGACCTACACGGATGTCTGGTCGTTGCGCGAGTTGCCCGCCTCGGTCATCATCGTCGGCGGCGCGGCGACCGGCTGTCAACTCGCATCCATCTTTAACGCGTTCGGAACGCGCGTAACACTTTTGGAAACGCGCGAGCGCATTTTGGGCGCAGAGGACGTAAGCGTTTCGGTTGCAATCCATTCTGCCTTTGAGCGAAACGGCATTGAAGTGATCACGCGGGCTGAAGAGATTCTGGGAATCCGCCAACACGACCAAGAGTTCACTCTCTATTGGAATCAAAATGCCAGCGAGCACACGCGGACGGCTGAGAAAATATTTCTCTCGGTCGGTTGGATCGGAAATCTCGATGCGCTCCATCTCGACGCGGCGGGCGTGAAAACCGAACGCGGGTATGTTGTTGTCAACGATTATTTGCAATCGTCTGTAGAAAATATTTTCGCGGCGGGCGATATTACCGGGCGCATGATGCTGGTGCAAAGCGCCGGGTACGATGGCAAAATCGCGGCGGAGAACGCGGTATTAGGAATTGGAAATCGTTACCAACATCAAATCGTTCCGCACGGCGGATTCACCGACCCGGAATACGCGAGTGTTGGGTTGACTGAAGAAAAAGCGCGCGCCCAAGCTGACTGCGTTGTCGCGACCGTGCCGTACGCCGCGTTGGATCGCGCCGTGATTGACCAGCATACCGATGGCTTTTGCAAAATCATTGTCGCGCGGGAGACGCATCGCGTCTTGGGCGCGCACGTCGTGGGTGAGCAAGCGTTGGAAAATATTCACTTGGTTGCGGCGGGAATGAATGCGGACGTTTGGATCGAGCAGATCGCGGAGATGGAGATCGCGTATCCCACCTATTGCGCGGCGGTCGGGCTTGCCGCGCGCCAGATCGCGTTTGAATTGGGCGTAATGCCGCTGACGCGCGAATGGCGCGCGCTCGGAAAATTGCCGGGCGCGGAATGGGAACGCGCGGAGAGCGAGTGAAAAAGATGAATAGTCAAGTCATTACCAATCTGAACTGGCGTGCCAATCGTCTCGCGCTGTTTGTTTGGATCGTGTCCGTCGGGTTTTCGATTATTGGATTGACATTGCTATTCCAGAGCGCCGTGATCTCTATCCCCACGCGCTGGGGTCCGCGTGGATTTTCTGCATTTTTCACAATGATCTTTTCGAGCATGGGATTGCTGATTAGTTCCTTCCATCGCGAGAATCGAATCGGTCAGTTATTCTTGTTCGGCGGATTCGTTGGAGGACTGCAGGTCTTTACGGAAGAATACGCAACCTATGCCTTGTTATTCAAGCCGGGCTCTCTACCGTTTGCGCAATTTGTCGCGTGGGTTCAGAATTTCATTTGGATCCCCGGAGCAATTCCCATCTGGCTTTTCACAATTTTATTGTTTCCGAGCGGAGAACTACCATCTCCCCGCTGGAAACCGCTCGCGTGGACAGCGATACTAGCAATCGTCGGGCTTTCTTTTGCAATTGCTTTTACTCCGGGAGAGCTCCAAAATCTTCCAACGATCCAAAATCCGGCGGGACTAGTCCAATGGAGTGACGAGCTCAACCTGCTGACGTACGGTTGCTATTTCCTCATCATGGTGATTGTATTGGCAGGAGTAATTTCACTGTTTCGTCGTCTGCGCCAATCCCAAAATATTGAGCGGCAACAACTGAAATGGTTCAGTTACGCGGCGGCGCTCTTGGGACTCACGATCCCATTCGGATTCACGGGAAATCCGTGGTCGGAATTGATGATCATCATCGCCACCTGCGCCATTCCGCTTTCGGTTGCAATCGCTATTCTGCGCTATCGCCTTTGGGATATTGACATCCTCATTCGTCGGACGTTGATCTATGGGCTCCTGACGGCTATTCTTGCGCTGATTTATTTCGCGGGGATTGTCATTTTGCAATTCGCTCTGCGCGCGCTGACGGGGCAACAACAATCCGAAATCATCACCGTGCTTTCCACGCTCGCCATCGGCGCGCTGTTCGCGCCGGTGCGCCGCCGCGTGCAAAACGCGATTGACCGCGCGTTTTATCGCAAAAAGTACGATGCCGCGCGCGTTATCGCGCAATTCGCGCAGACCGCGCGCGATGAAGTGGAGTTGAGCAAGTTGAGTGAACGCTTGGTTGGGGTTGTCCGAGAGACGATGCAACCGGCGAGTGTGAGTTTGTGGCTGAGAAAGCGTTAGACGATAGAAGATAGAAGTTAGAAGTTGGAGCGCATGTTCAACCTCCAACCTCCAACTTCCAATATCTAATCTCGTAACGCACATCGTAACGATTCAGAAACGCAATCTCCGTATGATGGAGGCGCAATGGCAAACTGGTTCAACAATTTTTTTCGCCGCGAAAAAGCCGCCGCCGCGCCCGCGCCCGTACTGCGATCGTCGCGCGCGCTGGTGCCCGCAGTGGATATTTCGCCGGACGACCCGGTGATCGCGCATTTTCAGAACTCGCCGGGCGTCATCGAACTCGAAAAACTCAATCTCGATTCGCCGGGTGTGCGCGCGATGAAATCCGCTGGCGTCAAAGTCGTCGTTCCGCTCGTGAGTCAGGGCGAATTAGTGGGATTATTGAACCTCGGTCCGCGCTTGAGTGAACAGGATTATTCCACCGATGATTACGGTTTGCTCAACACACTCGCGACGCAGGCATCACCCGCGCTACGGGTCGCGCAACTCGTGCGCCAACAGCAAGCCGCAGCGCTCGCGCGCGAACGCATGGAGCAGGAATTGCGCGTCGCGCGGCTGATTCAGCAAACCCTTTTGCCCAAACAAGTGCCGGACATTCCCGGCTACCAAATCGCCGTCCTGTATCAACCCGCGCGCGCGGTCGGCGGAGATTTTTACGATTTCATCGAACTGCCCGAAGGTCGCTTTGCGTTAATTGTCGGCGATGTGACCGACAAAGGCGTGCCGGCGGCGCTGGTGATGGCAACTACGCGCGCAATCTTGCGCGGCGCCGCCACACGCTTTAGCGATCCCGGCGAAGTGTTGGCGCACGTCAATGATTTGTTGTGTCCGGATATTCCCCCGAATATGTTCGTCACGTGTTTGTACGCCGTGCTGGATCCGCGCGCCGGCACAATCAAATTCGCGAACGCGGGTCACGATCTACCTTATCGGCGGATAGATGGCGGCGTGAACGAACTGCGCGCAACCGGAATGCCGCTCGGTTTACTGCCGGGAATGACGTACGAAGAAAAAGAAACGACGTTAAACGACGGGGAAACGATTCTCTTTTACAGCGACGGGATTGTGGAAGCGCACAATCCGGAAAAAGAAATGTTCGGCTTTCCGCGTCTGATGGGTTTGGTCGCCGGGCATCGCGGCGGCGCGGCGCTCATCGAATATTTGCAGAACGAGTTGCGCAAATTCACCGGCGCGGATTGGGAACAGGAGGACGATGTTACGATGATGACACTCACGCGCACCAGCATCCCCAACGGACATTCCAAATCCGCCGGCGCGCGCAAGGAATCGCAAACGCTCGCGCAATTTTCACTGCCCAGTCAGCCCGGCAACGAACGCGACGCGATGAAGCGCGTGGCGGAAGCGCTTCAACCCTTGCAGTTGCCGAGTGCGCGATTGGAAAAATTAAAAACGGCGGTCGCCGAAGCGACGATGAACGCGCTGGAACACGGGAATAAATACCGCGCGGAATTGCCGGTCAACATCATCGTGATGGCATCCGACGACGATGTGACTGTGAAAATATCGGATCAAGGCGGCGACGCAGAGATGCCGACGCCAGAAACTCCGGATATTGACGCCAAACTCGCCGGCTTGCAATCGCCGCGCGGGTGGGGCTTGTTCCTTATCAAGAATCTAGTAGACGAAATGAATGTAACGACCGACCAGCAACAGCACACCGTTGAATTGATTCTGCGGCGAAAGGAGGATTAAGTGGCGGATACTCTTTTGGAAACCAGTGTGCGGCAAGAAAACGGCACTGCCGTCATTGAACTGAAAGGTGAGATTGACAAACTCTCTGAGGACGCGCTCAATCGCGCGTATGCTCAAGCGACCCAAATGAAACCCGCGAGCGTGCTGTTGAATTTCAAGAATGTCGAGTATATCAACAGCACCGGCATCGCGTTGATTGTTACGTTGATGGCGCAAGCGCGCAAGTCCGGCGTCAAATTTATCGCCGCCGGCTTGAGCGACCACTATATGGAGATTTTCAAGATCACGCGCCTGTCTGACTTCATGACGATTTATCCAGACGAAGCCACCGCGTTGAAAAGCAAATAGCGAATGGCAGTCGTAAGAAATTTTCACCTGACGGCGTCTGCGAGTTAATAAAACAAGGAGGTCTTTCGTGACAACCGCAAAAGTTGAAATGTCCGTGCGCAAGCCGAATAGTTCCACCAGCGTCGTGGATATTCGCGGCGAAGTATCTGCCGCCGCCGAGAGCGTGTTGATGGACGCGTACACGCAAGCGAGCGCGAACGGCGCGAAAAATATTTTATTGAATTTCAGCGGGCTGGAATATATGAACAGTTCCGGCATCGGCTTGCTCGTCACTTTGTTAATCCGGGTCAATCGCCAAAAACAAAAATTGCTGGCGTGCGGCTTGAGCGAGCATTACACGCAAATTTTTGAATTGACGCGGCTGAACGAAGCCATCGCGATTTTTGCGAACGAAGCGGATGCGTTGGCTAAAGCGTTGTAATGTAGGGCGGTTTTGTCACTCTGAGCGAAGCGCAGAGTCTCGTTGTTCCAATGCATAACGAGATTCTTCGTCACTGATCCTTCGCTTCGCTCAGGACGTTCCTCAGAATGACAATTTGCAGCGGGAGGAGAGGAGGTCGAAATGGAAAATAGACCGAACGAAAAACGTTCTGCGCGCGATGACGCGTGGGCAAAGCCGGTGGACAAATTCAAAATCAACAATGCGCCCGCCGGTTCTATCCCCAGCACCGTGAACGGATTGCGCTTGACCGGTCCGATTCGCGGCTTTGGGCAAATGTGGCAAAAAACGTACCGCGCGCGCTTGGGCGCGCGCGTCAAGCCGGTGGAAGCGATTCGCGCGTGGAAAGAAAATTTTCCAAAATTTTGGCCCAAGGGCAACACGTTTTATCCGTCGCTCGCCGGCATCAAGCCCGGCGAAATTGGATTGATCACGACGAGCGGTCCCGGTAACGTGCCGATGATTTCGACCGGCGTGATGGTGATTTATGCGGACGACGAATCGTTTTCGTTTATGACGCCGGAAGGGCATCCCTTTGCCGGGATGGTCACGTTCAGCGCGGCGGAAGAAGACGGCGAAACGATCGCGCAGGCGCAAGTGCTGATTCGCCCGAATGATCCGATTTACGAATTAACTTTTCGCGTCGGCATCGGGCACAAAATGGAAGACGATACGTGGCATCACACGCTCAAATCGCTCGCCGCGCATTTCAATGTCCAAACCACCGTGGAGCAAAAAGTTACGTTGGTGGATCCGCGCGTGCAATGGAAAGAAGCGAAAAATATTTGGCACAATGCCGGCATGCGGACGGCGATTTATACGCTGATGACGCCGGCGCGGTGGGTACGAGGGTTGTTTGGAAAAAAATAAAATCCACGACGCCCTCGTCGTCGGCTCTGGACCGAACGGACTCGCCGCCGCCATCACGCTCGCGCGCGCGGGCAAATCCGTCATCGTGTACGAAGCGAATGAAACCATCGGCGGCGGCGCGCGTTCCGCCGAGCTCACTCTGCCCGGTTTTATTCACGACACGTGCTCCGCGATTCATCCACTCGCGGTCGGCTCGCCGTTTTTTCGCGCGCTGCCGCTCGAAAAATTTGGACTCGAATGGATTCAGCCGCCGGATTCACTCGCGCATCCGTTTGACGACGGCACCGCCGCGTTGCTCACGCGCGATGTCGCGGCAACTGCCGCGCAATTTTCGCGCGATGCGCGCGCGTACGCCGCGCTGATGAATCCGCTCGCGCGCAACGCGGAAAAAGTTCTGGACGATGTGCTAGGTCCGCTTCCGTTTCCGCCGCGCCATTTGATTCCGCTCACGCAGTTTGGCATCCCCGCGCTTTTTCCCGCCGCGCTCCTCGCGCGCCTAATTTTTCGCGAGGAACGCGCGCGCGCTTTTTTTGCCGGGCTTGCCGCGCATTCGATTCTGCCGCTCGACCAACCGATTACGGCGGCATTTGGTTTGATGCTCGGGCTTTTGGGGCACGCGTACGGCTGGGCGATGCCGCGCGGCGGCGCGCAAAAGATCGCGGACGCGCTCGCGGCGTATTTGCGTTCGCTCGGCGGCGAAATTATCGCGGGGCGGCGCGTCGAGTCGCAAGAGGAATTGCCGCCGGCGCGCGCGGCGCTGTTCGATGTAACGCCGCGTCAACTTTTGAAAATCACGGGCGAAAAATTTTCCGGCGGCTATCGGCGCGCGCTCGAAAATTATCGCTACGGCGCGGGCGTGTTCAAAGTGGATTGGGCGCTCGACGCGCCGATTCCGTGGCAAGCCAAAGAATGTTTGCGCGCGGGGACTGTGCATCTCGGCGGATCGTTCGCGGAAATTGTCGCGTCGGAACGCGCGGTCGAGCAAGGGCGCGTCTCGGACGCGCCGTTTGTTTTGCTCGCGCAACAAAGTTTATTTGACGATACGCGCGCGCCGCGCGGCAAGCAGACCGCGTGGGCGTACTGCCACGTGCCGAACGGTTGGAATGGTGACGCGACGGCGTTGATTGAAAATCAGATCGAACGGTTTGCGCCGGGATTTCGCGCGCGCATTCTGGCGCGGCACGCGTTCACGACCCACCAAATGCAAACGCACAACGCGAATTACATCGGCGGCGATATCAACGGCGGCGCGCAAGATATTCTGCAACTGTACACGCGTCCCGCGCCGCGCCTCAATCCGTACACGACGCCGGCGCGCGATATTTTTATTTGCTCCTCGGCGACGCCGCCCGGCGGCGGGGTGCACGGGATGTGCGGCTATCACGCCGCGCGCGCGGCGTTAAAATTTTTGCGCTGAATCTACGCGTAACAAAAAAACGCGAGCGATTTTTTCGCTTGCGTTTTTCTTTTGTGCCGGCAAACAGACCCTTCCACCGTCTAAATTTCCGCCGTCCGCATCTGCGGCAATCGCCACACGACGAACGCCGTCAACACGATCACCGCCGCGCCCATCAGCAACACCGTCGCCGGCGCGCCGAGAAAGTGCGCCGATATTCCGGCGAAGAGCGCGCCGAGCGGCGCCAAGCCGTGATCGAGAAAATAAATGCTCATCACGCGCCCGCGCATCGCGTCCGGAATAATCATTTGCAACATCGTGTTCGTCGTCGCCATAAAAAGCATTTGACAGCCGCCGATGCCGGCGAGCGCGAAAAGAGCCAGCGGCAAAGAAGGACTCGCCGCGAACAAAATCAGAAATGTTCCCAATGCCGCGAGCGCGCCGAGCAACAGCAAACCTTTGCGGCGAATTTTGGTCGCGGTGGAGGCGAGCACGAGCGTCGTCAGCACCGCGCCGATGCCGGGCGCGGACATCAGAATGCCGAGCGTTTCGGGTCCCGCCTGAAAAACATCTTTTTGGAAAACCGGCATCAGCGTGATGTACGGCATCGCGAAAATATTCGGGATCAGCGCGGTCGCGATGAGCGCGAGCACGAGCGGATGCGCGCGGACGTACGCCAAGCCGTCTTTGAAATTCGACGCGGCGGACGATTCGCGCGCTTGCGGCGGAGTCGGCGGCACGCGCATCGCGAAAATCATCGCGAGCACGCCGACGTACGCGACACTCTGCACGAAAAAATTTCCACCCGCGCCAAAGAGCACGATCAGCGCGCCGCCGATCGCGGGACCGACGATGCGCGTGAGATTGAACGCACCGAACTGAGCGCGACGGCGTTCATCAGATCGGTTTTCGGCACGATGTTCGGCACGATGCTCTGCCGCACCGGCAACGTGAACGACCACGCGATCCCGGTCATCAGCGTGAACGCGAACAAATGCCACACTTGCAGAAATCCGGAAACGATCAGCGCGCCCATCCCGAACGCAGTGATCATCAAGAGCGCTTGCGTCGCGAGCAGAAGTTGGCGGCGATCAACGCGATCCGCCGCGACGCCGGCGAGCGGTCCGGAAATGAGAAAAGGCGCGGCGCGCAATCCGTTCAGCGCGCCGAGCAATACGGATGAGCCGGTCAAATCGTACGCCAACCAACCTAATGTAACTTGTTGAATCCATTGCCCTGCGCTCATAAATAACGTGCTGATCCACAAAAAGCGATAGTTGCGATGGCGCAGTGAAGAAAATGTATTCAGCGAACCGCGCGCGGGCGCGTTGGCGGCATCGGCTTTTGCCGCGCGGGGCAAATCTTTTACAATTAATTCAGCGGTACGGTCTGCCATTCCAAAAACCTTCAAGTGTTCAGATGTCATTGCGAGGAGCGCAGTTTACGGTTGCGAGGAACGAAGCAAAGCAATCTCCGACTTGGAAGCGAGATTGCTTCGCAAACGCCTTCGGCGGCTCGCAATGACAGTTAACCTACGCCGGCTTGAATTTCGGCAACGTGATCGCGTCCGTTACATCGTCGTAATGCACGACGACATCCATTCCGACTTTGATTTTCGCCGGGTCGGGTTCGACGCCGACGAGATTCGTCATCAGCCGCGCGCCTTCGTCCAATTCGACGAGCGCGATCACGTACGGCACATCGTTCGCGAATGCCTGAATTACTTTTTGATGGCTAATCGTAAAGCCGTAGATTTTGCCTTTGCCGCTGACCGGCGTCCATTTCAAATCGCGCGAAAAGCAATGCGGGCAAACCGCGCGCGGATAAAAAATAAATTTGCCGCAGTGCGCGCATTTTTGCATTTGCATCGCGTGCGCTTTGACCGAATCCCAAAATGGTTGGGTGATGGGATCAGGGGTGGGAAGCGGTTTGGAATAGTCAGGCATTCCTTCTCCTAAGAAAAAATGATTTCACCGCAAAGACGCAAAGAACGCAAAGAAATAAATTTTTCTTCTTCTCTGTGCTCTGGTGAAAAACTACGCTCGCGCCAAAATCGCGGTGCCAGCAGAACTGAGCACGCCACCGGTGCCGTGCGCGACCGCGAGCTTTGCGTTCTTCACTTGCCGTATTCCTTCGTTTTGATAATCGTGGCGCAATTGCCGCGTCGCTTCGATCAGCGTGAACACGCCGTACATTCCGGAATGCGTGTACGACAAGCCGCCGCCGTTGGTGTTGAGCGGAAACGCGCCGCCGGGCGCGGTGCGTTGATTGGAAACGAACGCGCCGCCTTCGCCTTTTTTGCAAAAGCCCAAATCTTCGAGCGACAACAGCACGGTGTACGTGAACGAATCGTAAATCATCGCAAGATCAATCTCACTCGGCTTGACGCCCGCCATTTCAAACGCTTGCTTGCCGGAAATTTTCGCGGGACCGGATGTGAAATCGCGCATCTGGCTAATCATAGAGTGATCTATGCTCTCGCCAAAACCCAGCATCGCGACCGGTTGCGTTTTCAAATCGCGCGCGCGCTCCATCGAAGTCAACACGACCGCGCCGCCGGCGTCGGTGACGAGACAGCAATCGAGCAGATGAAAGGGCCACGCCACCCAACGCGTTTTCAGCACGTCGTCAATCGTGAGCGGATCGCGATACATCGCTTTGGGATTCATTGCCGCCCATTTGCGCGTTGCGACCGCGATTTCCGCGAGTTGCTCGTTCGTCGTTCCGTACAATGCCATATGCCGCGAGCACGCCATCGCGTACGCGCCGACCGGCAATGGCAAACCGAACGGCGCTTCAAATTGTCCGCGCATATTTTGCGGCGATTGCGGAAAGCCGCCCGCGCCGACGCGCGAGCGTCCGCTCTCACCGTGCGTGATGAGCGCGACGTTGCACAAGCCATTCGCAATCGCGGTTGCCGCGTGCCCGGCGTGAATGACGAACGATGAGCCGCCCACCGATGTTCCATCTAAATATTTCGGAACGATGCCGAGATATTCCGCGGTTTCCATCGGCGAGGTGCCGGCGGCAAAAATTCCGTCCACGTCTTTTATACTCAAACCCGCTTCGTTCAGCGCGTTGTGCGCGGCTTCGGCGTGCAATTGCAAAACGGATTTATCCGGCACGATACCAATCTGGTCCGATTCCGCAACGCCGACGATTACGACCTTGCCAGAAATATTATTCACGGAGACTCCATGGATGCGCAAATCTATTTGCAATTGTCATTCTGCGCTCCTCAGAATGACAACATGCCGTTATTTTTTCAGGCACCGAAAAATTCTGCGACCTCACGATTAAATCGCTTCGTCATCTCAATCGGCGGTAAATGTCCAACGCCGGGGTACGTCGAGAGTTTCGCGCCCTGAATCGCGGCGGCAAGATTTTTTCCGTTCGGGTACGGGATAAGCGGATCGTGATCGCCGTGGATGACGAGCGTCGGAATATTCATTCGCGCGAGACGTTCAACGACCCCGACGCCGGAATGAACCATACACGCGCCCAATTGACGTTGATACCCTTCGACGGACATCGGTTTCGCTTTCGCGTTCGCGATGGCTTGATCCAAATCTGCCGGATGTTCTTGCATATAACCCGGACCTGTAATCAGCGGATATGTGCGTCGCACGCGCGTTTCAATATCTTCGCCTTCCACGCGCATTAGCACCGCCGCGATTTCCGGCGCGGGGCGAACGTAACCCGCGCCGCCGGCAGAAGTCGCCACGAGAATTAATTTTTCAACGAGCGCCGGATGCCGCAACGCGAGCTCTTGCGAAATAAATCCGCCCATCGAAATGCCCATCACGAACACGCGGCCCAATTTTAAATTTTGGATCAACCCCGCCGCGTCGTCCGCCATATCCGCGATGCTGTACGCGCTCGTGCCGCGCGCGCTGTCGCCGGCATCGCGATTATCCATATTGATCACGCGGTATTTTTTCGCGAGCGGCTCGATCTGTTTCCACCAGCCCAAGCGCGACGCGCCGAGACCGGTGAGCAATAAAAGCGGATGCCCCGCGCCGTACTCATCGTAATAAACGGTGTGCGAACCGACTTGAGTGGTGGGCATTAGCGTGTCTCTCCGTACGGCGGAATATCAATCCGCCAGAATTTCACGTTCGGCGCGACCTCGACCCACGCGCTCTCCGGTAAATCTTCACGATGCGTTTGCAAGCCGACTGTGTCCATCGTCCCGTCCGGTTTTTCTTTCGGCAATTTCAAATTCGCGCCGAGCGTCTGCGGCATCACTTGCGCGAGTTTGTCCACCGTCCAGCCGTTGTCCGCGCGAATCGTTTTGATAATTTTCGATTGCGACATTAGATAAATGCCGTAACCGAACGAGCCAAAGCATTGCCCGCTGATATTTTCCGCCGCGTCGCTGGCGAGATAAACGATCAGCGGCGCGACATTATCCGGATCGCGTTCCGTGCCGATTGCCAGCGCGCTCGGCAATTTGCCGGTCTCTTGCAAAACTTTTTGCGCGCGCGGCGTCGAATCCACCATCCGCGTACTGCCGCTCGGCAGAATCGCGTTCACGGTGACATTGGAGGCGCGCATCGCGTTCGCGGTAGACCACGTGAGACCAAGAATGCCGGCTTTTGCCGCCGCGTAATTCGGCTGACCGGGCGCGCCAAACGCGGACGTGGACGACATCGCGATCAATCGTCCGAATTTTTGCTCGCGCATTAATTTCGTCGCGTGGCTGTACACATTGAACGCGCCCTTGAGATGCACCGCGATCACCGCGTCCCATTCCGCTTCGGTCATATTGAAAATCATCCGATCGCGCAAAATGCCGGCGACGTGCACGACGATATCAATTTTCCCAAACGTGTCCACGCTTTGCTGTAGCATCGCGCCGGCTTCTTCGTAATTCGCAACGTTGCCGAGATTTGCCACGCCCTTGCCGCCCGCCGCGCTAATTTCATTGACGACTTGTTGCGCCGGTTGCGCATCCTGTCCCTCGCCGGCGAGTGAAACGCCCAAATCATTCACGACAACCGCCGCGCCTTCGGACGCGAGCGCGAGCGCAATCCCGCGCCCGATGCCGCGTCCCGCGCCGGTGACTAATGCTACTTTGTTTTGAAGACGATTCATTGGAACTCCATTGTGGATTTCAGATTTCCGATTTATGATTTCAGGTTTGCTGACTCTTGATGCAATTGCGCGACGCGAGTGTCGTTGTCATTCTGAGGGAGCGAAGCGACCGAAGAATCTTGTTATGCACTGTGATTTCAAATGAGTCAACAAGATTCTGCGCGGATGGATTCGCTACGCTCACCACATGGTTTACCCTGAGCGAAATGAATGTGCTCAGAATAACATTTTTCCGTGTGTTGCTGTGTGATTCTGTGGCGAACAATTTATTCGCGAATACTTTACGAATCAATTTCGCAAGTGGCGGAAAAAAATCTGCTTGCCCTTCGAATCACACGCCGTTCTTCGTCAAGCGCGCGAGGAATTGATAGGTCCGTTCGCGCGCGCCGGGGTCATCGCCGATTTCAAACAGCGACGCGTTGAAATCAGTTACGCCCGCGCTCGCTAAATCGCGCAATTGTTTTTCCACGTGCGCCTCATCGCCGATGATCGCAACTTGCGCGGGATCGCTGGCGCCTTCGATGTCGAGGATCGCGCGATAGGAGGGCAATGTCCCATAGAGCGCGTAATTTTTTGAGGCGGTCGCGCGCGCGGCGTCCGTTTTGTTTGTGACCATAATCGGCAGACCCGCGACAATTCGCGGCGCGGGGCGATTCGCTTCCCGCGCGGCTTTAGAAATCAATGGCACCGCCGTGCCCGCGAGATATTTTTGTCCGCCCATCCAAACAATCGTTCCGCTCGCCAACGTGCCGGCGAGTTTCAACATTTGCGGACCGAGCGCCGCGATGAGAATCGGCGGAGCGCTCGCGCCCGGCACAATGAGCTGGGTTTTGACGCGATATTGCTTGCCAAGAAATTCCGTCAGCTGTCCTGTGAGCACGCCGTTCAGTACGCTCACGTACTCGCGCATGTGCAGAATCGGCTTGACAAATTCCAGTCCCAAGCGATCCTCGATCAAGACACGATGACTCAGCCCAATGCCGAGAACGAAGCGATTGTTGCTCGCGGCTTGCGCGGTCAGCGCTTGCTGTGCGAGCGCGACCGGATGCCGCGGAAAAGTTGGCACCACCGCCGTGCCCAATTCGATTTTTTTTGTTTGCCGCCCCGCCAGCGCGAGCAACATCAGCGCGTCGTGGCTGGAAACACTTACGACCCACGTGCTGGGAAATCCGTCCGCTTCGGCTTTTTCAATTTGCGTTAGCAGATCAGTCAGCGTCGCGTTTCGTCCGAGACCCGCGTTTAATCCGATGTTCATGAAAACTCCTGATGCGAATTGTCATTCTGAGGAGCCCTTCAAGGCGACGAAGAATCTTGTTGCGCGGCTTTGAATCAATTCCAAATAACAAGATGCTTCGCTGCGCTCAGCATGACCAGCAACCTTTGCGTCCTTGGCGTCCTTGCGCTAAATATTTTTCTACCCGCGCTTGATTTCAAAAAAATCTTTCCAGGTCCAGTACTTCACGCCCGGCTCGATTTCTTTCCACCACTCTTGCTTTTCCTGCAACAGTTGCGTGCGCGGTTTCGGTCGTTCGGCATTGGGCGCGGGCGGCAGAGGCGGCGGCGTCAATCCGTCGCCGAGCGTTTTGGGAAAAAGTTCGAACAGTTCATCGTGCTTCCAACGATGATCGGTTTTCAAAATGCGTACCGCTTCCGCATGCGAATACAAATGCAATGAATACCCTTGAATGCCGATGAATGCGCCGCTGAGGTAACCGGCTTCTTCCGTCGCAAGATACGTCACGATCGGCGCGACATTGTCCGGATCGAATTCACTGCCTTTCGATGCTTCGCTCAACGTTTTGCCGGTCTCTTTCATTATTTGTTGCCCGCGCGGCGTTGAATCGGTCATGCGCGTCGCGACAAACCCCGGCACAATCGCGTTGCACGTTACATTATTGCGCGCGAGCGAATTCGCGCACGTCAACGTCAAGCCCAAAATCGCGTGCTTTGCCGCGCCGTAATTCGGCTGACCCGGACTGCCCCACGCGGACACCGACGCGAAATTGACGATGCGTCCGTAATTTTGATCGCGCATCAAACGCGTCGCGTGCCGCGTTGTGTTGAATGTGCCTTTGAGATGCACCGCGATGACCGCGTCCCATTCCGCTTCGGTCATATTGAAAATCATCCGGTCGCGCAAAATGCCGGCGACGTTGATCAGAATGTCTATAC
>Ga0247727_10000876_pt1 | contig 73139 bp, 59 predicted proteins | sample WisWelCaveWW1625_FD_202498 | JGI IMG/M metagenome (GOLD analysis project Ga0247727, IMG submission 202498) | Biofilm microbial communities from Wishing Well Cave, Virginia, United States - WW16-25 | ecosystem: Environmental > Aquatic > Deep subsurface > Groundwater > Cave microbial mat | place...
CTGCGGAACCTGATCAAGGTAAACAAGGAAGGTACAGCGAACGTGGTCAATGTCTGCCTTGAAAAAAAGGTGAAACATCTCTGTTACGTCAGCTCCACTGCGGCCATCGGCAAAACAGTCGGCAGGGACATTCTGGATGAAACCGATCAATGGGCGCGATCCACAGAGAATTCCAATTATTCCGTCAGCAAGCACCTGGCCGAAATGGAAGTCTGGCGTGGAATTAACGAAGGCCTCAACGCGGTGATCATCAATCCCGGTGTGATATTCGGACCGGGCAACTGGGACGAAACGTCTCTCTCAGTCTTCAAAATCGGAAAGAGGGGAATGAAACATTTTGCCAGTGGCGGAAATGGGTTTGTCGACGCCCGCGATGTCGCCCGGATTGCTCTTGAGCTCTCTGAGCACCGGATTTTCAACGAGCGGTTTCTCGTCGTATCCGAAAACGTGTCGTTCCTCGAGGTGATGACGGAAATTTCAACGCAGTTTGGAACAACACCACCAAAACGTCCAGCCGGAAAGCTGTTGGTTGGCCTGGCCTGGCGGGGCGAGGCGCTACTGAAGTTTTTTTTCGGAAAGCCACCCCGGCTCACCCGTGAAACGGCAAGGGCTGCGATGAAAATGACGCGCTATTCGAGTGAAAAAATCCGTCAGCGGATCGGTTACCAATTCATTCCGGTGAAGAAATCCATTGGAGATGCCGTGGCATTTTTCCAACAAGGAGCGAAGGGCAAATCGTAATCACTTACGTTTATACACCGGTACCGCTGAACAGGGCTCTCCGAACATCAAACTCTTTACTACGGGTTGAAGTTTTTTGGTCACGAGGACATACGCACGATCTGGATCAGGAATGTCTGAACAACCCTTCACCATCACAATTTTGTCTTTAAAGTGATTCACGTCCCAACCGGAAAGATTCGAAAAAAAGAACTCTTTGCGAGCCTCGGCAAGAGTTCCGAAAAAAACAGCTTTCGCCCGCTGCAGTTGGGATGTCACCAGCATCCAGGCCCAACTGGGAACAATCGCATCGGCCGAACAGAACAAGTGGACACAATTTTCGTCGTAGGCTTTCCAGTCGTGGCCGGAAACCCACGCGCGGAATTCTTTTTCGCGCAGCACGGACTCATTCCAGAGTTGGTCCTTAAGGTCGATTCCTTTCCAGAGTTCATTTCCCAGAAAATTTTTCAGATCAATCTGCTCGATTCCCGATTCGGCAACGCGATTTACAATTTCAGGAGACATAATACAAAGGTATGCTTATTTCTTCAGCGGTTCGAGCAGATACTCAAGGCCGTTCAGTTTGATTTCGTACATCAGGGCCAGTTGCTCGCCGAGTTTTCCCTTTGGAAAGCCTTTCGAGTGGAACCAAACAAGGTAGAATTCAGGGATGTCGCACAAAAGCCTGCCTTTAAATTTTCCGAAGGGCATTGTAGTGCTCACTAACGATGAGAGAATATCTTTGTCGATGCCCATAGATGCAGATCAAATTTAGGGATTAGAATGACGAGTACCTGGATTCAAGAGGTAATGAAGAATTTTGGTTCTAAGCAAGAGGACCTGGAACTATTTTCGGATGAGCATATTCGAATCGGTTCGGCTGAATTTTATTTTGTGACCGCTGGCGAGGTCGCGCCATCAGAATTCGATGGGAAAATTGTCCACGAAGATATTTTTCGAGCGCGGCCTTCACAATTGATTGCACGAATAACGGCCTTAGCCGGATTCAATGTCAAACGAATTCACGGACGGCAGACTGAGGTTCGTAAAATCAACCGGCCTCAAGCCGAAGATTTTAATGCACTCTATCATTTAAATGGACCAGGAGGCGGAAAGGATTTTTACGGATTGTTTTACGCGAATGAACTTACAGCAGTCGCAGCTTTTTCCCGTCCGCTCGAAATGAAATATGAATCACCACCGTATATGTCTGGAGAACTGGTTCGCTATTGTTCGAAGTCCGGCGTACACGTGCCAGGTGGATTGGATAAATTAATTCAGCACTATTTTCGCCAGCATCCGGTTGACGATATTGTGACCTATATTGATATGGAATGGTCGGATGGCCGGAGTTTTTATTCCATTGGATTTTCCAATGTAGGTGTGACAAGTCCCATTTGCTTTTTGGTCGATCGCCTTACGTGGTGCAGAGTTCGTGATGTTACCCAATCTATAATAAACGGGCAGCGGTATTACCACCTCTTAAACAAGGGCAATTTAAAACTAAGATTGCTCAAAAGCACCAGTAAATCAGCAATTTGAACTTTAAGTAATTGTTACCATCGTTATCTTAAAGTTAATTCAGTCTAAAGCCAAGTTTTCGCAAGCGCTAAGGTCATATTTTCGCAATATAATATGAATGTGACCAAAGTGTTATTAAGGGCTTGTCAAATAGAATTCAAAACGAGGATTTGATAGTAGTTAAACCGATTAACCTCTGGCAAAAAACAACACAATGATGAATACAGGGATACTTTTTAGTTTGTTTTTGGTTGGAAATTCCCTTGCGGGTTCAGCGCAGGATAAATCTCCGATACAGTTATTCACCAAGCGGGAAAAAGGCATCGAGGTCGTGCAGCGCGACAGTCTATTTAGCTTGCGTTTTCAGTTCCGTGCCCAAATACGTGCCGGGTATTTTTCTACATCCGAAACGGATTTTACGCCGGACGAATTTGAATTCAGGGTGCGCCGTCTACGAATGGCACTTCGCGGTTTTGTGATCAGTCCGAAAATTACATATTATATCCAACTTTCATTTTCGCGCGGCGATATGGATTGGTCATCCGCGAGTTCAACAATTTACAATACGTCGCCGAATATTATCAGAGACGCAATGGCATATTACGCTCCGGTTCCCTGGTTGAAATTCGGGTTGGGACAAACGAAACTTCCGGGTAACAGACAACGGGTCGTTTCATCTGGAAATCTTCAGTTTGCTGACCGATCCATTGTCAACTCGAATTTTACACTCGACAGGGACTGCGGATTTTTCGTCACTCTTGAATCGAACCGAATTCGTTGGAAGAGCGCAGTAACATCTGGTGAGGGGCGGAATTCAATTCAGTCGGACAAGGGATTGAACTATACTTCACGTCTGGAGTTTTTGCCATTCGGGAAGTTTACAGGTGATAACGAGGATCAGGAAGGAGATCTTGTCCGAGAACCAGAACCGAAATTATCTTTCGGGGCGACCTATAATTACAATGCGAGGGCAGTTCGACAAGCAGGGACGCTTGGAAGTGATTTATATGAACCCGTCAATATGCAAAACCTGCACCTCGATTTATCTTTCAAATTTAAAGGAATCGCCTTGCTTTCTGAATACTGTAACCGGATTGTTAACAAAGATGTCACAGTGGATCCGAGTGATTCAACCAGCATCAGGGCCGTTTACCACGGGTTTGGAAGTAATACGCAGTTGAGTTACAATTTTAAGAACAATTTCGAAATCGCGTTCCGTTACGCCTTTATCGTTCCCGACAAAAATCTTTACAATAACAGCACATATTCGTGGTTGGCTTACGGACGCCAGAATCAATATATTCTTGGGCTGTCAAAATATATCTATGGCCACCGGTTGAAACTTCAGGGAAATTTTCTGTATGATCAGCGTGTCTCAATGACCTCAGGAGGCAATTCTGGAAATTTCGGTGCGATATTCCAGATTGAAATTGGAATTTGAGACAACTGACTTTCCAAACATTCACAGATAGAATCTGTCAAATGAGGAACTGTCCAATAAAATACCAGAAGAAGGTAATTACAACAATCGCAACAAGATCCAGCATCAACCCTGCTTTCACCATTTGAGCCGTTCGAATTCTCTTTGCTGCAAAAACGATAGCGTTTGGTGGAGTTGCCGCGGGTAACATAAATCCCATCGATGCCCCGATGGTTGCAGGAAACATCAGAAGCAGAGGATCCAGACCGATACTGACCGCCAGTGCAGCCACAACCGGAAGAAAAGTTTCAACCGCTGCAGCATTTGATGCCACTTCAGAAATAAATGTGAGCAACGCCGTTACGATCAAAACCAGAACCAGTGGATGAATGTCCTTCAAAAAAAGAAGTTGCTCGCCAATCCATTCCGAAAGTCCCGAAACCTTGATTCCGGCAGCGAGAGCAAATCCTCCACCGAACAACAGAATAATATCCCAGGGTAAATTCAGTGCCGTTTTCCAATCCATCAGAAAGTCGCCACGGACGTTTTTGGATGGAATCAGAAACAACACAATTCCGATGAACATCGCTACCGTTCCGTCGTCGAGAAAATCAGGATTGCCAAATAGGTCGCTCCAGCCCTGAATGACAAATGTCCCTAAATTGATGTCCGCACGCAGGAACCACAGACCGACCATTGAAACGAAAAGGAAAAGCAAGAGGATTTGTTCCCGTGTCCATGGGCCGAGATTTTGGTATGCGTTGACAAGTTCGCTCTTCTCAAGTTGACGGAATTGTGATTTTGAACGGACAAAAGCAAAATACAGATAAACGAAAAGAAACAAAGTTAGGAGCACGGTTATAGGAAATGCCGCAGCGAACCAGTCGGTAAAACTGATGTCGTATTTTCCGGGGAAATACATTTCCTGAATGCGCATAAAGGAAAGATTTGGTGGCGTTCCCACCAGCGTGGCAATTCCACCGATACTGGCACTGTATCCAACAGCCAGCAAAATCCCCGTTGCGTAATTCGCGACTTTTTCCTTGCCGTTGAGTTCCTCAAGTTTTGTTATGATCGACAAGACAACAGGAACCATCATCATCGCCGTGGCCGTATTGGAAATCCACATCGAAAGAAATGTCGTTGCGAGAATAAAACCCAGTAAAATGCGCGCCGGTGAGCTGCCTACAAGCAGCAGAATTTTAAGTGCGATGCGCTGGTGGAGGTTCCATTTTTGCAATGCAAGGGCAACGAGAAATCCACCTGTGAAAAGAAAAATGACGTCGTTGAAATAGGTTTCTGCAACGTCTTTTCCGCTCATTACCCCAAGCGTCGGGAACAATACCACAGGCAGTAACGCTGTGACGGCGAGTGGAACAGCCTCCGTCATCCACCAAATGGCCATCCAAGCCCCAACAGCCATCGTGCGACAAACCATCGGATTTTCAGGATCACCTTCGAAAAATGCAAGAATGAGCAATGCTACCGCAGGACCTGCAAGAAGGGCAATCAAACGGAAACGGGAAACGGCTAATTTTTCAGGCACAGACTTTAGAGTCATTCAAGGCCTGAACTTACATAAAAGGAAACAAAAAACAATCAACATCCAACTATCAAGTGCCAAAAGGAACTACTATTTTTTCTTTTGACAGTTGTTTTTTTGGCAGTTGTTTTTTTGATTATTGGCAGTTCAGTTTACCCTCACCCTTATCCCATTCGAATGTGCCGAAAACTCCGGAGCATACATACACTGAATGGTCGCAATGCCGTGTGAGAAATCACCGCGGTGCTGCACGCGAAGATCGTACTCGAATACGTAGGTCCCTTTCGGAATGTAGTCGAAAAAGAAATTGGTCGACGCGTCTTTGGTGGCCTGATAATAACCAAGTCCATCTTGCCAGCGATAGGAAGAAATTACATTGAGAGGTTCGAAGCCGGCTGCCCGCATATCTTTCATATGCACAAACTCGAGGTTGCGGTCACTTCGCAGTTCAATCCGGCTGCGCACTCTGTCGCCGACTTTCAATGCAGTGGCATCCGACACTTTCGTAATTTTTTCTCCATCCGGCGTGTTTTTCACAAGGAACAACTGTTTGCTCAGTTTCAACCCGGTTTCGGCAATGGTGATTTTGTCGAGGTCCTCGAAGTACTGCCAGTAGGCTGCTCCCCAGGCAATGCCTTTGTCTTTTTTAGTGACCGAAATTTTTCCAAGTGCCGCTGTGACAGCGTCGCCATTCCAGTGCGTCGAAAAATATCCTGTTCCTGGCTCTGCTTTTACTTTGAACGGATCGAGTGTATCGGGTGTGCTGACGTATTCGATTTTCCGGTCGCCAAGTGAAATTTCAACCAATTCGTCGGAAGCCAATAAGTCGCTGCCTGTGATCAAAAGGGCATACACGGCCTCGGAGGTCTGTCGGGTGGTACTCCAGCTTTCAGTTTGCTTTTGTTTGAGCAGCCAAATTTTCAATTCGTCGACTACGGCCTGATCGTCGCTCACTTCGTTGAACATCTCAATCATCAACGCCTGCGTTTCAACGGGTGCTTCATACCAATAATAGCCCATCGTGTTTTCCTTCCAGTACATTCCGAATTCTTCCGATTGAATGGCGCGATCCTTCAGGGACGCTGTAATCTGATTGGCCAGCAGTGGCATTTCCATCCGGTGTGCGGAAATGGCGATCATTCCTTGCGCATAGTTGTTGAAACTTAGCCAGTATTTACGGGCCTGACGTTTATAATATCCAACCGCTTTTGACACCGCTGCGTTCATCGGAATGTCTGGGAAAAAGGAACGTGCGTAGAGGTAGTGCACCTGATCGTACCCGATGTGATTGTGCTTCCAATACAACGGATCGTACTTTTTAGCGTAGCGGTAATCGCGATAAATTTCCTTGTCCATAAACTGGATCGCGCGGATTAACATACTCCAGGAAGCATAATCATACCGAATATTTTTCACGCCCATTTTATCGAGATGTCCCATACTGCAGACGATGTGCCGTGTGATGTACGGACTTTCTTCACCTCCTTTGAACCAAGGCCATCCACCGGAATAAACCTGTGCCTCCTGAACCTTTGTCAATGCACGGTTGAGTTCATTCGCCATCCGTTCCGCATTCAACAAGACAGACAGGTTTTTCTTCGTTTCTTCTTCGCTTTGCGCATCGAGAACCCAAGGCGTTTCTTCGAGAATCACTGCCTTCAATTCTGGATTTTGACGAAGTTTTGACAAGAACGCATCGGGCGATTCGTTTTTCCAGCGACCGATCATCTCGCGGACTTTTGGATTTTGGTCCATAATGTGCGCCGCGATGGAATTGGAATAATATCGGGTGAAGGTCTGCTCGAGACATTCCCACGGATACTCCATCATATACGGTGTTGCCTGCAACGCGTACCAGGCCGGATTGGAAGTAAACTGTAGTGTAAACCGATGATTCCGGATCGATTTGTTACCCGCCGATTTGAGGAGTCGTTCAAAGTTGAATTCTCTGGATTGTTCTCCACGCATCGGCATAGGCAAAGATTCGGTCACAAGCATTCGGTTTGATAGAACGGGCAGAACATTTTCTTCCCCGTCAGAAAATTCATCCGTGACACCGACGATGCGGTATTTTACGACGTCGCACTCGGATGGAACCGTGACCGTCCAGGCGAACGCTTTGCTCTGACCCGCTTTGATTTCGAATTTCTGATCGGCTCCGGTCAACGAGAATTTTTTACCGATTTTCTTTCCACTTTCCGGATCGATGAGCTCTAACCGCAACTGACCACTCTGAAGTTTGTCGGACATATTTGCGATTTTTGCCGTGAGACTGATTTTGTCACCCTCTCTTAAAAACCGGGGAGCATTCGGCATCACCATTACCGGTTTCTGCGTAATCATTTCTTCGCTGAGGTAGCCGACCTTAAGATCCTTCGTGTGCGCCATTCCCAGGAAACGCCATTTGGTAACTGATTCGGGCATTGTGAACGAAATCTCCACCGAACCATTTTCATCTGTTTTCAGTTGCGGATAAAAGAATGCGGTTTCAGAAAAATCAGACCGTGCCTGAACCGCGTTGAGCCTGCTGTCGTATTCGCTATTCTTTTCGCCCAACTGGCCAGCAACTTTCCAGTCACCACCCCGAACGACATTACGTAAATTCTCCGGATCTGCCACTACCGCCGATTCTTTGGTGACCGATCTTGTCACTTCGGAACTACCGGTTGCAACCCCGTCGTCAAAATCCCAAGAAGTTGCGCCGTTAGAATCTGTAGCGTCTAATTGATAAGTGTTGAACCCAGCTACCGTAGAAATGGCATCGGCCATCGGGGAGTTATATTCTTCCGAAGACTCTTCCCAACCGTCCCCTGTCATTGACTCCTTGTAGAAACCATCTCTCCAGCCATAGGAGTCGCCTGAATAATAAGAACCGCCTCCAATCATATAAGGATAGGAATGGGTTGACGCGTAGAAATATTCGTTCCAGTCTCCGTGCGCTGTTGAAGAGTACGTAGCTGCCGTTCCCTGAATAGCGGACCAAGCCGAGCGGCCGTAGTAATTCTGCCAGACATAGAGATAAAATGAATTGGGCGAATAGAGTTCGTCAAGACTGGCATCGTACAGAGCAGCCATCAATTCGGCCGTCTCCTTTTCACCTTTCTTGTTTTTTACCGTCACGGTCCAGGTTTCTTTTTCGCCGGGCATCAGCTTGTCGCGGAAACTCGAAAATTTCACGTCAAGCTCTTTGTTTTCTCGTGGTACCTGAATACTGAGGTAGTGGGAAAAATGTTGGTTTTCTTTTACACCGTTCAGGTGGATGGTAAAATTCCCAATGTGTTTTTCTTCGATCGGCAGACGTACGACGTTCTGTTCGTTATTCAAGGTAATCACCGAGGAGTAGTCAATCCGATCTCTTACTTCGCTTTCCAATCGCACCACAAGTTCATCGCTTGCTGTACCGAAAGCGATTTCCAGCGTATCACCTGGTTGATATATTTCATAATTACTGGAACACCAAAAAATATCGTTCGATGGAATTTCTTTTGAGTCCATTTCGTAAACATTGAAGTAAAATTCGTTTTCTATTTCTATGCCGTTCTGATCTTTTGCTTTGGCGAAGTAGCGATAAACACCGGGACTAAATGTTCCAGGAACGATGTCGAAACTATCTTTTATGCCCGTGTCGAAGGCTTGATTGATGATGACTTTCCCTCTTTTCCAATTTGCGTAATTTTTTTCGTCGTCATAATTTCTTCCAGGGAACAGTTCGTGGTATTCGGCCTCACTCCACCGTTCTATGTCTGGTTTTCCGAGAGGTCGGTCGAAAATTACTTCCTCCGGGGTTAACATTTTCTGAACCGTGAAATTTCCTTTGGACGGAGTTTCTTTCCAGTTGAGATTGTTCGATCGTACCCACAGAATCAGCGAATCATTGCAGTCGACATTCTGAGGAATATTGTTCGAAAGGGTAATGCCTTCGTATCCCACGACTACCGAACCGGTGCACGATTGTGTTTCACCTGCCGCGTCGGTTATGTCTGCCGTAATGGTATATGTGAAATGCGGTAGCTGGTATGGGTCGGCTTTGGGATCGGGCAACGCGACGAAGTTGATTTTGAATTCCCCGTTTTCGTCCGACGTGGTCGTGCCGGATGCCAGCTCGACGTTGTCGTAATAATAATAGGAATAACTACTGGACCAACTGTTGTAGGAGTAGGTGGACGGGAAAGGTTTACTGTAGGCTCCGTAGCGCGAAATTTTGTAGGCAACTGTAGCACCGTCAATTTTATTTCCGGCGAGTCCGGTCGCACTACCGCTCACAGTCACCAAATCGTGCACACTGAATTGTTCTTCGACCGGTTCCAGTTCGGCCGTAAACCGCGGACGTTTGTATTCTTCCACATTGAAGTAGGCACTTCCGTAATAGTTATTGATCCGGAACGAGCCGGTCCGAACCGATTCCGGAATTTTGAAACTTCCCGCGAAAGATCCAAATTCGTTGGTCCGCACGCTCATATTCTCCACCTCCTGAGAATTGGGATCGTGCAAATAGACGGTGGTAGACCAATTGGTTGCCAGGCTTCGCTGATCTCCCTGCTGACGAATCGCGATTCCTTTGAAATGCACCGTCTGACCTGGACGGTAGATTTTCCGGTCGGTGTAAAAACTGGTCACGATGTCCGTATGCTGCTGATCCGGGTAGGGCAGATAAACGTAGTCATTGGCATCAAAAACATCGTCGCCTTTTTCTACCGTCACATAGTAACTGAAATAATATCCGGTTGACGTGTTGTTTATAGAAGCAATACCATCTTTGTCGGAAACTGCGCTTGCATAATTGTGTTTCGCGTACTGCCCTGTCCGGTAGTCGTATTCGTTGGAGTAAAGCCTGACGGTTGCTCCCTCGACAGGTTTTCCAGTCTTGCGGTGCGATACGGCGATTTCGAGTTTGTTTCCGTTCGATCGGTGCTGGTACGTGAGATCCGTGACGTGGAATCCGGTATAAGCAAATCCGTGCGGTTCTTTTTTAAATTCCGGATGCGAGCCGACGATCAAATAATAATAACCGGGCTCCAGTTCCGGAACAAGCAATTCAACACTGTGGTTTCGGTGATCACCGGGATTGAGCAGTGGAACACTTTTGTAATGTTCCGCCTTTTTCTTGCGAAGATAAACGTCGAGAGGCAACGCGTAGCCTTTGTTCGATTTGGCGTATTTAGCGGATTTCGCCGCGTAATCTTCGGCGTCGTATTTCAGAATTTTCATCCAGACGGTATCGACGTTGCGAAAATCCACCATCGCCGTGGTCTGAGAATTCGACGGCACCGCTTGAATGGTTCGGACGGCCAATTCGTGCGTATTGATCTGGTTCTTGATTTCTGTGCAATGGTCGTCGCCGTAGGTACCGCTGAGATGTTCGTGCACCCGGTCACAAACTAGTTTGGCGGCGTGAAGATCGTCGAAGTAGGTCGAGTCTACAGCTTGCGAAGTGGTGTTGGCTCGGTTGACCAGAAAACGAGCGTAACTTGCCCACGCTTCGGCAGCGTAGTCTTCGTATCCACTACTCCAGGCGAGATTTTCAATGCTGCGGAAATAAATATCTTCTCGTTTTGGATGTGGGGAATAGGCCCGCAGATAGTCGAGTCGTTCCATTTCCAGATTGAACAGCGCGTGCCGGTTATCGATGCGGTTGTGGAACTGAATGAGGTTTTGGAAAATCAGCAGGGAGAAATATTGGGTATTAAAGGTGTCGGTGGTTTGAATATCCAGATCAGCGAAAGCGAGGTTTGATCCGAAATATTTTTCGTCCTTCAGGGTAAAAGTTGATTCACCCGGACCGACGTCTACCGTGTTGTATTTGGCGAAGTCCAGCGCCCGGTGTGCCAGAAAATCGTATATAGATGGACGGAAAGCAACTCCATCAACATCGTAATAAATGATCTCCTTGAAAGCGTCAAGTCCCATCTTCTGGCTGATTTCCGGTTTGTCGAGGGACATATAGTAGTGGTATTTGATCTGCATTGCCAGGCGGCGAAGATCCCAGGTCCGGAAATCGGTCAGGTCGACATCTTCGACATAGGAACGCTGCATCAGGGTCCATTGATTCTGGCTGAAATAGCTCCAGTAGGTTTCGGCAAGAATGGAATGAAAAATTTCCCGAGCCGGCGACGGCATTATCCGCACCATTGAATCGAGACGAAAGAGGGCAAAACCGTAGTCCTCCTCCTCAACATAGCGGGCCAGTCGCAATTCGTAGATTGCAGCCTTGAGAGCCTGGGCATCGTTTTTTTCGTCGATTGATGTTTGCAGAATTTCTCCGCATTTCTTCCAGGCGAGACGGTACAATCCTGAATTTTCGAGGCCCTTCACTTTCGACCATAGTCTGGCGTAAGAAATTTCCGTTTGATTCCGGTCCGACCAGCCACCGGAGGTATCCGTTGTATCCTGTGCGGTCAGGGCAACACAATATATCTGGGAAATGACCAGCAGGAACACAAATCGAAGATTGGGATACATAAAGAAGGATTTTGGGGGCCTTATGGACAAACGTACACCCATATCCGCGTTCGGTTCGGCGATTTAAGCAATATTTAACAAATTTTGAGACAATGACGCCCTTGGCTCCACCCGCACGGCACGTCAACGCTCCAACAGGGAAGGGATTTATCTCAAGAATCCTGTTTCGGGCCGTGAACACCGGTTGTATAACGTATTAACCACTGGTTTTTCTGCCAGTTGTTCCGCAAATCACAACATAATTCAACACGAGTACCGTGCAGTTGGCGGAAATTTACGCAGCGAAGTTTATGCTTCGGTCATTGGATGCTAACAAAAGAACGGTTTATGAAAAAGGAAATAACACTCATTTTTACTGCGGCGAGTTTGTCGCTCGGGGCATTTTCTCAGTGTCCTGTTTCTGATCAACCACTGGTCACCGACGATTTTAGCATGGCCTGCTCCGCGGATACGATTCTTTCTCTTGCATCTTCAGAAATTGGTGTGAAGTACTTCCTTCGCGACAATTCCGACAATTCAATCATCGACGGACCTATCAGCGGCACAGGCGGAGCGATATCGCTCGCTACGGGTAACATTTCAAGTTCAGCCACAATGAACGTTTACGCCAAGGTAGAAAATGTTCATCCTGCAGTGGATGTCCCAACAGCGGACGATCACATCCGGTATGCCGCGCCCTTTACCGCCTATTCCGATGAAATTACCGTGGAAGCGTGGGTATATAAGTATTCCGGTGACCATCCCTGGGCCGGACAATCTGGGGATGCCTTCGACGGGATGGCAACCAACGTCTGGTTGTGGCATTGCTTTGGAGGTACGATGGAGTTTTATGTAAATGATGCCGGAACCTGGCGACTGATCGGTATGCCAATTTTGCCCCTGGGCTGGACCCACGTCGCGACAGTGGCCAATTCTTCAGGATTGTTCATCTACTACAACGGAATATTGGTGGCTTCGAACAACGCCGCCATCACAACCGGCATTGTCAATAATCCTACCTCGGTGATCGATCTGGGCCACGATCCACGATTTCCGGCAGGGACACCCGGAAGAAATGCGAACGTCGCATTTGACGATTTCAGGATATGGAACTATGCGCGGTCGAATTCTGAAATTATCGCAGATATGAACAGTTGTCTGACGGGTACCGAGCCAGGACTGGTTCAGTACACCACCTTTGGCGAAGGCGCTGGGACTTCGGTTACCGCCGTCACGGGGGCTTCCGGTGCAATAATGAACCCGACTTCGAACTGGATAACATCGGGAGGTGGCTGTACCGGAGTACTCTGCGATTTGGAGATGAGCGAGCTGTTCAACATTTTCATCGATCCAATTTTCGATCTCGACCTGTCTCCTGATATGGATACTCTTTGCAGTCCGCAGTCCGTTTCGGTGACGGTGGAATTTTCACAACCGGGCTTGAATTATTTTCTGCGCGACGATGTCGACGACTTGGTGATTGACGGCCCGGTGAGCGGAAACGGTGGCGATATTATTCTGGATGCCGGTTTGATTTCATCTGACATTAGTTTCAACGTCTATGCGATGAAGGGGCCTTCCTTCGACGGTGCAATTGAACTCGACGGAGTGAATCAGTATATCAATGTACCAACACTTACGGGAACAGCGAACTTTACCGTGGAGGCGTGGATCTACAAACAAAGTTCACCAGGCACCTGGACAACGCTTTTCGAATGGGCAAATGACGCCCCCTGGATTGGATTTAGCGATATGGAAAAATTACACGTCTGGGGGACCAGCGCCGAAGATCCCGATCTCTTTCCAATGTCTGGATGGCATCACGTAGCGATTACCTGCGGTGGCTGGGACACTTATTTGTATGTCGACGGCGTTCAGAAAGCGTATTCGAGTATCGTACCGCCCGATATGACGGGCAGTGGATTCGGAATCGGGTTTCACGAATTCGAAGGTCCGTTCCAGGGACAAATCGACGAAGTGCGGGTTTGGGACGTGGTTAGAACGCCAGCGGAAATTATTGCGTCAATGAACACTTGTTTGACCGGTGGAGAAGCCAACCTGATGGCCTACTGGAATTTCAGCGATGGTCCCGGATCCGCGACGGTAACCGACCAAACCGGCAATGGCCACACCGGTTTGCTGACGGGTTCATTCGACCTCACCACTGATTGGGTTCCAGGCCCGATTCTCTGCATCGTTTGTGAACTCGAAATGTCCGAAATAGTCCTGATTGATTTACAGGCAGTCGATACGAGTGTCACCGTTTCCGGAATGACGCTTACGGCAAATGCTTCCGGGACAGGCTTCAGTTATTTGTGGTACGATTGCGATTCCGGTACGCTGGTACCTTTCGAGTCGGATCAGACTTTTTCTCCGACGCTGAGTGGCAATTATGCGCTCATTGTAACGGAAAACGGATGCACCGATACATCGGCGTGTTATCCGGTTTTGGGTGCCGGCTGGGAGGAACTGAACGAACAGTTGCTGTCTGTTTTTCCAAATCCGACAGAAGGGACTATTGACCTTGTGATGACAGGCTCAGATATTCTGGAGATAAAGGTTTACAGCGCACCCGGTAAACTGGTATACAGTATGAGGCCGGTCGATTTGGCGACAAAAGTTGACCTTGGCTTCGCTGAAAGTGGGGCGTATCTTGTTGAGGTGGTTACTGTAAAGGGTGTAATCCGAAAAACGGTTGTGGTTCAGTAAATGATGGCTCGCAAATTAAACTCCAACCGAGACCTTTTTTCGTAAAAGCACCTTCAAGGTCTTTAAGACCTTGAAGGTGCTTTTACTATTTTAACCAGCTACAAATTTAGTTTCAGATCGAAACCAAATACATTTCGGTCCGGTTACTGAGCTTCCCCTTCCGCCTTCTTCTTCTCCCAGTTGCACCATCCGGAATCCCCCACACTCTCTTCCCACTTCGCCTTTTCTTCGGGCGACATATTCTGCCAGCGGTTTTTGAATTTGTGTTTCCAGTAGTATCCTCCTCCACCACCGCTGTGACCACAGCACTTTCCACCTCCCCAGCCCTTTCCGCGGAATCCACCGAAGAGCAGTTTGGCCAGAACCAGTATTCCCAGGGCTTGCCAGTAGGTGATCACGCCGAGTCCAAAAATTGCCGGCATCAGCCAGTTCCACAAGGCCATAACCACGAGGCCAGCAAGTACAATAAAACCGATTACGCAAACCGGTATCCACATCCATCTCATTTTCATATTGTCCGTATTTCGTTATACAATTCGTTTAATTTTTTTCGTAAATGCACAATGGCGTAACGTTTCCGAGAGATCAAAGTGTTAACTTCCGTACCTGTGATCGCCGAAATTTCGTTGAACGGTATACCGTCGAACTCGTGCATCATAAATACATCGCGCTGAGACGCGGGCAACTCTGCCAGACCTTCGTCGAGCGCCTCCCACATCATCTTTTTCGTCATTTCAGCGTCGGGAAGCGCATTGAGATCCGGAATGTAATCCTGAAAACTGAGCGATCCTTCGTCCTCGTCGTTCACCGCATCGATGTCCGAAAAGTTCAGACTTTTCTTTTTGCGGTAGTTGTCGGTAATTTTGTTTCGTGCAACTTTGAACAACCACGACGAAGCCTGTTCAATCGTAGTCACTTCTTCAGAGACTCTGACAAACTGGTAGAACACATCCTGCAAAATATCCTCGGCGTCAAGAGCCGACTTCACCCGCTGCCGGATAAAATTCAGCAGACGTCCCCTCTCTTTTTCAAAGGTCTGTGTGATGTCGAGTTGTTGCGTCGCTGTCATTTGTGCTTTCTCCCTGACGGAGACGAATCAACTCAGGGAATATTTTAGAAGATCTAGTCAGTTATCGTTCCAAAACGGAAAACCGGTCTGCCAGTCAGACAGATGCGGAAGAAATGGCAGTTTATGGCAATTCTTGATCACGGTGGCAAGTCATTCTGCCAGTAAAAGCTCAATGTCTTCACAAATTCGCTCCACTTCAAGATCAAGGGTTCCATTATAAAGCCCTCGCAAATGACCACCTCGGTCTACCAAAACAAAGTGCTCGGTATGCAAAAATTCGGTGGAATCTTTCGTAAAGCCGGGCTCCTCCTCTACAAAATAGGATTGTCGTGCAATTCGATACAATTCAGCCTTGTCTCCAGTTACAAAATGCCAACGTCCGTTTACGGGGTTAAATCGCTCGGAATATTTTTTCAGTACCTCCAGCGAGTCGAGCCACGGCATAACCGTGTGCGAAATCAGAATGACTTCTTCGTTTGCCGAAAATTTTTCGTGAACGCGTTGCATATTGCGCATCATCTTTGGACAAATCCCCGCACAAGAACTAAAAAAAAAGTTCACCAGGAATATTTTTCCCTTGACGGTTTCGTTGGAAGTTGCTTCGCCCAGTTGATTGACGAAAGTAAAGCGATCAACGCTATGCAGCGTATCCGGATTTTTAGGATTCCAGATCGGCGTAAAATTTGGCTGGTCGTAATAGGGTAGAGAAGTGACGGCCTCAACGTTGTCGTTGACAGCCAGTTCTTCTTCCCGCTCACCACAGGAAAGAAAAACCAGACTAATGACCGCCGTTTTCCTCAAAGACATTGCTGCAGTTTTTCACTCCGGTCAGACCGTATTTCCGGCCACCGATGACTTCGTAGTTCGCCTTGATCCGTCCGTCGGATTTCCACATTTGCTGAAGCCCGGATTCGTGTCCGGCTTCGTAATGGAATTTGGAATACAGCGCTCCGTTTTCATAATAGCAGATCACTTCTCCGTCGTATTCGCCCTCTCGGAATTCTGCGACCATCCTCCGCTGACCGTTGTCCCACCACTGCTCAAAAAGGCCGTCGCGCTGTCCTTGCGTAATTTCCGCCTTGTTGATCAAATCGCCGGCTTCGTTGTATCCGAGCAAAAGTCCGCTGTACAAATCCCCATCGTAATAGTACTTCCCTTTTTGTTTCGTCAGCATAGGATCCCCTACCTCGATCTGTGCCGGAGGTTGACACGAACTGAAAAGCAGAAATAAAATGCTATTTCGAAACAGTGCCCGCACTGCCATAAAAGCCGTCTCCGTTGATGTAAGGATCTGTCGACGTGATGTGGTAATGATAAATGCCTTCCGGATAATCCACGGTCGCGTGACTGTGGCCGTGGTACACATCGAGATCGGCATTGGTCACCGTAACTCCGTCCTCCTTCGGACCATACACCGGAAAACCATCCAGCAGAAAACCAATGATGGACTCTGATCCAAGCAAGGTGGTGAGGTAAGTGGGTTCAACGTGATAGTGGTACGTTCCGTCCATCGTCGGGTGGCCGTTGTACTGATCGAAGGTATTGATCTCGTCAGCAAGATCATCTCCCGGAGCGGCGTACTGGTTAAAAATTGGAACGCCGTTCAGAGCAACGCCGATTGGACCCAGCGGTGTGGCAGAATGCGCCACATCGACTGCCGGGTTTAGCGGAATCTTAAAGGTGTAATTCTGAATGGCAATTTTATTTGGGTTCTGATTCCACGAAGTATTCGATCCGTTGTAGGCTTCATATAAGTCAGCTTCCCATTCCGTGCCGGAATAGTACGGACTTTTATGCTCAGGAATACCGGGCGTTTCAATGACCACAAAGTCGCCGTCCTGGTAAACTTCCGTTACGTTATAAAATTTGTGGTATACTTCGGGAAGATCTTTATCAATTTTGACTTTGTCCTTGTTGCAGGAGGATGCGACAAGGACGGACAGTGCAACCAACCGGATATTGTTCATAGGTGTGATTTTTAACTTTGACAATATTAACAGAAAAAGGTTTAACAGATGGTATTGAACAAATCGTTGGTTCCTGAAAGCGGGATGGATTCAAAAGATTAATTTCGTCCATTCAAAATTTTCAGATGCTGGTTTATAAATTTGGTGGAGCTTCGGTAAAGGATGCAGATTCTGTAAAAAACGTGTCCCGGATTCTGAAACGCGTTGTGGGACAACAGTTGGTTTTGGTGGTTTCGGCGATGGGGAAAACGACCAATGCCCTGGAAAAAGTGATGCAGGAATTTTGGGTCGGTAAATCTGCGGAACCATTTATCGCAGAAATTGAGAAGTATCATTTAGACATCATCGACGGTTTGTTCCCTGCGAACGGTGAGTCCATCCGAAAAGAGCTAAAAAAAATTACTGCTGCACTGCGAGAGAAATGTAGTGGGAGTCATTCCGACAATTATCATTTCGAATACGACCAGATCATTTCACTCGGCGAAGTCATTGCCACAAAAATAATTCACGCGTATCTCGCGGCGTCTGGGTTGAAAGCTTCGTGGATTGATGCCCGTAAGATCATCCGGACTACTGATCGTTACCGCGAGGCCAACGTCGAATGGAACAAATCGACGGCGTTGGTGAAAAGACGAATTGAAAAATCGACACTGGATGGAAACACCGTCCACATCACCCAGGGATTTATCGGACATACCAGAGAAGGCTTTACGACGACGCTCGGACGGGAAGGCTCCGACTTTACCGCAGCGATTCTTGGGCATATTCTCGATGCCGAAAGCGTCACCATATGGAAAGACGTTCCGGGAATGCTCAATGCAGACCCAAAATATTTTGACAATACCGTGTTGCTGGAAAAAATCTCATTCAAAGAAGCCATTGAACTGGCGTACTTCGGTGCATCGGTCATTCACCCAAAAACCATTCAGCCTTTGAAGCAGAAGGGAATTCCGCTTTTCATCAAGTCCTTCCTCGATCCGGATGCAATGGGCTCTGTCATTCAGGAATCGACTGCATTTGACAATCACGTTCCTTCCTTTATTTTCAGGATGAATCAACTGCTGATTTCGTTGAGTCCCCGCGACTTTTCGTTTGTTGTCGAAGAGAACCTCGAAGATATTTTCCGGTATATGAGTGCCCAGAATGTTCGCATCAACCTGATGCAAAATGCAGCGGTGAGTTTTTCTTTTTGTGTCGATTCGGATAAAATCGATCTCAAAAAACTGATTGAACATTTCAAACCAGATTACGAGGTGAGGTATAATCAGAATATGGAATTGGTCACGATCCGGCATTACGACGATCCGACACTCGAAAGACTCTTGTTTCAGAAAAAAGTTTTTTTAGAACAAAAATCCAGAGATACTGCGAGACTTGTCATCCAGGACAAAACAACCTGAATTCAGAATCATTTTTTCAGTTGTGCAAGTACCGCTGTAACGTCGGCAGGAACGTCGATGTTCGGTGTTTCAATCCCAGTCAGGGCGGTTCGGATTTGATAGCCGTGATGAATCCAACGTAACTGTTCCAGCGATTCGCTACGCTCAAGTTCAGTGGCCGGTAACAAGAGCAATTGCTTCAGAGTCTCAGCCCGCCAAGCGTATATTCCAATGTGTTTGTAAAATGTTCTTCCATTTGTCCACTGATCCTTCTCAACACCGGCAACAAATGGAATGGGAGCGCGACTGAAATAAATTCCATTCTGCTCTTTGTCCAGCACAACTTTAACACGATTCGGATTGAAAACATCATCGGAATTTTCGATTTTCTTCACGAGCGTTCCGATTTTGACATCGGGATTTTTGAAGAGGTCAACCAGCTGATCAATTTGTCGCGGATCCAACAAAGGCTCATCGCCCTGGATGTTGATCACAATATCAAAACCAGGAAATTTTTCTGTGACCTCTCCGCAGCGCGAGGTTCCCGATGGATGATCGACGGAAGTCAGCAATACTTTTCCACCGAATGATCTCACCTCACCGGCGATACGTTCATCATCTGTAGCAACAACAAGCTCGGACAAGGAAGCCGACTTGGATGCGTTTTCGTAAACCCGACGAATCATCGTTTTCCCCGCAAGATCAATCAACGGTTTGCCGGGAAACCGCGACGACTGAAAGCGTGAAGGAATAATTCCGAGAATTTTCACCTATGAAAAAATTGCGTCTGAATTGTGAAGGTAAAAAAATTGCCACGAATGGAAGAATCGGTTACCACTATTCGTGCATTCGTGGCAATCTCTTTGAACTCCGAATCACGAAATCTTGCGCATCCGGATGTTGAGTGGTGTAACCTCGAGGTATTCGTCCTCACGGATATATTCCATCGCTTCTTCAAGTGAAAATCTCACCTTCGGAGCAATCTTAACGGCTTCATCCGTTCCCGATGCGCGGAAATTTGTCATCTTCTTACCCTTTACGACATTTATTTCCAAATCGTTGTTTCTGTTGTGTTCACCAATCACCTGACCCTTATAAATCTGTTCTCCCGGATCGATAAAAAACCGACCGCGATCCTGAAGCCTGTCAATTGCAAAGGCAGTTGCCTGGCCCGTTTCACCCGACGAAAGCGAGCCATTTTGTTTTGTTGTAATTTCTCCCTTGAGAAGTTCGTAGCTCTTGAACCTGTGATTCATCACAGCCTCACCCGATGTCGCCGTCAAAACCAAATTCCGCAAACCGATAATACCTCTCGATGGTATTTCGAACTCCAAATGCTGAACCATTCCTTTCGGCTCCATCACTTTTAATTCTCCCTTGCGCTGGGTGGCAAGATCAATCACTCGACCTGCGTATTCTTCGAGTACGTCAACAACGAGTGTTTCCATTGGCTCGTGTTTTTTGCCGTCAATTTCTCTGAACAATACCCTGGGTTTTCCTACCTGCAATTCATATCCTTCCCGGCGCATCGTTTCAATCAACACAGAGAGATGCAAAATCCCCCTGCCGTAAACATCGAATTTGTCCTCCGATTCGGTTTCCTTGACGCGCAGTGCAAGATTTTTTTCTGTCTCTTTAAAAAGCCTGTCGCGAATATGTCGGGATGTAACAAATTTGCCTTCCTTTCCGAAAAACGGCGAATTATTAATGCAGAAGAGCATACTTATGGTCGGCTCATCAACCTCTATGCGTTCAAGCACCTCCGGATTTTCAAGATCCGCAACCGTATCGCCAATTTCAAAATCATCCAGACCAACAAGTCCGCACAAATCGCCACTTCGGACGGAATTCACTTTTTCCCGACCCATCCCAACGAACACAAATAATTCCTTGATTCGTACTTTGATTTTTTTATCGCCTTTTTTGCAGAGAAAATAGTCCTTTCCTGCTTCTAAGTCTCCGCGGTAAACACGGCCGATCGCAATTCTCCCAACGAAACTTGAATAATCCAACGATGAAATCTGCATTTGCGGAGGTCCGGCGAAATAGGGTGCCTCGGGAATGGCGACTAAAATCGTATCTAACAGGGCTAAAATATTGTCGGTTTTATTTTGCCAGTCGTAACTCATCCATCCAAATTTGGACGACCCATACACGGTCTGAAAGTCCAGCTGATGTTCTGTAGCCCCCAGATTGAACATCAGGTCAAAAACTTTTTCGTGGCAAATTTCCGGAGTACAATTTTCTTTATCAACCTTGTTGATGACTACGACAACCTTGAGCCCGAGTTCTAATGCCTTTCCGAGCACAAACCGAGTCTGCGGCATAGGGCCTTCAAAGGCATCCACCAGAAGTAGTACTCCGTCGGCCATTTTCAGAACCCGTTCCACTTCACCGCCAAAATCGGCGTGCCCCGGGGTATCGATGATGTTTATTTTAACGCCCTTGTAATGGACCGAGACGTTTTTTGCAAGGATGGTAATTCCACGCTCTCTTTCCAGATCATTGTTGTCGAGCAACAGTTCAGTGACTTCCTTGCGGTCGTCAAATACCTTGCAGGCCCCGATGAGTTTGTCAACCAACGTCGTTTTTCCGTGGTCCACGTGGGCAATGATGGCAATATTTCTAATCGATTCCAAAAACTGCGTTTTTCAATTGTGGCGCGAAAGTACATTAAAATCAAGGATTGACAATGCGAAAGGCGTTAAACCAGTCCATTTTTCGACGAATTTGGAATTTTATACCTTTAATCGATGACATCTGGATCAAATGCTAACTGTACGACCTATTACACCTGAGGATTTTGATCCCTTTCTTTCGTATTGGTATGATTCCGATACTGATTTTATGAAGGCAATGGGGGTCGACATCTCCAAAATTCCGTCCCGGGCAAATTTTCTGGCGCTTCTCGATCGCGTGATTCATTTGCCCTTTGATCAAAAGCCAGGATATGTTCTCATCTGGGAATTGGACGGCGCGCCGGTTGGTCACTCGAACATCAATGGAATTGCTTTTGGTCAAAAAGCATCGATGCATCTTCATATGTGGCAATCCGGCCATAGGAAAAAGGGAATTGGAACCGATTTTGTGCGTATGTGTCTCCCACACTATTTTGAAAAATTTCAGCTGAATGAATTGTTCTGTGAGCCCGCCTCGGGAAATTCAGCTCCGAACAAAACCTTGCCAAAGCTCGGTTTTGAATACATCCGAACGTATTTTGGCGCACCGGAAATTCTGATGTATGAACAAGATGTAAATGTTTATCGAATTACCCGAAGAACTGTCTTCCCGAAAGAAATTCGCTAAGTGCAAAATCAGTATCTTGCAAACTCTTCGGAGATGCAATTATGCGTAAGCTGGCGAAAGTTTTTGGGGGAATAGCAACGTTTCTGCTCGTCCTGGCATTGGTGCTAAAAAGCCGATCGATGCCTGGGGCCGGAATCGGACTCATCGCATCGAGTTTTTTCTTTTGTCTTTTTTACCTGCCGATTAAATTGATGTCCGATTGGCGGGAGAATGAAACGAGGCTCGACAGAATTCACAGCCTTGTATTTTTCATTACGGCCTTTCTGAATTTTTTGAGTGTCACGTTCAAGATTCAACATTGGCCTGCTGCGGGCTTGATCTCGTTCATTGGATTCCTGTTGATCCCGATTTATCTGGCTTTCTATTTCTTTCGGCGATATCGCGAGCCAAAAATACTGAAGCCAAATTGGCACGATGTATATGTGGCCATTCTCTTTTTTTCCGCCTTTTTGTTTATGTTCCGCGGAGGCTATAGTTATACATTTTTTCGTCAGTTCGAACGAATGGAAGAGCTGAGCAATCGCCAGGCAACGGCATATCAAACCGCTTCGGATAAAATGTACGATTACTGTGCGAAAGATTCAACCCTTACCGTACAGGACGTTGAGTCGCTCAATTCGTTGCGAAGCATCTCCGACACGATGATAACCTATCTGGCAAACTGGCGGGCAAACCTCGTCTACGAAGTAACGGGGATCGAAGCGACCCAATCGTTGGACATGGCATCCATCGAAATGCCGTTCAAAGACAACTTTGATATTCCGCGACAAGTTCTGGTAATGGATGATTTTTTTCCTATAAAGTCCGCCTGGTCGGGATATGAGTTGAAGTGCAAATTGAACGGATTCACTGCGGCTGTGGATAGTTTACTACAGCGCGAGGCCTTGATCAATCCGCTGGTTGGCCTTGGTCTGGAAACGGAAGATCAAATCAATTCCGAAGGGGTCCTGGTTCCCTGGGAGAGCCACTACTTTTCGCATTCGATGTTCATTGTGGTTTTGACGGACTACGCACTGCTTCGGGCGATGGCCTTTCAGACAGAAAACGCCGCACTGACAAGCCTCGTTCAGAAATTTTCATCAGACAGTCAGGAACTTTTGGCCAGCAATCAGGTGGACGTTTTCAAGGCGATGGAACAAAATAAAGTAGAGGTCGCCGATTTGAAGAGCCAGCAGGAATTGCAGGCTGTGCTGGTGAAGGAAAAGGAGCGCCAACTCGACTCGCAAACCGCGCTTATCGGTGCAACGGTTACGGGAATTTTCTTTGTGATGGTGTTGCTGGTATTGTCTGTTCGTGCCTTTATGATGAAAAGAAAGGACAATGCGATACTGGCATCGCAGAAACTGGAAATCGAAAATCAGAAATTGCTCGTGGACGAAAAAAATCACGAAATAATGGACAGCATTAACTATGCCCGCCGGCTGCAGTCTGCTATTCTTCCACCCGATCATTTCATCCGTTCACAGCTCAACGAAAGTTTTGTTTTGTATTTGCCGAAGGACATCGTCGCAGGAGATTTTTACTGGGTTGAACCGGTGGAAGACGGCGTGCTCTTCGCTGCTGCCGATTGTACCGGTCACGGTGTACCGGGCGCGCTGGTCTCGGTTGTGTGTCACAATGCCTTGAATCGCGCCGTCAGGGAATTTAAACTGCGAAGCCCGGGCCAAATTCTTGACAAGGTGCGCGAGCTGGTGATCGAAACTTTCGAAAAGAGCGATCAAGAGGTAAAAGATGGAATGGATATCGGGCTCTGTTTTCTGCCGCGCGAAAAAAATGAAATTTCTTTTGCCGGGGCTCATAATCCGCTTTGGATAGTGCGGGGGAATAACATCATCGAGGTGGCAGCGGACAAACAACCCGTCGGTCGTTTCGATTTCGCAAAATCTTTCAGTACCCAAGTGGTAGAAGTTCAAAAGGGAGATATGATCAGTTTGTTCAGCGATGGTTACGGCGATCAGTTTGGCGGAGACAAAGGAAAAAAGTTCAAAACAAAACGTCTGAAGGACCTCCTCGTCTCCCTTCAAAACCATCCGCTGGAAAAACAAAAGGCTGAAATTCAGATCGCTTTTGAATCGTGGAGGGGGAGTCTGGAACAAGTGGATGATATCTGTATACTGGGTGTGAGAATCTAATCGCCAACTGCACACCAACCAAAATGGAATTTATTCGTTTTGATGGATAGGGTTCCTACATTTGTCAAAAGCTTCTGCAAAAACTACAATGAAAATCCGCAAGTACACTCCAGCAGACAAGGATGCCTGTCTGGAAATTTTTCAGAAAAACATCGGAAAATCGTTCGATCCGGAAGAGTTACCCTTTTTTGATCACTGGTTGGAAAACCACGAAGAATATCCTTTTTTCGTAGTCGAGCTGAACGAGAAAATTGTCGCTTGCGGGGGAATTTATTTCGACGACCGCTATGACCTTGCCGGCCTTTCCTGGACGATGGTCGACCCGGAGTTTCAAAAACAGGGAATCGGCCGCGAATTAACGCACTATTGCATGGCCGAAATCGAAACGGCCTTCCCTGGCCTTGGCTGTTTTATCGAGACCATCGGTCAATCAGCCCAGTTTTACCTCAAACTTGGCTTCGTCATCCGGGAAACCAAGAGGCATAAAGGCTCTGACCACGACCGCTATCTGCTCGAATATCCGGCTGCGTGAAGAATAGGCACAATAATCCCCCTTTACAGTAGTTTATAGTGTGTATTTTTGCCAATATGTCCAAACGTTTTCTGTGGTTGACATTAATGCTTTCCGGTGTGGCCTTTGGGCAAATCGGAATGAATCAGTGGAGAATTCATTTCTCGGCCTATAAGGGTGTTGGAACAGCGGCGGCGGGTGAAGATGTTTTTATGGCCTGCACAAACGGCATCGTCAATTACGACATCGGCGATCAGTCCATTAACTTTATCACCATAACCAATGGACTCAGTGACCTCGGCATTTCCTGTATCGCCAGCGACGACACAAGTGTTTATGTCGGATATCTCAATGGCAATATCGACATCATTGAGGGGAATTCGATCACAAACATCCCCTGGATTAAACTCGCCGATCTTCAGGGAAGCAAAAGCGTAAATAATTTTTATTTTTCTGAAGACTACGTTTACATTTCGTCAAGCGCAGGTCTTGTTGTTTTTGATCCGGAGAAAAGTGAGATCAAGGATACATATCATCCCTACACCAATCCGATAATCTATGACGCGACGATATTACAGGACACACTTTTTGTGGGTACTGCCGAGGGAATCTACTACGCACACCGCGACGCACCGTTTCTAAACGATCAGTCACAATGGAATAAACTCACAAGTCTTCCGGCTGTAGTGGTCGACGCCGACATAACTGAACTGGAAGCGTTTGGTGACAAACTGGTATTCGCGTACGATGGCGTAAATTATTTTGAGGATAGTATCTATACAATCGAAGCCGGTACCTTGAGCAGTTTCGCAGGCAATCCAGTGAACATCGAACAAATCACCACAGCAACGGGTCAGCTGATTCTGGTCCACAGTTCGTCGGTCCAGTTTCTCGACAATGCGTTTGCCGAAACGAACCTCATTTACCAGTATCCCGGATTGGATCCACCCAATCCGCGTGGAGTAACCTGGTGGGACAATCAGCTCTGGATCGCGGACTCCAAAAGTGGATTCATCCGGGCGTCGAATGCGTACGATGGGGTTTCGTTGTTTTCAAAATCGCCTTACACCGACGGTAGCTATCGAATCGATATCCAATATGGCAAAGTACTCGTCGCGGGAGGTGGCGTCACGCACAACCTTCTGAACAATTATTTCCGAAATGGTGTATATGTTTTTCAGAACGAAGCGTGGACAAATTTCAATTATGAAAATTCTGTTGAACTCGATTATGACAAGGACTGGGATCACGTAGCCGTTGCAGTGAATCCATCCGACACGTCTCAGTTTGCATTTGCAGGGTTCAATGACGGCGGTATTAAAGTTGTCAGCGACGGTGTTAACATTACCCAGACCTGGGATACGACAAATTCACCGCTCGAACTTGCCGCTGGCTCCAAAATGGCCATTACGGATTTGCGTTACGACGACGACGATAATTTATGGGTGTTGAATCAGGGCAACGAACCGCTCAAGTGTTTTGCGGCAGATGGTTCTCAATATTCCTTTGCGATGGGCTCAGCGGCAAAAGGGAAATATCCGTTCCGCTTGATGATCGATAGCGACGGCCTGAAATGGGGCGCGTTTACCAATGCGGGTCTATCGGTTCTCGATGATGGCGGAACCTTGGATGATCCATCCGATGATCAGTTGCAAACACTCTCGGCCGTTACGGGATATGGGAATCTGCCTTCTGCGACCGTCAAGGCAATTGCAGAGGATATCGATGGGGAAATTTGGATAGGCACAGAAGAAGGGCTTGTCGTCCTGTACTCTACAGCGGATCTATTTACTGGCGATTATGGTGATTACGATGCTTCTGCAATTTTGGTCGAAGTGGATGGCGAAGTTGAAAAACTGCTCGGCACCACCTACATTTCGTCCATTGCCGTTGACGGTGGAAACAGAAAATGGATCGGAACCAGTAGTTCCGGTGTGTTTTGCCTGTCACCGGACGGACTTGAAGAAATCTATCGCTTCACGACCGACAACAGTCCACTCCTCTCGGACAATATTCTGGATATCCGGATTGACCACGCTTCGGGCGAAGTGTATTTTGCAACCGACAAAGGGCTGGTTTCCTTTCGAGCCGACGGCACAATCGGCGACAACGATTTTGAACAAGTAACCGTGTTTCCAAATCCAGTCCGACCTGAATTCGGCGGGCCCATAACCATTCAGGGACTCGGTTACCAGTCGGATGTAAAAATCACCGACGTTTCCGGAAATATTGTCTACAAAACACTTTCCAACGGGGGCACCGCAATCTGGGATGGAAAAACCCTTCAAGGCGACCGCGTGGCATCCGGAGTTTACCTCGTGTGGTCAGGTGTCGACGAAGGCCGCGGAAAAGAGGTCGCTAAAATTCTGTTCATCCATTGATGGGAATGAAACGGGTGATCGAAGCAATTGTACTGCGCAAAACCAATTACTCCGAAACCAGCCTGATTCTTCAATTGCTTACAGAAACGGAAGGAATCCGCTCGTTTATCTTTAAAGGTGCCAGAAAACCTGGAAAGGGTGGCAATATTTTCGCTCCGCTTTCCGTTGTTTCGGTTGAATTTCACGATCGGAACGACTCTGGTCTCGCAATCATTTCATCAGCCAGCTTGTCTGTCATCCATAAAACCGTTTTGCAGGATCCATTCAAGTCGTCTGTCGTTTTTTTTATGAACGAAATTTTGCTCAATGCGGTTCACGAACAAGAGGATTCCCTGGATTTGTACCAATATATCCGTAAAACGCTAATTCTGCTCGACAGCGAAAACAACAGCGCTAATTTTCCGGTAAAAATGCTCGTTGATCTGGCGGGTCTGCTCGGCTTTTTTCCTAATACAGATAGAGACGGCGAGATACTTGACCTGAAAGAAGCAAGTCTGGTACATCACATTCCATCCCACGAATTGTATGCGGACAAAGCGGAGACCGCACTGATACTTCAGCTTGCACGAACGCCTTTCGAGGAAATTCCAGGCATTCAGATTCCGCTTTCCGTAAGACGTCAACTTGTGCGAAAACTCATCAGTTACTACAAGATTGTCATCGATAACTGGACCGAATTGCGCAGTTTGTCTGTTCTCGAAGAGATCCATCAGGGCTGAGCCTGTCACGGTTTTTGTCCTTTCCGTAATTTTTATTTGTGGAATTTATTCTTTACACGCATCTTCTTTGGACAAGACCTCCACAGCGGAGGAGAGCGAAACAAACAAAACACAGATTATGAAAAGTACCATCTTATTCCTGTTCGCACTGATCTTATCAGTAGGGACATCGGCCCAGGGGGCTCTAGGCTCTATCAAAGGAAAAGTTGTCGATGCAGACAATGAGTACGAACCGATTCCCTACGCAAGGGTGTGGGTGGAAGTGGCCGGTTCAAAACAAATTGTACTCTGCGATTCCACCGGTCGGTTCAAAATCGATCCGCTCAATGCAGGAATCTACAATCTCTATGCAAAGTCATCGGGAAAGGACACGTTTCTTATCACTGGCGTGGAAGTGAATCGTGACAAAATCACACATCTCGAGGAAATCGCGTTGACAAGTACAATGAACATCATTGATGTCGTCTGGACTGAGCCTCTCATTCTGAAAGAAACCGGCCGCATTGAAATTCCGCTCAAGGACATTGCGCACAGTCCATATATCCGCGACCCAAAAGCGCTGTTCACGGCTTCCAACTCGGATGTAAAAATGGTCGAAGGCACGAGTGATTTGATCATCCGTGGCTCAAGACCCAACGATGTGACCTATTACATTGATGGTGTAAAAGTGTACAACCTGAACGGCGTACCCGGATGCGCGATCGGTGGAATGATGGGTTACACCGGCGGAATACCGGCGCGTTATGGTGATACCACAGGCGGCGTAGTTGCACTGGAAACAAAAAGTTATTTCGATCTCTACTACCAGTGGAAAGCCACAAAAAAACAATAGCTCTTCTCCGCCCGTGGCGGCGTGGCTAAAGCTGTTTGCAGGATGCCCTTCCGCCTCAGGTGGAGGGGTTTTTTCGCTCGGGGGTTTTGCCCACGGTTCAATTTTGTACCTTTGTGACCAATGACATTGGATCAGTACATAACCGGCCTTCTCTCAAAAAATGAATGCGTAATCATTCCCGGATTCGGTGGATTTATTGCAAATTATCACGCTGCAGAAGCCGATGAGTACAAGGCGATGCTTTATCCACCTTACCGTTCAGTGCTGTTCAACCCGAAACTCACTTCAAACGATGGACTTTTGTGTTCCGGCATTTCAGAGGATCGCAAAATTTCATTGAATGACGCCTTGGGTTGGATCGATGAAGGTGTTTCGGATTGGCGGGCACGTCTTAAAAATGAATCGCGCGTCAACATTGCCGACATTGGATTCCTCTTTACTGAAAAGGGTCAGATCCTCTTCGAACAAAATCGTGATACCAATCTGCTTCTTTCTTCTTTTGGATTTTCACCGGTCTGTATTTCGACAACTGAACTGGCGGCAGACGTTCCTGTGGTCTCAAAACTTGCGGAGAAAACGGAGACGAAGGAAGTGATTGAATTCGTTATTCCGAAAAACGGAGAAGAAAAAAAGCGCAACGAAAGAAAACAACGTCAATCAGTAAAAGCCAATGAGTCTGACGTAAAGAAATCAGACAAGGACCGGATCCGAAGTCGTCGACCACGCCGTATAACCCGAATCGTTGTGGCTGCCATTTTTATTCCACTTGCATTTTACTCGTATTGGATTCCTGTCAAGACCGATGCATTGAGTACCGGTACGGTGCAACTATCCGATTTTAATCCCTTTCTGGAGCCTGTTACCCGACAATACCAGATTCGCCAGGATCGTTTCGGCCCCGAACAAATGGAAGTGCCGCTTACTTGGGATGAAATCATTGCGCCGCTTGGCGAAGATGTCTCCATTTATTCGTACGAATTCGCCGAGGATCTTTTTATTCCGGTACGTCTGGATAGAGCAATTGTTGCGGGCACGAATGAAACACCGCTTCCTGATTCAAACGGCAATATCCACGTAATTACAGGATGCTTTTCTGTCAAAAGAAACGCAGAAAAACTCATCGCCGATTTGCAGTCGCAGGGATTTAATGCTTCGGAACTTGATCAAAGCGGTGGTTTGCATCGGGTGAGTGCGGGCTCCTTCCTGACACGTGAGACCGCAAAGGAATCGCAGGAGCAACTTAAGAACAAAGGCTTTTCGTCCTGGCTTCTTAAAAAATAAACTGCCGTCTATCTCAGACTGGTTGCAGTCATCTTCAAATTCGTGCGTGTATCCTTGGTTGGGAGGTCCATTTATCTCTTTTGTTAACTTTACACGGCATCTAAATTCGCAAGCAATGAAAAAACTCGCATCAACGCTATTTATCTCCTTCGGGTTTCTACTGTCTTTCGGTCAAACTGAATACACCACGAACAAAGAAGGGAGTGAATATAAATTCGAGAAAGTCGTTCATCTCGACGCAACGCCTGTAGAATCTCAGGGTTGGACAGGTACCTGCTGGAGCTTTTCTGCACTTTCTTTTTTCGAAACGGAACTGATGCGCTTAGGCAAAAAGGGTCACACCCTTTCCGAAATGTATGTTGTATATCAAGCCTATCTCGGTAAGGCGGAGAAATATTTTCGCACCGATGGAAATACAAATTTTGACGAAGGCGGCGCTTTTCACGACATTCCTTGGGTCATCGAACGCTTCGGCATTGTTCCGGCTGAGGTTTTCAAAGGCTTAAATTATGGTTCGGAGTCTCACACGCACACCGAGCTGGTTGCCGTTTTGAAAGGTGCGATGGACGGGGTTATGGATGCCAAAAAGGACATTCCGCGAAATGGAAAAATGACAAATGTCTGGATGGATGCACTTCGTGGAATTCTGGATGCATATCTCGGAGAAGTTCCGAAAGATCTCGCCGCATTTAAATTCAAGTCCGAAGGAAAGGAATACAACCCGATCACCTACCGGGATTATCTCGGTCTCGATATGAACAATTATGTCTCTCTGACGTCTTTTACAAATCACGAAATGTACTCCCAGTGCCAGCTCCCAATTGCAGATAACTGGGCCTGGGGTAACAGCTACAACGTTCCGCTCGAGGACCTTTGGACTGTGGCCGTCGCCTGCCTGAAATCGGGTTATACCTTTGCCTGGGGTGCGGATGTGTCCGAAGATTATTTCAGTTTCCGCCATTCCCTGGCGGTGGTTCCGCAGGATAAGTCGAGCATAAAGGTTTCGGGATCGAACACGAAGAATTTCTCGGATGCTGGGTCCGAAAAAGAAAACAACTGTTTCCTGCAGCCGATGGCCGAAGAAGTGATTACACAAGAGGCGCGTCAGTTGGCCTATGACGGAAAACAAACAACGGACGATCACGGAATGCATCCCGTCGGATTGTACAACGATCAGAACGGCAAACCGTACTTGCTTGTGAAAAATTCCTGGGGCACAACCAGCAACGACTGCGACGGCTATTTCTTCGCTTCGGAGATGTACTTCAAATACAAAACGATCAACATCTACTTACACAAGGACGCCATTCCTTCCGATATCAGAAAGAAGTTGAAGCTCTGAACGCCCGTTCCGTTGGAAATTTCTGCTCTTCTTATTTGAGATTTAATGATCTGACATTCTGATTTTTACAGAGGGAGCACCACTGTATTTATTCACGAATAATGCAGTCCTCCGTAAAATCGCCGACTGATTCATTGCCAAACGCCTGATTTTTTCTATTTTTAGCGTACAAAAATCTTGCGAAATGAAGAAAAACTACTTGAAACTCTTGCTTGCTGGCGTTATATCGGGTGTATTGCCGAATGTAATGGCACAGCAAATCACTGAAGGAATGCCTGGTGCCATCGGCGAGTCCGGTGCAAAACACATCACCCTTCCGCTATTCAACTACTCTCCCGATTTTCACCACGAACACGAGGGTGAGCATTGTTTTGCCGATCACATCACCCAGCATTGGATAGAAGGGGCCGGAATCAAGGCCCAATACGATCACGAAGTCTTGGCAGATGCAGCTCACGCAATGGCGATGTCCGAAGGCGAACGTGCCACATACAATCTCCCGATCATTTTTCACGTGGTATACAACACCGGCGCTGAAAACGTGTCTGCTACGACCATCTACAATTTGTTCGATATGGTCAATATGGACTTCAGTGCGACCAATCCAGATGTCACCGGAGCGAGAACAGCGACGTATGGATTTACCCCTGTAGATTCAGACATTCAGTTCTGTTTGGCGGCATACGATCCTTCGGGAACACCCCTTGCGGAGCTCGGAATTCACCGCGTTTCTTCGTCGGAAGCCTATTTCAATCCGGATACGGAGACCAACAAAATGAAAAGCTCTGCGACCAACGGTACAGATCCCTGGGACCGCAACCAGTACATCAACGTCTGGATTTGTGACATCACCAATGGTGCAGGTTCCGGAACTGCCGGCTACGCCTACAAGCCGACTACTACAACACTCCCACCATCTTCAATCGATGGAATTGTCATCGATTACAACCTGGGAACTCCTCCGGACAACAAAGTGTTGACGCACGAGTTGGGTCACTTCCTTGGACTGGATCATACCTGGGGTGGTGGCTCGGGTAGCTGTACGACGGACGACGGATTGACCGACACACCAAACAATGCAGGCCCGTCCTTCAGTTTCCCAGGATCTTGTTCCGGGAATCAGCAAACTTGTCCTCCGACGCAGACGATGTACGAGAACTATATGGATTATTCAAACTGTCAGTGTATGTACACTGCGCAGCAGGCAAATTTGATGAATGCCGTTTGTGCAGGATCAAGAGTAGCACTCACAGGTTCATCGACCTGCACCCCATTGTTCCCGACACCTCCGGTTGCAGATTTTGTGGCAGATATCACCACAACTGTTGCAGGTGGATCCGTCAATTTCACTGATCTCACAACGAACTGGCCGTCGACCTGGACCTGGAGTTCTACTCCGTCTGCCGGTGTCACGTACATTTCAGGAACCAGCTCTACGAGTCAGGATCCAACAATGCAATTTTCCATAGCTGGATCGTACACCATCGCGCTCACGGCAACGAATGCGTATGGAAGCGACACGGAGACTAAAAACCTTTACATCACGGTAAATCCGTCGGGTGGCGGAGCAGTTGCCTGCGATACCAACCGGAACTACACCGCGCCGGAACTACTCAATGCGGCAATTTATGGAATCACCGGTGAAGAGGGATACTATCCGTCGCTTGCCACTTTGGGCAGTGGAGCGTTTTGTATGAGTCGCCACGCGGATTCTTACACCGTTGGAACACCGACAAATGTTCGCCGGGTTCGCTTCCCAATCTATCAGGTGGACGACATCGGCGCGGCGTCGAACGTAACGTTTACCGTTTGGTCGAACGTTGCCGGATTACCAGGCGCTGTTCTCGGTACCGAAGTTGTCGCACTCTCATCGCTTGACGAGGGCTTCTGGAACGAAATTGACTTTATTCCACAAATACCGGTTGCCGGAACCTTCTGGGTGGGCTGGCAATTGAGTTATGCCGGTGGATTTGATACGCTACTGATGGCAACGGTCGACTTCGCTGACAGACCATCCGGTGCAAGTACTTCTGCAATTGGGATCTCAACTTATCCAGGGCTCGTATTCAACTCCTGGCAGCTGACCTCAGCAACCTTCACCGGAACACCGAACACATCGTTGATCTTCGATGTATTGACCTCGAACGGACCCGCACCGGTTTCGACCGTGGGCTGGCCACCAAATGAAACGTGTGCCGGAATGGACGTAACGTTCAACGGAACAGGCTCGGCCAATACAACATCGTATTTCTGGGATATACACCTCGTTTCACCTTCGACGGATTATTATTCGGACACCGCGAATTTCACCACCACCTTCTCCGCAGGAACGTGGGAAATTGAGTTGTTCGCTGACGGGTCGTGTCTCACGGATGGTTCGGGATTGTTTACATTGACTGTAAATCCAGCCCTGGCGGGTTCTCCGACCATTACCAACGAAACCTGTCTGGCCGAAGATGGAGCACTGGATTTTACACCAATCACTGGTGGCTCAGGATCGGGAATGCAATATTCGAAGAACGCTGGGGCAACCTATCAGGCCAGTCCGCTGTTCTCCTCGCTTCCTTCAGGAACGTACAACTACAAAGTCATTGACGATGGAAACTGTGAGCTGGAAGGATCAGCGATTGTGGATGTGGATAACGCGTTTGCGCCAACCATTACACCGGATCAAACCATTATCGCCGGAACACCGACGGATCTTACAGTAACAGGTGGTACATCCTGGGCTTGGTACGCCGGTGCTGATCCAGCTGTTGTTGGCACAACGGCAACCATCAATGTGGCTCCTGTAGTGACTACCACGTACTACTGTAACGTAACAGACGGGGCAGGTTGTGAGACCGAGTTGGAAACGACCGTGTCAATGGATCCGTCCGGATTCGGTGAAGACGATCTGCTCAACGGATTTACGATTTACCCGAACCCGACCAACGGACAATTCAACCTGAACTTCCTGTTCAACGAATCGAAGGATTTGCAGATTGATGTGGTGAACGTAATCGGACAGAAAGTCCTCAGCACGTCGCTGAGCGGTGTGAAAAAACAGACTGTTCCGGTTAACGTAAGCGTTGCCGAAGGAGTTTACTTTGTGGTTATCCGCACAGACGGAATGACTGCCACTCGTAAGTTGGTGATCAGAAAGTAATTTAAGAATTGACGAAATCCCGTCCTGACAGAAAGCGTCAGGACGGGATTTTTTTTTGAAAAGAAATCAAGGAGAGTTCGAATTGTTTTGGACCTTTGACATACGTGAAATCAGAAAAAATCAATATTCGTAGTCTTCCTGTCGAGGATCTCGCAACAGCGATGACGGACCTGAATGCCCCGGGATTCAGAACGAAACAAATCGCGGACTGGATTTGGAACAAAGGGGTGCATTCTTTCGATGAAATGCGCAATGTTCCAACGGCTTTCCGCGACGAACTTTCCTCTCGTTATTTTTTCGATGCGATGGAAATTTCGGACATCCAGACCAGCAGCGATGGAACGATCAAATGCGCATTTGTTACCTGCGACAAACACGTGATTGAAGGCGTCCTGATTCCATCATCCGAGCGAGTAACCGCCTGTATTTCGTCTCAGGTTGGCTGTAGCCTCTCCTGCTCTTTTTGTGCAACCGGACGATTAAAAATGTTGCGAAATCTGAGTCCCGGTGAAATTTTCGATCAGGTTTATTTGCTCAACAAATTATCGCTGGAGCGCAATGGGCAACGTTTGAGCAACATTGTACTGATGGGAATGGGCGAGCCACTACTCAACTACAAAAATGTGCTGGATGGCATTGAAATGATCACGTCCGCTGCCGGACTTGGAATCTCTCCCAAACGAATCACCGTGAGTACGGCAGGAATTGCAAAAATGATCAAAAAACTTGCTGACGACGACGTACGTTTTAACCTTGCCCTATCCCTCCACGCAGCGAATGACACGAAACGTTCACGGATTATGGAGATAAATGATTCAAACAATCTTGAGTCATTGACAGAGGCCCTGGTTTATTTTTGTGAGAAAACCGGCTCGCGAATTACATTTGAATACATCATTCTGAAAGATTTCAACGATACGCTGAAGGACGCGAAGGAATTGGGTAGATTTTGCAAAAGTTTCCCGGTCAAAATAAACATCATCGAGTACAATCCCATCGACAGAGGTCCGTTCGAACAGGCCGATTTTGACAAGGTGCAGGAATTTGCCGATCATCTGGAATCATTGAATTTAATTGTAAACGTTCGCAGAAGCAGAGGAAAAGACATCGACGCGGCCTGTGGTCAGCTTGCAAATAAAAACGAATCTGTTTCGTTAAAAGACAGAGCGCTGAAATGAAATCCGTCTTACTGATCCCGTTCGTCGTGCTGTTTTTACCGGTGTCCGGCCAGTTGGATCAACCTATAGCCGGAACACCATACCCCACCGAAAGGAAGGAGAATTTTTCTGGTTTTATTGGCGAAACGGAAGCGGCTGTTTACAGCGTCGATTACCTCTACATCAGCCGAAAAAAGCAAGAATTAAACGTCCGGAAATTTCAACGATCGACGCTACAACTTGTCGATTCGAGAAACATCTATTTCGCTCCCGAAGGCGACTATTACAGCGAACCGACCGAAGTATTTTTTCAGAAGAATAAAATATATCTGTTCTCTGTTCTTTTTGGCGAGAAGGGAAATCCAAATCTTACCGGGCTGGAAATTTTCGACGAGAATATGCAAAAAATCAGTTCGGGCATCGTCGACACGTTCGACCTCGATGAAGTAACCGTAATCCGCGAATCAGAGGACGAAAACCAGTTCATCCTTTGCCGTTACAACCGCTACAGTAAACTCACCGATCAGCAGGTCGTTTTGACGTCGGTGCAGTCCACAGGTACAATCGGTTGGCGGAAAAAGGTCAAATCACCAATGGCACTGCAGAATCTCAGCGTAGAAGACCTCGTGTTTTCAGAAAAATCACCGGTATTTATTCTTTGCAATTATGCCTTTGAACTGAAAAATACGACGGCCGTATCTGACCAGGACCTCATCAATAATAAATACTCCTTGTGGACTTATGATTCCAAAAGAAATTTTCTCAAGGAATTCGATTTGCGCATCAAAGGAAAGTGGATCAACGGCATTAAACTCGGACTAACGCGGGCAAATGAGTTGATTGTATCGGGTTATATGAATGAGACGCGGAATCATTCCATAAATGGCGTATTTTCTGTGATTTTCGACCGCAATCTAAATGTCAAGTCGTCTACAATCTCAAAATTTAATACCGCCGTTCGGAAAAAATTCGTAGAGGCAAATGATATCAATAAAACGACAGAACTCGACGATTATACCCTCAACGAATTGGTCATTCAGGACAATGGCTCATATTTTCTGGCAGGGGAACGGTTTTACAAATACATCGAGCGGAGTTATGATCCCCGCACCAATATAACCACCACAACAGAACACTTCAACTACAACTCCATTATCGTCAGTTATTTTGACAGCCTCGGAAATCATATCTGGACCGACCGCGTTCCGAAATTTCAGAATTCTACGAACGATTTCGGATACTTTGCATCATACTCTACGATGAACACCGACAAGGGGATGTATCTTTTCTTTAACGACACGGACAAAAACAATGAACTTACGCTCGCCGATTATTTCAATTACAAGGCCCTTTACAACAATCGGAACTCCCAGATTTCCTTCGTAGAAATTACGAGGGACGGCGTAATGTCAAGGGGTGTACTGGTTGCGGCCAACAATGATTTTGTGCTTCGCGCGAAACAATGTCAACAGATCGACCGGAGTGTGATGTACCTGATGGGAGAGTCAGGGCGCCAATCGAGGGTTTATGCAGTGCCGCTGGCGTCGAAATAACCGTACGTCTTTTATTTTTGACAGTTGATTTTTTGACAGTTGATAGTTCAAGCGCGATAGTGACCCATCAATAATCGAGCTTTCGCTTTACCAACCACATCTACCAACTCAATTTCACTCGCCTCCTTAATCCGCTTCACCGACTTAAAATGCCGCAGTAGTTCTTCGGCTGTCTTATCACCAATTCCCGGGATGTCCGTCAATTCAGTGCCTAGCGCTGCTTTGCTCCGTTTGTCGCGGTGGTGCGTGATCCCAAAGCGATGCGCTTCGTTGCGCAAATGTTGAATGACCTTGAGCGTCTCGGAGCGTTTGTCAATGTAAACCGGAACGGAATCGCCCGGAAAATAAATTTCCTCGAGTCGTTTGGCAATGCCGATCAATGCCATCTTGCCGCGCAAGCCGAGTTTTTCCAACGAGTTCAAAGCGGAACTCAGCTGACCTTTTCCACCGTCGATGATGACGAGTTGTGGGAGGGATGATCCTTCGGCAAGCATACGCGAATAGCGACGGTAGATGATCTCTTCCATCGACGCAAAGTCGTCGGGGCCGCTCACCGTTTTGATGTTGAAGTGCCGGTAGTCCTTCTTGGCAGGCTGCCCATCGCGGAACACAACGCAAGCAGCAACGGCATTTGTGCCCTGAAGATTCGAATTGTCAAAACACTCGATGTGTCGCGGTTCTTCTTTCAGATGAAGATCCTTTTTCATCGTCTCCATAATGCGGTCTGTATGACGCTCGGGATTCAGTACTTTTTCCTGTTTGTGCTTTTCGAGCATATAGAACTTTGCATTTCTCAGCGAAAGATCGAGCAGTGCCTTCTTTTCTCCGCGCTGTGGAACCGTGATCGTAAGACCAGGAATTGATTCGGTTAGATCAATCTGAGTGACGATCTCACTGGCCTCTGTGCCATATCTGTTTCGCATTTCAATCAAAACAAACGGAATAATTTCTTCGGCGGTTTCGTCCAGTTTTTTCTTCACCTCAACCGTGTGACCCTGAATAATTGCTCCGTTGTGAATCTTGAGGTAATTGACAAAAGCCGACGAAACATCGTCCTGAAGCGTAATCACATCCACCTGATGGATACTGGGTGAAACGATCGACGACTTTGAGCTGTAATTTTCCAAAATACCAATTCGTTCTTTCAGGTCTTGTGCCTGCTCGTAGTGCATCTCACCGGCGAATTTTTTCATCAGCGATTTTAATTCCTGAATGACGTTGCGGACATTTCCTTTGAGGATATGTGTGATCTCGGAGATATATTTCTCGTATTCTTCCGGTTTTTGTTTCGCTTCACAAGGCCCCTTGCAATTGCCGATGTGGTATTCCAGGCAAACTTTATATTTCTCTTTTGCGATGGCCTGCGGAGTTAAATTGAGATTGCAGTTCCGCAAGGGATACACGTCGCGGATGAGGTCGAGAATTGTGTGCATCATCCTGCCTGACGCATAAGGTCCGTAATATTTCGAGCCATCCTGAATCACACGTCGGGTGGAAAAAATTCTGGGGAACGGTTCATTCTTGACACAAATCCAGGGATAGGTTTTGTCGTCTTTCAGGAGAATATTGTAACGTGGCTGGTACTTCTTGATGAGGTTGTTCTCAAGGAGCAAAGCGTCCAGTTCGGTTTCCACCACCATATACTGGATGTCGTGAATTTTTTGAACCATCAGGCGCGTTTTGCCCGAATCGAGGTTTTTGACGAAGTAGGAGCGAACGCGATTCCTCAGACTCTTGGCTTTGCCGATGTAAATGATTTTCCCCGATTTGTCGTAATACTGGTAGATTCCGGGCTTTTGCGGCAGGTTTTCGATTTTGTCCCGGAGGTGCTCGTGCATTTCACCAAAAATAGTGCAATTGAATGGACAATTGGCACCGGAGAATTAATCCTTCGAATCCAAAATATATCGGTATAAATTGCGTTAACGGCGTATCGAATTCATTGGAACATTGAGCAACCGCGTATTTCTATTCGTCTTACTGATCCCCCAACTCATTTCAGCTCAGGAAGGTTCTCTTGCGTGGGCAAAAGTGTATCAAGGAGGAGTGAATTATTCTGCTGTAACCGCAGTGGAAGTTGACGCTGCTGGAAACGTTTACACCTGTGGAATCTTCAGGGACAGTGTCGATTTTAGTGATGGCCCACTAAACAATACCCTCGTATCGAGTGGATCAGAGGATATTTTTATAACAAAGCATAACGTTGAGGGAGACCTTTTATGGGCGAAGCAGGTCGGCGCATTGGGAAGTGATAAGGCCAAAGACTTGGCAGTGACAGAAACTGGTGATGTGTTGATAATCGGTGAGTTTTATGGAACAGGCGATTTTTATCCGGGATCTGGAGAATGGGATTTGACATCTACCGGTGTAGGCTCTCGGGACATATTCATATTAAAACTCACCGGAGTTGGAGGTGCATTCATTTGGGTCAAGCAGATTGGTGGCATAAAGGAGGAGACTGCCAACGACATTGTTTTAGACGAATCGGGAAATTTTTTGATCACTGGTCAATTTCGCAATGTTGTTGACTTCGATCCCGGTTCTGGTGTTTCAAATATGACTTCCGCGGGTCAGGGCGATGCCTACCTGGCCAAATTTAGCTCTTCCGGAACACTGATATGGTGTAAGCAATATGGTGGGTTTGGTTCATTTGGGACCGGCAGTAGTGAAGCGGTGAATGTCAATCTCAGGTCGGACGGCAACATTATTCTGACAGGAAATTTCATAGGCGTCATAGACATCGATACGGGAGCTTTGGGAACTTCTATTAATTCCTCTAGTGGTAATATCTTCATTTTTAAACTCGACCCAACTGGAACTCCAATTTGGTGGCGTACCCTTGGCTGTGGCTTGTATGGCGCGGATGAGGTCACGAGCACGGTTCTCGATTCACTCGACAACATTATTCTAACAGGTTACTTCTATCATACGCTGGACGGAGACCCAGGGCTTGGCACACAATTAATCACATCCGTTGGTGATTACGACGTCTTCATTCTTAGGCTGACAAGTGAAGGAGATTATGACTGGATCGCGCAGACAGGTGGCAATATTGATTATCCCGGAGGACCTCTGGATATTCCAGATTATTCTACAGATGTGGATGTGGATGAAGCAGGCAATATCTATACAACAGGTCGCTTCAGAAGTATCTCCGATTTTGATCCCGGAGCTGGAATTTACCTAATGGGCGACGACTGGTACTCAATAGGTGCTTTCGTTCTCAAACTCGATCCTGCAGGAAATTTTATTTGGGCCAGACAAATATCATTTGATTCCTCCGGTGGTGGAAATTGTCTTGCTGTCGGTGTATCGGAAAGTGTTCTTGTTGGGGGAAGCATAAGTGGTGCTGTCGGCACCTTCGATCCAGGCGGAGAAGAGATCGGACTTGAATGTTGTGGAGGATTTCTAATCAAAATTCATCAGACGCCTCTTGGGTTGAGTGAGGTGGAAGATCAACCATTTGATATCTACCCAAACCCGGCGCAAGACAATCTGTATTTTTCAAAACCATTACACGTCGTCGAAATAGTTGATTTGAGTGGTAGAAAATGGTTTTCAGAAAACGGGGAAACGAATTCAATTGATATTTCTGGCCTTCAACCCGGAATATATTTGTTGCAATCGGAATTTGGAAGCCATAAGTTCGCGGTTCTAGATTGACGGCGCCACCCATAGCAAATAAAAATGCCACGAATGCACGAATAATGTTAAGGCCTATTCGTGAATTCGTGGCAAGCGGAGCCGTTTTTAGCCAAAAAGTCATATAAAGCACTCAGAATCATCATCTTAATATCATTTCCGGCAATTTTTTAGCTTTGTATGAACCTGTTTCGGAATCCTATGGACAAATTCACATTCGTTGGCAACGCAGATGTTAGTGCCATTGACGACCTCTACCAAAAATATGTCAAAGACCCGGCCTCCGTCAACATAGAGTGGGCGCGCTTTTTTGAAGGCGTCGATTTCGTAAAAACCGACTATTCCTCATCGAACGGCGAAGTAAAAAATTTCGGCCAGGAGTTGAAAGTTCTCAACCTGATTGTCGATTACCGTTTCCGCGGTCACCTTTTTACAAAAACAAATCCGGTTCGTGAGCGGAGAAAATACTCACCTTCTCTGGAGATTGAAAACTTTGGTCTTGAAGCAAAGGATCTCGATGTAGTTTTTCAAGCGGGAGCGGAGATCGGATTAGGACCAGCGACACTGCGCGACATCATCAAACACCTCGATGAAACCTATTGCAAGTCGATCGGAATCGAGTACAACTACATCCGCGACGTGGAGCGTTTGAAGTGGCTGAGAGCCAAAATCGAGTTGAAAAATCGCCCGAAATTCAACGGCGACAACAAAAAAGACATTTTCAGAAAACTGAGCGACGCGACTGTTTTCGAACAATTTCTCCAAAAGAAATACGTCGGTCAAAAACGTTTTTCTCTCGAAGGGGGCGAATCGCTGATTCCAGGTCTGGACGAAGTCATACAGGTTGGCGCTGAATTGGGCGTTACCGAGTTCATTCTCGGAATGGCGCACCGTGGTCGGTTGAATACGCTTGTCAATATTATGGGCAAAGACTTTGAGTCGGTATTCAACGAATTTGACGGCAAGGAATTTGACAACGACGAATCCTTTGATGGCGACGTGAAGTACCACCTTGGAATTTCCACAAAAGTTGAAACACGTTCTGGCAAACACGTTCATTTGACGCTTACGCCGAACCCTTCGCATCTTGAAGCGGTGGATCCCGTAGTTTCCGGAATTGTTCGTGCAAAAATTGATCTCGTCCACAAAGACGAGAAGAAGGTGATGCCGATTATGGTTCACGGTGACGCAGCGATTGCCGGCCAGGGTATCGTTTACGAAATTATTCAGATGGCGGCACTCGATGGCTATCGCACGGGTGGAACCATTCACGTCGTGGTGAACAATCAGGTGGGATTCACGACGAATTATCACGACGCACGAACTTCCATTTACTGTACTGACATTGCAAAGGTGACCTTGTGTCCGGTGTTCCACGTCAACGGTGACGACGTTGAAGCGATGGTCCAGGTGATGAAAATTGCCACCGAGTATCGCCAGACATTTTCAAAAGACGTTTTCATCGATTTGCTTTGCTACCGAAAATATGGTCACAACGAAGGCGACGAACCCAAATTTACACAGCCTAAATTGTACGACATCATCGCCAAACATCCGAATCCACGCGAGATTTATATGAAGCAGTTGATCGCCGAAGGCATTCTCACGGCAGAAAAGGCAAAGGAGTACGAAGATCAATTGATGCAGATGCTGGATGCGGCACACGAAGATTCAAAAAAACACACCAAAGCAGTCGTGTTGAATTTCCTTGAAAACACCTGGAAGGGATTTCGTCACGGCAAAAAGGAAGACTTCCTGTCTTCACCAGAAACAGCTGTTACCAAAAAGAAAATTCTCGATCTTGGAAAAAAACTGGCGACACCTCCAGCCGGACCAAAATACTTCCGGAAAATTGTGAAACTACTGCAGGATCGCGTTGAGCAGTTAGAAAAAGACAAGATCGACTGGGGAATGGGTGAAATGCTGGCCTACGCTACGCTGTTGGACGAAGGCCACGATGTGCGGGTTTCCGGCCAGGATGTAGAACGCGGAACCTTCTCACACCGTCACGCCGTGGTAAAAACGGAAGACGACGAACAGGAAATCATCACACTGAATTTACTCGGAGACAAACAAGGAACATTCTCGATCTACAACTCATTGCTCTCGGAGTACGGCGTGTTGGGATACGAATACGGCTATTCACTTGCAAGTCCAAAAGGTCTAACCATTTGGGAAGCGCAATTCGGCGATTTCTTCAACGGCGCGCAGATTATGCTCGACCAGTTCATTTGTGCCGGTGAGGACAAATGGAACGTTCAAAGCGGCCTGGTGATGCTCTTGCCGCACGGTTACGAAGGAATGGGCGCAGAGCACTCTTCGGCGAGAATTGAAAGGTTCCTGCAAAACTCAGCAGATGTCAACTGGCAGATTTGTAATCCAACAACACCGGCAAACAATTTTCATATGTTGCGTCGCCAGATTCACCGCGATTTTAGAAAACCACTCGTTGTGTTTTCTCCAAAAATGTTGTTGCGTTATGCAAAGGCGGTTTCTACCGTAGATGACTTCACGAAAGGTGGTTTCCTCGAGGTGATCGACGATACCGCGGACGCCGCAAAAGTGGACACCATTGTACTGTGCTCGGGTAAATTTTACTACGAGATGAAAGAACAAGCCGCAGAAAAAGGTGTGACGAACGCAGCATTTCTTCGCGTCGAACAAATGTTTCCGCTTCCTGAAAAACAAATTGACGCAGCCATTTCTCGATACAAAAAAGCGAAGAAATACATTTGGGCACAGGAAGAACCTGCCAATATGGGCGCATTGAGTTTTATGCTTCTCGAGTTGAAAAAATACAACCTGATTCCAATTTCTGCAGCCGCTTCGGCTTCACCGGCAACCGGCTCACACGATCTTCACGATCGACGTCTGGCTGGATTATACGATCGTTTATTCACCGCAATTGCAAAGAAATAAATTATGTCTATTCTCGAAATGAAAGTGCCCTCACCGGGCGAATCGATCTCCGAAGTTGAAATCGCCAGCTGGTTGGTGAAAGACGGAGATTATGTCGAAAAAGATCAGGCCATCGCCGAAGTAGATTCCGACAAAGCTACGTTGGAATTGCCCGCAGAGGCTTCTGGAATCATCACGCTGAAAGCGGCCGAAGGCGACGCGGTGGCTGTTGGATCGGTTTGTTGTCTCATTGATACTTCGGCGAAGAAACCGGATGGATTCGTGTCGGCCGGCGCAAAGGTGGCGGTTGTCGCGGAGGCGAAAGTTGCAGTTGCCGAGAAAACCTCCACCACGAAGGCTCCGGAGGTTAAGAAAGAACCTGCTGTGGCATCAAATGGCGCAAGTAAATCCCACGCGGCAGGAACACCTTCCGTGGCTGCAAGTAAAATGATGGCCGAAAAAGGTCTCAGCGGCGCACAAGTAAAATCGACGGGCAAGGGCGGAAGAATTACCAAACAGGATGTGTTGGCTGCCTTGTCCGCTGGTGTGGATTCTTCATCCGTTCAAGGTTGGGGTGGAACGCGAAATACCGACAGCCAGAAAATGTCGATGCTCAGAAGGAAAGTTGCAGAGCGGCTGGTTTCCGTGAAGAACGAAACGGCAATGTTGACAACCTTCAACGAGGTCAATATGAAACCGATTATGGACCTTCGCGAAAAATACAAAAAGACCTTCGGCGAAAAACACGATGTTGGTCTCGGTTTTATGTCGTTTTTCACGAAAGCGTGCACTGAAGCACTGAATATTTTTCCAGCCGTAAATGGCCGGCTTGAGGACAAGGAAATTGTCTATCACGATTATGCAGACATTGGAATCGCAGTGTCTTCACCAAAGGGACTGATGGTGCCAATTGTTCGCAACGCCGAACAAATGAGCATCGCAGAAATTGAACGCGAAATCAAACGTCTCGCAATCCGGGCCCGCGATGGCGAAATCACTCCAGACGAAATGACGGGTGGAACATTTACCATCACCAATGGAGGTGTTTTTGGATCGATGTTGTCGACGCCGATTATCAATCCTCCACAGTCTGCTATTCTTGGAATGCACAACATCGTTGAACGTGCCGTTGTGATCGACGGACAAATCGTGGTTCGGCCTGTGATGTTTGTTGCGCTTTCCTACGATCACCGAATCATTGACGGAAAGGAATCCGTGAGTTTCCTCGTGAAAGTGAAGGAAATGCTGGAAAATCCGGAACGAATGATTTTTGGCGGAAAAGATCCGGTGCAAGTGTTGCTGGGCTTGTAGTCTGTCAAACGGTACGTTGTCCTTAATCTGGTCGGAATACTGTCAATTGCAAGGTTGAACGAAATCTCCGTCAAATTGTACCAAACACTATGAAAGAAATAATCCTCATTTGTGGATTGAGTTTTGGCGCGGGAACATTTTCGCAAAACGAATTGATCAACACCTTCAGTTCGGAATTTGAATTTTATCCCGGCGTTGACGGCATCGGCTATGATCGAAGTGAGTCCTACACTTTCGTAGCGTTCGATAAAGTTGAGTTGTTGGAAATTTTTCTTGACGACCAACCGATAATTCTGGATAAAGGCGACACGATAATCATTAGCTCTCAGCAGCACATACCACAGGAGCGCTACTTCGAGGATGGCAAATTGATCCTTGATACCAGTGCGGTAAAAATTGTGCAAATTCGAGATAGATATCGCGTACATCAATATCGCGAGATAATATATGCGACCGTACTTTGGCCATATGCTTGGGATGGAAATGTGCTTTACAAAGTTGACCAAAGGGAATTTGTAGCGAAAATCAAAGAAGGATTTGATGAAAGCAGGTCGGATGGTGCGCCGTGAGTTTATATCAATCCATAGCGTTTTCCAGGTAACGCTCTGATCAATCCGTTCATTTCAAGATTAAACAGGTGAAACGAAAGGACACCGTGCATCATTTTGGAAATGTGGGCGAGCTTGTCCACGTCCAGTTCGCCACCATCACGTAAAATTTCAACTAGTTTTTCTTCTTCGGGTGACATCGCCGCAAAAATTTTCGCTTGAACGTGAGTGTTTTTTTTTGATTGCTCCTGCCAGGCCATAATTTCGATCAAATCTTCGGCACTCGTGATTAAATGTGCTTTGTTTCGCTTGATAAGGTTGTTGCAGCCCGCCGAACTTTCTCGGTCAACCGGCCCGGGAAAAGCAAAACACTCCCGATCGTAATCGTTGGCCAAATTTGCTGTGATCATCGAACCGCCTTTCACTGAGCTTTCAATGACCACTACCGCATCAGACAGTCCGGCGACAATCCGGTTTCTTCGTGGGAAATTTCCTGGGTCGCCCTGTGTTTTGGACGCAAACTCGGTGACCAATCCCCCGTTTTGAAGCATCCGTTTGGCCAGGTTGCGATGGGCTGCAGGATACATTGTATCGAGGCCGTGGCCAAGTACCCCAATCGTCTGCAATCCATTCGAAAGGGCCGCCTCGTGTGCTGATTTGTCAATCCCGTGAGCCAGACCACTGACAATTTGCACGCCGTGTGGAGCAAGTCCTTCAATGAGCAACTCGGTCATCTTACGACCATAGGACGTCGCACTACGTGTCCCTACAACTGCAACACTTTTCGGACGGAAATCGAGCGCGCCCATCGCATACAAAACAACCGGTCCATCCTCGGCATTTTTCAATCGTAAAGAATAACCTTGGTCCTGATAATAATAGCTTTGAATGTTGTTTTTTTCGATGAACTCAAGCTCCGATTCGGCTCTGCTCAACGCGGATTTTCGATCAAGTTCCCGGACGAATTTTTTTCCAAATCCTTCCAGCTGCGATAGATTTCTATCACTTTCTCTGAACACGGCTTCAGAGCTGCCCAACAGGGCCACCAGGCTCTTTGCCCGCAAGGGGCCTATACCGTTGAGCATTGAGAGTCCTATCTGATAAATCCGTTCATCCACCTCACAAAATTACATTGCTTGATAACGGTAAAACGTGTTTGTGTAAAGCTTGTGAGAAAGTTCATAAGTGGCACGCTAACAGCCAACTAACTTGTGGGGCCAGGAATCGGTTACCGAGGCCAATACGCGTACTTTTCAGGGCTCTCCGTCGCTTTATTTCCTATTTTTGCTCAAATCGTACCTATGCTCCAATCAATGACCGGTTACGGAAAGGCCTCGGCCACTTTCACGAACCGGAAAATTACGGTCGAGATCAAATCGCTCAACAGTAAAAGTCTCGATCTCTACGCGAAAATTCCTTCGGTTTACAAGGAGAAAGAAATTCAACTCAGAAAAAGAATTGGGGAAAAACTTGAGCTTGGCAAAGTGGAAATCGTCATATCCGCCGAAACCAATGGCGAACATACGTCGTCGTCGATTAATGCGGACCTTTTCAGACAGTATTACCGTGAAATAACCGGCTTGAGTAAGGAACTGAATCTTGACACGTCTGGCATTCTGCCAGCCATTCTGAGGTTACCGGATGTTTGTTCTGCGGCCGGCGATGCATTGAGTGATCAGGAATGGAAGCAGATAGAAGAACTGGTAGATGCGGCCCTCGTAAACCTTATCGAGTTCCGGTTAGCCGAAGGGAAGGCGATCGCGGCTGATCTTGAAAAATGCATCGTGCGCATCCAAAAATCGTTCGATTTGATCCCCAATTATGAATCGGAACGTATTCCTGAAATTCGAACGCGGATCGAAAACAACCTGAAAGAATTCGCCGCCAACTCGAAAGTGGACAGAAATCGATTCGAGCAGGAACTCATTTATTATCTGGAGAAAATTGACATCAGCGAAGAGAAGCAGCGGCTTACGAAACACCTGGAGTATTTTCTGGAGACAATGAAATTAAAGGGTGCCGAAGGAAAAAAGCTGGGCTTCATTTCGCAAGAAATTGGCCGGGAGATGAACACGCTTGGATCGAAGGCCTATCATATTGAAATACAGAAATTGGTGGTGCAGATGAAAGATGAGCTAGAAAGAATAAAGGAGCAGATATTGAATGTGGTATGAGGCAAATTCCAAATTTCAAAAAAGGGGAAACTCAAACGGCTTTAATTTTCAACTGCAAATTATCGATTGCGAATGGCTGATCAAGCGGCGAAAATGATGTCAGGTAAGTGCATAATTGTGTCGGCACCATCAGGGGCGGGAAAAACGACACTTGTCCGGTACCTTCTGCGCGAAATCGGCGAGCTGGCTTTCTCTGTCTCCGCGTGCAGCCGGAAACCACGGGATCGGGAACTCAACGGAATTGATTACTTTTTTATTTCAGTATCAGATTTCAAAACCAAAATTGAACGGGACGAATTTGTAGAATGGGAAGAGGTGTACGAGAACAACTTTTACGGGACGCTTAAATCGGAAATTGACCGAATTTGGTCCAATGGAAAAGTTGTTATTTTCGATGTGGATGTTGAAGGCGGAATAAACCTAAAACGCATTTTTGGTGAAAAATCGTTATCGCTGTTTATTCAACCACCGTCACTTTTTGTACTTGAACAGCGCTTGCGCGACCGGCGAACAGAAAGCAGCGAAAGCATTGAAAGGCGACTGAAAAAGGCAAGTCACGAACTTACACGCGCTTCGGAATTCGATGTGATAATACTCAACGACAATTTAGAAAAGGCCTGTATGGAATCAAAGACCCGCGTTCTGACCTTTATCGACGGCCAATGAAAAAAGTCGGACTTTACTTCGGCACCTTCAACCCTATCCACGTCGGACACCTGATCATCGCCAATCATTTTGTTGAAGCAACAGATATGACCGAGGTGTGGCTGGTGGTTTCCCCGCAAAATCCACTGAAACAAAAAGAGGGTTTACTCGACGACCACCACCGTCTTGCAATGGTTCGCGAGGCTATTTTTGACAATCCAAAGTTGCACGCTTCCAACGTTGAATTTGATCTTCCGAAACCTTCGTACACAGTATACACACTGCAGATTTTGAAGGAAAAATATCCGGAAATAGAATTTGCGCTGATTATGGGTCAGGACAATCTCCAGAACTTTCACCGCTGGAAAAATTTCGAGTACATTTTGCAGAATCATTCCATTTACGTGTATCCACGAATCTCACAAGAAAACCAAACGGAAGCCCAAAGCGCAGTCACCATCGGCATACAGTCTCACCGAAGCATTCGCCTCAGTTCCGATGCACCGCTTATGAAAATCTCCTCCAGTTTTATCCGAGAGGCGATCAAAGAAGGGAAGGATGTCCGGTATTTGCTCACCGAACCGGTTTACCGATATTTGACCTCGATGAATTTTTACAAATGAGAGAAATTATCCTGTCACTCCATATTATTTTTATCGTCACCTGGTTTTCGGGACTCTTCTATATTGTGCGGCTGTTCGTTTATCTCGTCGAAGCTCGAACCAAACCCGAACCGGCACGCAGCATTCTCGAAAATCAATACAAACTGATGTGCAAAAGACTGTGGTACGGGATAACGTGGCCATCGTTCGTGTTGACGCTCATTCTTGGCATATGGCTTTTGACGATACGACCGGATCTGCTCAAGCTCGGGTATATGCACATCAAACTCACCTTCGTTGTAGGTCTAATTGTCTATCAGGTCATCTGCCACCTGATGTATTTGAAATTACAAAAGGGCGAAGGGAATTTTACCTCGTCCTTTTTGAGGATCTGGAACGAGGTAGCTACTCTTTTTCTGGTCGCCATCGTATTCGTCATTGTGATGAAAAACGAAATGAACTGGATTTACGGGACGCTTGGGTTCTTTTTGTTTGGGTTGATGTTGATGCTGGCGATAAAACTGTACAAGCGTCTTAGGCAGCGGAGTCATCCTTGATAGTAGATGCTAAATACAGTCGATACTGTATCTGTAATAACCGACACAGCGCTCACAAGCCACACGATTTCTCCGGATTATCTATATTTGAATCCTTATGAATCCCTTTAGCAGGCTTAAACATTGGGTTTTGGGCGGAGTTCTGTCCGAAACGGACAACGTATTCGAAAAAGCACGGATACGACTGCTCTACCACTACAACAATTTTTTCCTGGTATTGGGACTTTTCTTTTTTGGGAATGTACTAGCAAATGGGTTGGTATATCATTCCTATGTCATCGCATTTGCAATGCTGAGTTTGATGATGACTCCCCTCGTCCTCCGTTACACAAAAAGTCTCCAGAAGGCGGGAGACTGGTATGTCATTCAACAGTGTATCGTTTCGACTTGCAGTGTTTGCATCGAAGAATTTGAACCCGATATGTCTGGTCCTGTCTGGACCTTGTCCTTTATTTTGCTCGTCTTTTTTATGTTTGGTGCGAAGCGCGGATTGCTGCGTGTGCTTCCTTTCGTGGTCCTTTTTCTCATTTCTGTACTGCTCGCGTCAAATGGCAAAGTGATAGACTTCGGTATCCCGGAATCGCAGCAGTTGCCGAATCAGGCTTTCGTCACACTGATACCGTTCTCGCTGTGTCTGTATCTTATCATCGTGTTTGTCAGAACCCAGTCACTCGCGCAGGTTCAAATTGATGAACAGCAGAAATTACTTTTTCTGAACAACGAAACACTCGAGCAGCAAAAACGCGATGTGACGTCCAGTATCACGTATGCGAAACGAATTCAAAATGCCGTACTACCTCAAAACGAGGCCATCAGCCGCAGTATTCCGCTGTTTTTCATTCTCTACAAACCAAAGGCCATCGTTTCGGGTGATTTTTTCTGGTTCCACGAGATCGACCGCGACAATTACGTGATCGTTTGTGCGGATTGTACGGGTCATGGGGTTCCGGGAGCGATGATGACCGTTGTGGGAACCAGTCTTTTAAATCAGATTGTAGTCGACAATAAGGTACACAATCCCGCCGAAATATTATTGGAGCTCGACAAACAGATTAATCTGACGCTCAAGCAACAAAAGGAGCACCAACACTACGTTCAGGACGGTATGGACCTGACTTTGCTCCGGGTTAACAAGGCGAAACGCGAATTTGTTTTCACCAGCGCCAAACGCCCGGCCATATTTATCCGGGATAAGGAGCTGAAGGAATACAAGGGTAGCAAGTTCACGTTGGGCGGTATGCGAAGCGGAGAAAAGAAATTTGAAGAAATTGCGATGAGTTATAAAGAGGATGACATCATCTATTTCTTCACAGATGGCTACACGGATCAATTTGGTGGCCCACAAGAAAAGAAATACTCGATCAAACGAATGCGTAAGTTGTTCAATGAAATTCATAAATTGTCGATGGCCGAACAACAACAAAAACTCGATGAAGTTCTGGCCGACTGGAAGGCCGACCTCGAGCAGATTGACGACGTCCTGGTGATGGGGATCAAATTCTAAAACACGCTGGTATTTTTACTCAAACCCAGTAACATTTGGGTCTTTCACTCCGGTCCTCTTCTTTTTATAATGATCTGGAATTAAACAATATAGAATTAGAGCATACTTGTGTAAACAATTTTGATTATGTTTGCCAGGTGTTTGAAAAACTGGATTTAATAAAGGGCATTCACCCGGGCTTTATCCTCGAACGGGAATTGCAAAAACGAAACCTTGTCAAAGGCCGCTTCGCCATTTCGGTTGACGAATTTCCTCAGACTTTGGTGAGCATAACCAAGGGCAAAAGAAAGATGAACACCGCCCTTGCCATTCGCATCGAAAATGCACTCGATCTGCCCGAAGGATATTTGATGACGCTTCAAGTTTTTCACGACATCGCAAAAAAGAAAAAAAGTTCCGCAAAAGGGAAGCCGGATCTGACGAAGCTTCGATCTGCTTTGTTTTGGGAGACAGAAATCAGCGAAATTGACTGGTCGCGGCAAAGGGAATCGGTCATTCGGCGCACGTTTGAGTACGGAAGTCACGTGGAAAAGAACGAAATCCGTCGGTTTTATGGCGATGAGGCCGTTAATTCTTTAATGGGAGAAAAAGGTGAATAGTCTGCACTATCAAGTCATACCGCTGGTTACCCGCGACGTGCTTCGCAAACTGATGGCTGCTGATGCGGTGTCGGTGTTTCGTCTCGTCGGCGGAACCGCACTTGCACTTCAACGTGGCCACAGACGTTCTTCGGACATAGAACTTTATACGGATGCAAAATTCGGAACAGTGAATTTCAACGCCGTTGCAGAATTTCTCCGGCGAGAATTTCCCTATTTTGGAACCGGAGCAAACGTTTCTCCCGATGTAGGAAAATCGTGGTTTGCGGGCAATACGATCGACGACTGCTGCAAGATAGATTTCTTTTATGCGGAAACATTTTTGAGGCCCTTGGTCAATGTCGATGCGATGCGGCTGGCAACGATGGAAGAAATTGCGGCGATGAAACTGGACAGTCTGATACGAAAACCACAAAAGCAGGATTTTTGGGACCTTCACGCCTTGCTGGAAGAATTCGATTTGGAGAAAATGATCGGACTTCACAAAAAGAAGTACCACTACGATCACAAAAGAAGTAAACTCTTAGATGCACTCAAACGAATTTCTGTCTGTGACGTCGATTTTGACCCCGTTAATCTGGGTGGCAAATCAAGTAAGACCCGCATATGGGAGTTGGTGAAGTTGGATATCGTCGAGGCAATCCGTGCCCTTGAGCAACCGACCGACAATTAAACGTTGGTTTTTTCCAACGAATCTATAGCGAATAATCGGCAATAACCCACGCACAATCAGGTGTTGGTAATTACCATCCCGTAAATTCTTCGTAGAGTAAGTCTTTCTCTACTTTTATCAGTGGCCGCCGGATATTCCGCCTGGTCGTGTTATTTCATTAATCAAAAGAAGATGTCGTATAAAAACCTCCTTACAGAACAAAAGGGAAGTACGTTGATGGTCACCATCAACCGGCCGGATCAACTCAATGCACTGAACACCGAAACGATTCGCGAGTTAAACAGCGCCTTGAAGGCCGGAGATGCCGATGATTCGATAGCCGCTATGATTCTTACCGGATCCGGACAAAAAGCCTTTGTAGCCGGTGCAGACATCAAGGAATTTGTGAATTTTTCTGGCGAAAAAGGAAAGGAATTCAGTGCCAATGGCCATACTATTCTCTGCACATTCATTGAAAATCTCGGAACGCCGGTGATTGCAGCGATTAATGGATTTGCACTCGGCGGCGGACTGGAACTTGCAATGTGTTCACACATTCGCGTGGCATCCGAAAACGCAAAAATGGGACTGCCGGAAGTGACCTTGGGAATCATTCCAGGTTATGGAGGAACCCAACGCCTTGCTCAGCTTGTAGGTCGTGGAAAAGCCATCGAAATGATCACCACAGCCGGAATGGTTACCGCTGCAGAAGCGAAGGATTTGGGCCTTGTGAACCACGTCGTCAAACAGGAAGAGCTCCTTTCGTTTTCGGAATCAATCGCGCTGAAAATCGCGAATAATTCACCCGCTGCGATTCGCGCTGCGATTCGCTCGGTGAACGCAAATTATACCGACGGTGTCGACGGATACGCAGTGGAAATAGAAGAATTCGGAAAATGTTTTGGTACGACTGAATTTACCGAAGGGACAAATGCCTTCCTTGAAAAACGCAAGCCAAAATTCCGTGGATGATCTTGGAAAAATTCATTTGACAGATTGAGCACCATCAGGAAATTAGCAGGTCAGACTGCGGTGTACGGACTTTCGTCCATCGTGGGCCGCGTGTTGAATTACTTTCTTGTTCCGCTCCATACCGGGATTTTTAGTTCGTCTGAGTATGGCGTCATCAGTGAGTTTTATGCCTATGTCGCATTTTTTGCTGTGATGCTGACCTTTGGTCTCGAAACCACTTTTTTCCGCTTTGTCAACAAAAGTGAGGACAAGGAAAAAACGTTTAACCAGGCATTTTCGCTGGTTCTCATCATCAACGCTGTTTTTCTAACAAGTGCCATTTTATTTTCGGACCAGATTGCGGCCTGGATGTTATTTCCGGAATATTCCGAATATGTGATCTGGTTTGCCTGCATACTTACTTTTGACGCGACCACGTCGATTTTGCTGGCGAAACTGAGATTTCAGGAAAAAGCTACTCGTTTTGTATTCATCCAACTGACATCTGTTGGGGTGAACATCATCCTGAATCTTTTCTTTCTGCTTTATCTCATCGAAGATTATCCAGGAATCGGAATTGGTTTTATTTTTCTGGCCAATTTGTTGTCGAGTGCGATTAAACCTTTCTTTTTGTACAGGGAACTGGCGCAATTTCGTTTTGTGCTTGAAAAATCAATGCTTTGGGCGATGTTCGTTTTTGCCGTACCACTAGCCATTGCAGGCTTGGCAGGCATCGTAAACGAAACCATCGACCGGATTTTACTCAAGCGAATATTGCTCCACCGAGGACAAGACTACGCTGAATCACAGGTCGGCATCTACTCGGCCTGTTATAAACTTTCCATTTTGATCACGCTGTTCGTTCAAGCCTTCCGCTATGCCGCCGAACCGTTCTTCTTCTCGCAGGCCAAACAGGAGAACCGGGACAAAACCTATTCCAAAGTGATGACCTGGTTCGTGATCACCGTAACCTTGATGTTCCTGGTCATTTCACTCAATTTGGATTTGTTCAAGTGGTTCATACCGAAGGAGGAATACCACGTCGGTCTTGTCGTTGTACCGATCCTGCTTCTTGCGAATTGCTGTCTGGGAATCTACTACAACCAGTCCATCTGGTATAAACTGGCAGATAAAACACACTTTGGTGCAATTCTCGCCATTGGTGGTGCAATCATCACGGTGGTGCTGAATGTGCTGCTGATTCCGGAATTCGGATATGTAGGATCCGCCTGGGCAACGCTGGTTTGTTATGCTACAATGATGGTAGCCTCGTACGTTTTGGGCAGAATGTACTATCCGATCCACTATAACATTCGAAAATTCGTACTCTACTCGGGATCTGCTATTGCCCTCTTTTTCGCCGGCACCTGGCTTACCTTCGATTCTGCTGTTTTGACCTTTGCAATGCATAGCTTGCTCATATTGATGTTTATCGGGTTGATTTTTATGATGGAACAACCATTGAAATACTTCCGGAAAAAATGAGTCCATCCATTGATAAGAGAACACTGACTGCTAAAAAATGCAAGCGATCAAAGGCGATGATTATTCTATCCGAGTTCTGTACATTTGACACAACCCAAAATCTTGAAGGTAAAAATCATCAATAAATCGAGGCACCCTTTACCTCAGTACGAAACGGATCGATCTGCCGGGCTTGACCTGCGGGCGAATGTCGATGCGCCAATCAGCCTGAAACCTAGCGAACGCGCCCTGATCAAAACGGGCCTGTTCCTTTCGCTGCCGACGGGAGTAGAAGCTCAGATCCGACCAAGGAGCGGACTGGCGTTGAAAAATGGGATTACTGTGTTAAATTCTCCCGGCACGATTGACGCAGATTACCGGGGCGAAATCGGAGTGATATTGATTAATTTGTCGGAGGAGACTTTTGTTGTAAACGATGGTGAACGAATCGCGCAAATGGTGGTATGCAGTCACGCGAGAGCAGAATTTCTGGAGGTGGATTTGTTGGATGAAACATCTCGTGGAAAAGGCGGATTTGGAAGTACGGGCACGAATTGACGTAGGATGAAAGTAATTGTACCAATGGCAGGAAGAGGAAGCAGGTTAAGGCCTCATACACTCACTGTTCCTAAGCCTCTGCTGCCAGTAGGCGGCAAACCAATTGTTCATCGGTTGGTCGAGGACATCGCGGAAATCTGCAGTGGAAAAATCGAGGAAATTGCATTTGTCATTGGTGATTTCGGGCCAGAGGTTGAGCGAGAACTTATAGCAGTTGCAGCGACATTGGGGGCAAAAGGAAAAATCTATTACCAGCACCAGGCGCTGGGAACAGCACACGCTGTCTTGTGCGCTGCCGATTCAATGGACGGTGAAGTAGTCATTGCTTTTGCTGATACGCTATTCCGCGCAGATTTTCGTTTTACCGACGATGTCGATGGAATTCTCTGGGTAAAACAGATTTCGGATCCTTCTGCCTTCGGCGTGGTCAAACTCGACAAGAACGGGTTCATAACAGATTTCGTGGAGAAATCGAAAACCTTTGTTTCGGATTTGGCGATGATCGGAATTTATTATGTCCGGGACGGAGCTGCTCTGCGCAGGGAACTGCAATATCTGGTTGACAACAACGTGGTGAAAGGCGGAGAATATCAATTACCGGATGCCTTGAGGAGGCTTGTCGAATCGGGCAGTAAGTTCTTACCGGGTAAGGTAGATGAATGGCTGGATTGTGGCAATAAAGAGGTAACCGTGTATACCAACCAACGGGTACTCGAATTTGATCAGCAAAAGAATCGCCTGAACAACAAAGGAAAAAATGACCATTCAGTGATTCATCCGCCGTGTTTTATTGGAGAAGGGGTGGTGATAGAGAATTCAGAAATCGGACCGCACGTTTCGCTGGGGGCTGGAACCAAAGTGACAAACAGCGTTATCATCAATAGCATTGTGCAGACAAACAGTGTGATAAGTGACTCAGAATTAAGAGATTCAATGATTGGCAATTTTGCACGGATTTTGCATTACTCGGGCGACGTGAGTCTTGGGGATTATTCTGTAATAGGGAAAGATTGATGCAGGCAAAACCGAAAAACATAGCGATCAGCAGCATTTGGAATTTCATTTTTCCAGTTTTTGGAATTTGTATTCTGCTCACCTCGTGCAACAACCGGAACATCGATGAACCTGAATTCGAGCGCAGCGTAGCCAACGACGCATTCAAAGAAGCTTTTCACGAAGGAATGCGCGAAAAGATGATCGGTCATTTCGAAAAGGCCATTCCACTGTTTGAAAAGTGTTTGGTTTTAAGTCCAGAGAGTGCGCCGGTACATTTTGCGCTTTCTGACTTGTACGAAAAAACGGGCCAAAGAGCCCAATCTGAAAATTTCGCCCAAAAGGCGTATTCGTTGGACAAAACAAACAAGTGGTATGTTTTGAGGCTGGCAGACATTTACTACTTGAATGGTGATTTCGCCAAGTGCGCTTCATTTTACGAAATGATCATCAAGGACGAAAAGAACATCGATTTAAAATTTCAATACGCCGATGCGCTGATCAAAAGTAATCAAGCAAAAAAAGCCATTATGATGCTCGACGAAATTGAAGTCGAAACAGGCAAATCGCCCGAGCTGAGTATTACGAAAAACGAATTGTATCTGAGTTTACGCGATGAAGAATCTGCAGCGAATGAGCTGGACCAGTTGATTGAAGACAATCCTGGGAATATTGAGAATATTGTGGTTGTTGCAGAGTATTTTCTCAATTCGCGCCGGCCATTGCAGGCGGAAAAACTGATCGCGGAAAGTTTGCTGAAGAATCCCGATGCGGGTGAATTGTTCATAATGGCTGCGGACATAAAATTAAGGAAAGGTGAGATCGACGGGGCATTTCAGGACATACGGAAAGGCTTTGGTTGTGAAGATCTGTTGCTGGAACGAAAGCTTGATCTGATGAAGGGCTTGATGCCTTTTGGATTTAATCCTGCAAATCCCGATGCAAAAAAGGTTCAGGTGGAAATGCAGGCGCTCTTTGGTCTAATTTACGACATCAACCTACAGAACGATCAACTACACCAGATTTACGGCTCCTTTTTGCAAAAAACGGGTAAGCGGGAAGAAGCGAGACGTCAATTCCGCCTGGTTTGTGACTTGAATCCTGATTCGTACGAAAGCTGGAGTCAACTGCTTCAGCTCGAATCGTCCTTGAAAATGTATCAGGAATTGTCGGTGGACGGCAAGGAGGCATTCGAACTTTTTCCTACGCAGCCCCAGTTCTACCTCTTTGCAGGCATTGGCGCGTATGAATCCGGACAATTTGCGAATGCGGAAGAATGGTTGTTTTTAGGCAAGGATCTGGTGATAAAGGACAATGTTCTTTCGTCGGACTTTTTGTTTCATCTTGGACAAACCTACTGCAGGCAGAACAAGCGTGACGAAGGTTTTTCTTATTTTGACCAGGCCCTTGTGATGAATCCAAAAAACACAGTGGCATATGCACAAAAGGCTGAATATCTTATAGCAGAGCGGAATTACATTTCGGCTGAGTCAGTTGTGGTTGAGGGAATGAAAATAACACCGGATGATCCTGGGCTGCTGGATGCATCCGGACAGATACTGCTTCACAAGAAATCCTTCGCCGACGCGGTAAAAATATTCGAACGTGCGTTAGCTCCGGATGTTTTCAATCCGAAAATTCTCGAACACTACGGCGATGCACTGTTTCTGCTCGGCGACACCGAAAAGGCAGTTGAAATCTGGAAAGAGGCAAAAAAGAATGGAAATACCTCAGAAGTCCTCAACAGAAAAATAACCGACGGGAAATACTATGAAAATTAGTTCGGTTCAGGCTTTTCTAAGTTACACTTTTTTATTTAGCGTAGCACTCTCGTGTGCTTCGGCGAAAGAGGTTCCCACCGAGGAAGAAGGACCCTGCAAAATACGTCTGAGCGAAAAGGAACTGACGGAAATTTTGTTTTCCCGAGACCAGTTCAATTTCGATCATTTCAATACCAAGATTTCAATCGACCTGGAGTCCACAACGCAAAGCCGGTCGTTCACTGCAACGGTAAAACTCCGAACAGACTCCGCTTTCTCAGGTACTATTAAGGTGGCGGCAATCGTCGCTGCGACGTATCTTGTCTCAATGGACTCTGTGATTTTCGTCAACAAATACACCGACTGCTTCTTCAAAGAAAACCTGAGTTTTGTTTCTTCGATGTTTGGCACCGAAATCGAATTTGATTTTTTTCAGGATTTGATTCTTGGACTGCCTCCCGGGCTTGAAGCGGATATAAAGTACAAGGAAATTCACGACAAATTCTACCACGTGCTTTCGTCCCACAAAAAGGGAAAATTCAAACGCATAGACAAAGACCGCTTAAAGGACGAAACCAATGACCTTTTCATTCAGTACTATTTGGATTGTGACAGCAAACAACTGAGCCGTGTAGATATTCAAATACCGGCGGACACGACCAAGATCTCAATTCAATACCTTGAACGGGAACTCATCGATGGCTTTTACGCCCCAAAATTGACCAATTTGAGCATTGTTCATCCCCGTGATTCCCTGATGTTAAAACTTGATTACGGTTCCACCCGTATAAATGAAAGGAAGGAAATTTCAATAAGTATACCGGAAACGTATGAAGAATGTCCTTAATGTTCTAGCGCTTTTATGCATCGGCGTGTTTTGCTTTGGCCAAGACTCGGAAACTGAGCGGCTGAAGAAACAGCAAGCCGAATTACAAAAGAAAATCAAATACACCGAGTCCTTGCTCGTAACCACCTCTCAGAGCAAACAAAACCTTGCAGATAACATTGGCTTACTTGAACGCAAAATTGAGTATCGCCGCGATTTGCTGGATAATCTGAGGATCCAGCTCTCCGAAACGGAAAATGCAATCACTGGTCTCGATCGGGACATTGCGCTACTTGAATCAGAGATCGTCAATCAAAAGACTCAACTTGGTCTGATGGTTCAAAATGCGTACAAAATGCGTAATTCGGATGCTTCGTTGTTGTTCATCCTATCGTCTGAATCTTTCAATCAGGCCAATAGACGGATGGAATATCTGGATCAGCTGGCCTCTTACCGTGCCAACCAGATCAGAAGAATCAACGCCTCCAAGTCAAAACTGGAAATACAACGCAAGGAATTGGATTTGATGAAGGCCGAGAAAGAGCGATTGATCAGCGACCAGCAAAAGGAGCATCAGCAATATGTCGATGACCGTCGCCATCAGGAAGGTTCAATCAAGTTGCTAAGTTCAAAGGAAGAGCAACTACAAACTGAACTTGAGGCGCAACAAAAACGTGCAAAGAAGATTCAGGATGAACTCAACGCTGCAATAAACCGGGAAATTCTCGCCCGGCGGAAGAAGGAAAAGGAGGCTCCGCTGACCAAAAAGGAAATCACAGAGGTGGAATTGGTAGGTAAGGATTTCGAAGGAAACAAGGGTCGTTTGCCGTGGCCGGTGACGAACGGTGAAATAACATCCGGTTATGGGAAACAGGCTCACCCAGTCCATAAGACCGTCTTCATCAACAACAACGGCATTGACATCACCACCGCGCGTGGGGCCACCGTCCGGGCTGTTTTTGCTGGCGAGGTGAGCAGTATCGTCGTGATTCCAGGTGCCGGTAAGGCAGTCATCATAGCCCACGGCAATTACAGGACCATCTATTCCAATTTGCAGGAGACCTACGTCGGTCAAGGCGACAAAGTCTCTGTAAAGCAGGAAATCGGGTCTTTGCTGGTCAATGGTTCTGGTAATTCTGAAGTGCATTTCGAAATTCGAAAAATTACGATCGAAGGGGAAATTATGACAGTTAATCCGACGTATTGGTTGTATCAGTAGGGTTGGAGGGGGTATGATGATGAGAGTTTGGCCGGTTCGAGGCGTCTCTTTTTATTGTCAACAGAATAAAGTGTTCATTTGATTGGCTAACAATAATTTATAGCCGAAAACCTTCAAGGTCTATTAGACCTTGAAGGTCCAATTCTTGACAACCGTCAATTCAATCGGTTGAAAATCAAATAATCTCACTCGTTTTTTTCACTAAAAAGCACAGCGCTCCCCTCCTGCATAAAACCGAGCGCTATTAAACTGACAGAAAACCAATCACACAGACGCAAAAAAGCAAAAAATAATAGTAATATACTAAAATAATTTGTATCTTTCCCTTATGAGCGCCCGCATTTATGTCGGAATTGGTTTTGGATTTTCCCGTGGAATGAACGATTCACTCAAAATGAACCGGGATCAGTTGAAGATTAAACGCCAGCCATTCGAAGGTCAGAATCCCATTTTTAAGTCGAAAGAAAAATTACTTGTGAAGGATCCTGGCTTGAGTCCCGAGGAAAAATCGATTGTTCTCGCGGACATTCGCCGTCAAGGTCGCAGAGCGAGAAGAAACGAGTTGATCGTCTTGTGCATCTTTGCTTCAGTGATCGTCGGTGCGGTTGTTATTGTCCAATGCCTCGCTTGACAATGGGTCAAATAATCGTATTACAAATCTTTCGTATTGTAAAACATTATTCCATCCTGGATGTCGAATCGGAACGACCAAAACTGTGGTGATTCAACGGGGTTTCCATACAAGTCCGTTTCTGGTTTCCACGGATGCGGCTTCATCAGTGAAATGGTATGCCGGGCCTTTTCTTCAAAGGATTTTTTGATGTCCGAGTTGAAGGCCAAAGAAAGTTCTTTGCGGGTTTCTGAGTCACAGAGGCGCTTGCACTCAACTTTCAGAAGATCAATAACGCCTTCGGTAGTTACAAAGAACTTCACATCAACAACCGCTTCAATTCCGGCTCGTTTGGCTGTTTCCGGATAGGTCACGTTTTTGTCCAGAAATAACGACATCGCCTTCCCGCCACCCGGAAATTCAGCCTGACATTTGATTCGTTGACTCACCGTGGATTCACGGCCCTTTTCAACCGCGTTGTCCCGAACACCTGCGTCATCAGTGACAGTAAATCCTGAGGAGCCCGAATGATCTGTTGGATCATCGCTATCGTCGCCCGAATGGATTTCGTGTTGAATGGTCACCGATCCGCTGCCGTCATTCAAATTGTCGTTTTCCGAATCGGGGCCACCGGATGCATCCTCGCGGTTAATTTGTGTACCAGCCGCCGAGGCATCTCCCGCCGCAGGTCTGTACGCAATGGTCGATTGAGCCTCGTCACCTGACTGTGGTAGGTCTGCAGACGCGACAGTTTCCAAGTTGTTGGCTGCCTCGTCCTGTGAAACGTAAATAATTCCTGCCGTTCCGGCACCCACCGTGACGATGGACGTGACCACCCAGAAGGTACTTCCAAAAAATCCGCTGCTTCCCGCTGCTGTCGCAACAACTGCAGTGGCCGCCACGGAATGAATTTCCGCCATAAGGGCCTTGCGCGCAACGGACCGGATGAAAAGTTGCTGGTCCTGCACGAGTGATTTCAATGCTGGATCTCCGTGCATCTGTGCCTCAAAAGCAGAATGTTCCGACGCAGACATTTCTCCGGAAAGAAATCGGTCAATGTTTTCAAAATTGTTCAGTTCACTTCTCATTGCGGAATTCCAAATGACCGTTTTGCAGTTGGCGCGCCATTGCAATGGCACTCTCCATACACTTATATTTTTGCGTCTTGGCAGAATTGACACTGGAGAATTGCAATTCTTTTGCAATCTGCTCCATATTCTCCTTGCGATGGTAGAACAACTCAAAAATCTTCTTGCATCGCTCCGTCACTTTGCTTAAGACATTGTCCAACAACTTTATTTTTTCTTCTTTTTCTTCGCTGTAATCCAGTTCTTCGGCCGACAGGATCAACGTGTCCTTCCATTCCAACTCTGGATTCCTCCGCTGTTTGCGCAATTCATTCTTCCACAAAAAACGATTGATCCCATACAAATAGGTCGACAAACGGGACGTCAATTCAAAATCCGGTTTAGAAACTTTTTCGATCAGCAAAATTAAACTATCGTGGAAAATTTCGCGCGCGATTTCCTCGTCGCCTCCAGTTGAACGGATATTGGCAAGAATTTTCGGATATTCACGATACAGCGTTTTTATCGCCTCTTCGCGTTTCCCCGCTCGTATTTCTGATATGATCTCCTGATCTGTCATTCGGCTTGAACTGTATGTCTAATCCGTCCGGAAGTAACCTCTGTAGGTTGTGCTTTTATGGGTCACAGCCATAAACAATTTGTAATCAATCAATTATTAATCAGATCTTCCCTAACTTCAGAGCAATTATCCTGTAAGTTACAAAAAATCCTTACATATTGAAAGTCTACGAGAGATTCCCCCGCATTAAAGCATTGAGCCAATTATTGGGTCATTTTTTTACTATTTGTCGCGACGAGTCTTCGGATAGATGAGTAGGTCAAAGTCTAAAATAATGCGAATTTCATTTAGTGTAAAAGAGCAGAGTACGTGGTTGAAGCCGATGGGTTGAATAAAGCGCCTGGTAAACTGTGGGGGAATTGGACTATAATATTATCAGTCTTTGTTAAAAATAAACAGATTTGACCTTCAAGGACTAATAGACCTTGAAGGTCCAAAGAGTTTAAATATTAACATTGAGTCCTGAATTCAGATGTCTTGAAAAGTGAACTGATTCCCACACAATCTACTGTTCGGCAATTTTTTGATCCTTATTTTACCGAATTACTCGCAATGAGGCTGCGGAAGATCTGTTCGTCAAAATAGATAATAACCCGGATGTTCTTTCTGGAAAAGACCAAAATATGTTGTTGACGTCGATGGACTGCAGAAGGCGACTGGTATGTTGCGGTCCAATCAAATTGAACAATAAACAAAAGGTATGGACGTTGATAAAACCAGAACTCTTCGACTATCCGAAAAACTACCTGAATTAACCCAAAACGTCTCCGTCAGAAAAATAGTTTGATTGAACGTCAACTAAAACCCAGGTATGTCACTTTCTGAATTCGGAAAAATTTTCCTTGTCGTTTTCTTCGCCTTATCAATACCCATCGACGGGACCACACAAGTGCGGCAGGATATTGGCTATCGGATCGAGGCCGTTCGAGGACTGAACCACCTTTTGGAATACCGCTTGCCAGTGAAACCTAAATTAAATCTCGTGCTTGCGGTGGGTTACCTCTCAGGTGTTGGCAGGGATCACTACACTGCACGCTATCTATTTCAAACTGTTGGGGACAGTCTCGTCGGGGTGCAAAGCCGCTTGACGGAGGAACAGGGGCTCGAAGTCCGAATCGGACTACAGCGCCGGCTAAGATGGCCGATATTCTCGTTCCGAACGGATTTAACGGTGGGCTATACGCGGTTAACCGACAAACGCTGGGCAGATTACTATTTGCTGGATAGTCTGGACGGCTGGAATCCCTTTTTTCATCAAATGTCCTATACGGAGAATTCAATGATGCGGACGGACAAAATCGCTCTTGGAGGCAATTTTTCATTCAATCTGGATGTCCCCTTAAGTAAACGATTCGTACTTGGTCTTTTTGTATCCCACTGGTTCCGGATAAAATATGATATCGCAAAAGTCGTTGAAGAAGATCAGCTGAACGAATTTGATTACTTCTATCAATACGGCAGAATGCACTTCGATTTAGCTACGAGTGTCGGAGCAGCGCTGCGCTTTCGATTCGGCGCGGAAAGGGCATTCGTTCAACCAGGAGATCATTGAAAATCATACCCCCTCTACGTTTGGTTTCGAATCGAATTCAATCCAACTATACGCAGCTTGCAATAATCCGTACATTTCCTCGTTTTCTCTTCAAAACCTCACTATTCCGCATCACTACTTAACCCGAATCCAGTTTCAGTTCTTCTCTGGATTTCTTAATTCAAGTAGTATGTGTTCGCTTAAATCAACGCTCTTCTCGCTCCTGGCTATTGCCACATTTACACCAAGCTTCTCGCAGTCAAGAATGGACACTGGCCTGCGTTATGAATTTGGCAACGATCGACATTTAATCTTGGAAGATCGTATTCCTGTTGCATACAAAACAAGATTTATTGTTGGAATTTCTTTTGCAAATGGTTTCGATGATTATTCCGGTGGTCATCTCAATGTTGAGAACGCAAGCGATACGCTAGTCGAGAGCCGTCAATCGCACGTTTCCCGAATTGGTGGTGATTTGCGGTTTGGAATCAGCCGGGAATTGAAATGGCCGGTTTTTTCCGTAAGGGCAGATATTCTTCTTGGATATCGGCAGTCCAGGATGGGAATCTTGAGTGAATACGAACATCTGGATAACGGCTTCTGGCAACCGGTGTTTCAGATGTCTTCAACAGATTATCCAGTGGATTACGCCTCGCTGCGGTCGCAAAGTCTCAATCCCGGCGGTTCGGTATCTTTCAATTTGGATTTACCGCTAGGCAAACGCTTTTTCGTAAATATGTTCGTAGCGCCAACTGTGGCGGTAAATTTTGTCTACAGTTCCGAAATAATGATCGATCCACTTGACGAGTTCATCAATTCAACAGGAGCCTCCTGGGGACTTGATTTTGATATGCGATGTGGTGCAGGACTCCGGTACATTTTTGGAAAAGAGAAAGTTTTTGTCAAAAGAGGAGATCAATAAATTTTTGCAAATAATAAATTCAGATTTATGTGTTATAGAAAATCATTGTGCTTGGCGTTTGCACTGGGTTCTGCATCAATTGGCCTCGGTCAGGTGCGTCAGGATCTTTCACTGCGATATGAATTGGGTAGTGACAGGCAGTTGATCTTGGAACATAGAGCACCCTTTGCGAACAAATTTATGATCATCACGGGCCTGACATATGCGGGCAATGGAAACGTCGACGGCAGCTATCCCTGGTGGTCGCAGTTGCCGGATATTTACAACGGAAGTGACACACTCATAGAAATGCGCGAGCCACAGGTGTCGAGATCAGGTGGAGATCTCCGGTTCGGAATAAGTCGGCAGATCAGGTGGCCCATTTTTTCTGTTCGGGCGGATGTGTTCAGCGGGTACCGTCGGGAAATCACGGATATTCTGAGTGACTATTATGAAATTCAAAGCAGCGGAACCTGGATCTCGACGTCTCCTCCGGTTAGTGTTTCAAACCGCGCACTGAGGACTGTACATCGTTTGAATGCAGGAGCAATGCTCTCGGTTCACCTTGACCTACCCTTGGGCAACAGATTTTTTGTGAACCTTTTCGCCGCAGGTTCTTTCACCAACAATAGGGTAATTGCGGAGGAGGTAGTATGGGACCCGCTTGGGGAGTTCACCAGTCCGGTCTGGCCTGGTTCCAGCTCTGATTTTAACCTGAGGTGCGGTGGCGGTGTGCGATATCGGTTTGGGAAGGAAACATTGGTTGCAAAGAATGACGCTCGATGAAATTCGAAGAGCGCCATTTTGAACGGGTAAACATTCTAAAATACAGATTTATGAATTTCACAAGGACTGTTGTATACATCTTGGTTTTTTTTATCATAGTTCCAAATCTATCCGCCCAAATGAAGCAGGATGTTGGAATTCGCTACGAACTGGGCCAGCTTAAAATGGCTATTCTTGAATACCGTCTCCCGATCGCCAAAAGAACAAATTTGACAATGGCCGTGGCCTGTGGAGGAAGAAATCCATTGTACGACCCCTGGCAGCAATTCGCGGTGCTTAGTGCAAATGATACGCTGGTTGAAAACAGATATAGTAGTAAAAAACGATTTGGTGCGGATGTCAGGATAGCCCTGAGCCGACAGTTGAGATGGCCCGTTTTTTCAGTCCAAACGGCGCTGGCCGTTGGTTATCGGACCACACAAGATTCGCGAATAAGCGATTATGTCAAATTGGTTGATGGATTTTGGACCCATACTTTTACAACGAGTGCGCCTTTACCGTACAATTATGCAAGTCTTAAAACCCATAAACTGGTACCGGCGGGACTTCTATCCGTCCGGATGGATTTGCCACTAGGGCAGCGATTTTCCGTCACATCATCCGTGACGGCCTGTCTTCAAGGCTATGTGGTGGTACATCGCGATGAAATCAGTGATCCGTTAAACGAATTCAATTGGTCATCTGCGTTGTTCTGGAGAATGGACAATGAAATCCGGGTGAGTGCTGGTTTGCGATATCATTTTGGAAGAATAAAGGAATATCCATCGAAGAACAAGAACCCATCTCAAAGTTCAGACCAATGAATGCAAGACTCAATGTGTTATTCTTGCTTTTGTCTTTGGCTCTCCAATCCGGGTATGCTCAAAGTGACATCTCCTATCGCTTCGAGGTGTTGAGCGGAATGCGGCACAGTTTAGAGTGGAGAAAACCAATCTCTGAAAAATTACGGTTCACCTGCTCTATTTACTATGCACCGCGAACCGGGAACAATTATTACAGCGAGAATCGCACAATCTACGCCGCTAGTGATACGCTGATCCAGATGACGAATTCCCATTACTGGGAAAACGCTGTCGAGCTTCGCTTAGGTGCTCAACGCAATCTCCGCAAGAGTGTCTTTTCCGTGAAGACCGAACTCCAATTTGGATACCTGTATGCGAAGCAGTGGAGCTATCTGACCTGTTTTAATTTCGATCCAGCTGGTTACTGGTATCCTGGCGGTGGTCTGAGATGCCCCGGACAATCATTGCTTGGAATGCACTATGTTTCGGCTGGAGGAACCATTTCTCTTTGTGCAGATATTCCGTTGTCCAAGCGATTTATTCTCAGCTTCCAGTGGAGCAATATCGCGCGGGGGATGTTCTCTCCCGTAAGCAAAGTTCTCTTCGATGACCTGGATATGTATACCGAATCAATGAACCAGACAAACTGGAGCTTCGATCTCGACAGCGGGATTGGTATTGGGCTGAGATGTAAACTTGGAAAACCAGGCCAACAGGTCGGTGTCGATTCCCATTAAGCCTTCTCAGAGTTTCACGAGTACTGCCGATTGATTCGTTGAATTGCCAATGACCTTAACAAAGTAAGTTCCGCAATTCAGCTTGCTCACACAGAAAACCGATTGATCTTCGGTCGCATTTCCCCTCATCACTAAATTCCCTCTCAGATCATAAATCTGAATCTGGACATCTTCTTCAAGCCCGCTGATTTTGACGTCATCGACCGAGGGGTTGGGGTAGAGCGCAATTTTTTCTTTCTCAATTTGAGGAACCGAAAGCAAATTAACCCAATCGCAGGAATCAACTATTCCGGTTTCGTAGTGGCCGATGATGGTATCTTCGTAACAGCGCAGGCCAAAAGGAAGGGAAAAATCAAAAATCAACTCATCCATCGTGGTGGAGTAGAACATATTGTTGATGTCTCCGATGAATTCAATGATTACACTAGTGTGTATAAGTTCCGGCCACGCACTTCCACCAGCTGTGGCTTCAAAGCCCAGGGTATCGTAATGCACAAATAACCTTCGAAGAGAATAGCTGTTAATGACCACCACATCGGTTGAGTCGACCGTCACTTTGATGGTGTCTACATCCGGCGATCCGCAATAATCTGGATATGGATAATACCAGTATTCTCCTGGTGACGCTGAAAAATCATACAGCAATTGAAATCCAGGGAAATTCGGGTCGAAAAAATAAACAGAGTCGTTCGAGTAATACGTGAATTCAAGGTCGGGTCGGCAACCAAAGGATAGATAGGATTTGTTTTTGAGAATTTTTCTACACGTGATTCCCGCAATCGTTGTGTCCCCAGTAGACTCAAAAACGCTATAGCTCGTTCCCACACCAAGTGGCCAGGTGGACTCATTCATACTGTAATGCCACTTAGCTCCAACCGGAGCCCATTCCTGTGCAATCCCACCAAAGCAACACAACATCAACCATAAAGAAACCGTGTTTTTCATCATCTCTGACATAAATCACAACACGCAAATCAAACCAGAATGGTTTGAAACAAAAGAAATAACAAGATGATTTAGCTTTTCTTCAACCCCAGCTCCACCAAACGCTCATCTAAAAACTCTCCAGCATTGCAATCAGAGTATGATTTCGGCCGCTCAGCCGTAACACAACTTTCAAGACAGGTAAGATCCATATCCGAGCGCGGATGAAGAAAGAACGGGGTTGAAAATCGTGGACTGAGCCAGGATTCTTCGTTCGGAGTGATGACGCGATGCTGTGTCGAACGAAGCTTGTCATTGGTCAGGCGCGCCAGCATATCGCCAATGTTGATAATGATTTCGTCTGGCGCCGGACTGACGGGAATCCATACGCCGTCGAGCGTTTGGGCTTCTAGTCCTTCGGCCGATCCGCCCATTAACAGCGTAATGAGATTGATGTCGCCGTGTGCCGCAGCGCGAACAGCACCTGCAGGGATTTGTGATGTATCGGTCACCGCATAATAGTGGAGCAGTCGTAGAATACTGTTGCCGTTATGAATGCGTGAGTCGAAATAATTTTCGTCCAGATTCAGATACAGTGCAATGCTTCGTAAAAGATTCCGACCGGTGTTTTCAAAAGTCTGGTAAACGTCCCAGCCAACCTGTCTGAATTCCTTTATTTCCGCCGGCCAAATATTCGCAGGATAGGCTTTGCCAATTGGATCGCCATCGGTGACATTTTGCCCGATGTGATAAAATTCCTTCAGGTCAGGAACACTCTTTCCCTTCGCGCTCTCCTTGTTTTTGGAAACGTAACCTCGCTGACCATTGTTGTCGCCTTCGTATTTTCTCTTGAGCTCATCGGGCTGAGTAAAAAATGCCTTGGATACGTCGAACAATTTCGCCCGAAGATCCGCCGTGACCCCGTGATTTTTTACAATCGCAAAGCCCATATTCATCAGCGAATCGCCGAATTCCTGAATGAATTTTTTTCTTGCCGTGGCGTCTCCATTGCTGTAATCGTGGTAGTCGACGGTTGCAATTTTGTCTCTGTTCATATCACGCAATTTTAAGCCGGGCAATTTTCGATCCGGCGAATTTCTCTTTGGTGTATTTCAACGTCACCCGGAAATCCGTCATCGTGCCGTCCGACGGAATTTCGAACATCGCATCGTTGAGCAGCGCTTCGCAAATGGAACGCAGTCCTCGTGCGCCAAGTTTATATTCCATCGCTTTATCGACAATAAAGTCCAGCACATTCGAATCGAACTTCAATTCCACGCCGTCCATTGCAAACAAATGAATGTACTGTTTGATCAACGCGTTCTTTGGCTCGGTCAGAATTCTGCGCAGCGCTTTTTTGTCGAGAGGATCGAGGTAACTTAACACGGGCATTCTTCCAATCAATTCCGGAATCAGGCCATATCCTTTCAGATCGGACGGAATGATATACTGCAGCAAGTCGTCTGTATCTGGACGGTTGTCCTTCGAAGAAAATCCGATCAGGTTCGTGTTGACACGGCGTGCGATCAGCTTTTCAATCCCATCAAAAGCGCCACCCGCAATGAACAAAATGTTTTGCGTGTTCACCTTGATCATTTTTTGCTCTGGGTGTTTTCTTCCGCCTTGCGGAGGAACATTGACTTCGGTGCCTTCCAGCAATTTCAAAAGCGCCTGCTGAACACCTTCTCCGGAAACATCGCGTGTTATAGACGGATTGTCCGACTTCCGCGCAATCTTGTCAATCTCATCGATGAAGACAATGCCCCGTTCAGCCGCTTCGATATTAAAATCCGCGGCCTGAAGCAAACGCGAAAGAATGCTCTCGACATCTTCACCGACATAACCGGCTTCGGTCAGTACCGTCGCGTCTGCCATACAAAATGGAACATTCAGGGAACGCGCAATCGTCTTTGCAAGCAGCGTTTTCCCTGTTCCTGTACGACCGACCAGAATCACATTGGACTTGTCGATCTCAATTTTCTCAACTTTAGATTTGTCTGAAATTCGTTTGTAGTGATTGTAAACGGCTACGGAGAGGACCCTCTTGGCATCGTCCTGCCCAATGACATATTCGTCAAGTGCTTCCTTGATCTGGATCGGTTTCAGCAGACGAAAATCGGCCTTTAAAACCGGTTTCGATTTTTCGTGTTTGCTTTGTTCCTCAACGATCAAATGCGCCTGCTCAATGCAGTTTTCACAGATGTGTCCGGTAACGCCGGCAATTAATATTCCGACCTCATTTTTCGGTCTGCCACAAAACGAACAGTTGATGTCGGATTTTTTCATCATCGGATTATCTGCGTCCCAGAACTTCGTCAACCATTCCGTATTCCTTCGCTTCCTGTGCAATCATCCAGTAATCACGGTCGCTGTCGGCCCAAACGGTGTCGTAATCTTTCCCCGAATGTTTGGCAATGATTTCGTAAAGTTCTTTTTTCAACTTCTGGATCTCACGGGCTGTAATTTCAATGTCAGATGCCTGGCCTTGCGCTCCGCCCATCGGCTGGTGGATCATCACACGTGCGTGTGGCAGTGCCGAACGTTTTCCAGTGGTGCCCGCACAGAGCAGAACAGCGCCCATCGAGGCTGCCATTCCAGTGCAAATTGTCGCTACATCTGGTGAGATGTATTGCATCGTGTCATAAATTCCCAAACCGGCATACACCGAACCACCCGGTGAATTGAGGTAAATCTGAATGTCTTTTTTTGGATCGGCAGACTCGAGAAACAAAAGCTGCGCTTGGATGATGTTTGCAATCTGGTCGTCAATTCCCGTTCCCAGGAAAATAATACGGTCCATCATCAGGCGCGAAAACACATCCATCGCAGTCATATTGAGCTGGCGCTCTTCAATGATGTACGGAGTCATCGCGGTGATGGAAGAAATATGATAATCTACCGCAGCGCTGTTAATGCGGTGATGTTTGGTGGCGTATTTTCGGAATTCGTCTTTATAGCTTGTCATTGGTTCAAGGTTTCTGGATTAAAAGTATCAAATAATTCTGAGATTGATTTTTGTCAAGCCATCTGGGCTTCGGCACCTGCGCCAACGCTCAGCGCGGCAGTAAACTCGTTGATCGGGAGTTCTTTGATATTCAGCTTAACGATGTTCTTAAAAAGCCCCGTTAGTTTCAAGCTCAACACATTGTGATAAATCTGATCGGCTTCTTTTGATCCGGACAAAACCTTCGTCGCGTGATCCTGCAGCATTTTGGGATCAGGCGAATGAATGCCATATTGAGCGTACTGCCGGGCAATCATCCCTTTGGCAAAATCCTCCATTTCTGGTTTGCCGATTTCAATGTTGTTCTCTTTTACGAGTCGGTTCTGAATCAGCTGCCATTTCAATCCGGTCATATATTCCGGAAACTTCGATTCAAATTCGCTGGCCTCCTTGTCATTTTCACTGGTTGCGCGAAACCAGCGGTGCAGAAAGTCCTCTGGTAAATGGATGCGGGTTTTGGCCATAATCGATTTGGTCACGGCATTTGCCAGGTGGCGGTCCGTATCGTGTTCGTACATTCGGCTTATGTCCTCACGGATGCGGTTTCTTAATTCATCTTCGCTGGCAACGGCCGCACCTCGATACAACTTTTCAAAAAACTCGGTATTCAATTCGGAGAGGTTCATTCGCCTTATTTCCGTCGGCGTAAATCGGAATTTTGAGCTCAATGTGCTGGCCTGATCTACCGAAATTCCTAACATAGCCGACATATCGGTCTCATTCGATGAGACCTGTCTTGGGTCGAGATCAACGAACTCATTTTGTTTTTTCCCGAGCAATGACTTTTTGGCCGTGTCATCGTTCACGTATTCCATCGCGATGGTCGCAGAATGTTTGATGCCGTCCTCTTTCAACTGATCACCTTCCAGTTCCGAGAAGTCGCCGTATATTAAATCTTTTTCGCCTATTTCTTCTGATGGCGCAAGCGTTCCGAATCTTCTGCGCAAGGTCAGCACCTCGTCTTCGATCATATCGTCCGTCACCTTTAGTTTGATGTAGTCGAACGCATCGTCTTTCGAAAGGCCGATTTCAAACGTGGGCGCCATTCCAACATCGAAGGCAAATACAAAATTATCGGGTTTATCAAAGTCGCCTTTCACGGGCTCATCTTCTTTTGGCAGCGGTTGGCCAAGGATGTGTAAGTTGGCAGTCCGGATGTAATCCGTCAGCGATTGCTGTATAGCCTTGTTCAACTCGTCGAGCAGAATAGCCTTGAAATATTTTTTGCGGATAATCGCAGCGGGTGCCTTTCCTGGTCTGAAGCCTGGCATACTTACTTGTTTCCTGTAATCTTCCAGCGCTTTTTCAACTTTCTCTTTGTAGTCGGTCGGTTCAATGCTTACGCGCAGCACTGCATTGAGTTCGTCTTTTGCTTCTTTTGTGATGTTCATTTCAAAACTTTGAATTTGGCTTACTCAAAAAAAATTGTGCGGGCGAAGGGACTCGAACCCCCATGCCTTGCGGCGCCAGATCCTAAGTCTGGTATGTCTGCCAATTTCACCACGCCCGCATCAACAAAAACAGGACGGCAAAGGTACGGAGTTTTTGAAAATGCGGTACATTCCACCGCTTCGGATGATGTTTTTTTTCTTTGTAGAAGGATCGGTTTCAGTTCTGCGATTTCCAAGCCCCACATCTCAGGTACATCCGAACTTCCCAGACAGTCTCCAAAATTGACGTAATTTTGGCCGATGTCAGTGAAAAAGCGAATCGCCATTCTTGGGTCTACAGGATCAATTGGCATACAAAGTCTTGAGGTGATTGCCGCTTTCCCAGATCATTTTGAGGTGTCCGTCCTCACAGCAAATCGAAACGCAGAACTCCTGGTCGAGCAAGCGTTGAAATTTCAGCCGAATTGTGTGGTTATTGCAGATGAAACCAAATACCTCGAAGTCAAGGATGCCCTTTGGCCAGCGGGCATTAAGACCTATGCCGGGTCTAAGGCCCTTGAGGAAGTCGTTGCGATGGATGAAATCGATCTCGTTCTGACAGCACTTGTTGGATTTTCAGGGCTGCTGCCGACCCTCAGCGCTATTTCTGCTGGAAAATCGATCGCCCTTGCGAACAAGGAGACGCTCGTCGTCGCCGGGCAGATGGTCACTGATCTGGCCCGAAAGAAAGGCGTGAACATCTATCCGGTCGATTCGGAGCATTCGGCCATATTTCAATGTCTGGCCGGCGAGTTT
>Ga0247727_10000877_pt1 | contig 73075 bp, 67 predicted proteins | sample WisWelCaveWW1625_FD_202498 | JGI IMG/M metagenome (GOLD analysis project Ga0247727, IMG submission 202498) | Biofilm microbial communities from Wishing Well Cave, Virginia, United States - WW16-25 | ecosystem: Environmental > Aquatic > Deep subsurface > Groundwater > Cave microbial mat | place...
CTTTCTCCAGCGCTGCCTGGCGATCGCGCTCCACCGTTTGCCTCGCTTCAAACTGCGCTTGACCAACCTTGTGCTCGCACCTGTCCGGCCAAGACTGCCACAGGCTGAGATATGTCAGTGAATCAGAGGACGCCAATAATACCGATTGGAGAACAATTCGGGCAAAGCGGCTGTCTGTGGCGAGACGTGATAAGTAATAAGTAATGAGTAATCTGTGAAAGGCCAATTGCATCAAGTAATCTTCATCGCTCATTACTTCATTACTGTATTACTTCATTACGGCGCCATCATCCCGGAGGAACCCCCATGTGTGGAATAGTTGGATATATCGGGCCGCGTGACGCGACGCCGATCATTATGAACGGCCTGAAACGGCTGGAGTACCGCGGCTATGACTCGGCGGGCATTGCCATCCTGAAGAATGGCGCAGCTGGCTGTGAGATCGAAGTCCGCCGCGATGCGGGCAAGCTGGCCCGGTTGGAAACCCTGGTCAACCACTCGCCCCTGAGTGGGCAGATCGGCATCGGACATACGCGCTGGGCCACGCACGGCGAGCCGAATGCCACCAATGCACACCCGCACCTCGGCATGACCGGCGAAGTGGTCATAGTGCATAACGGGATCGTCGAGAATTTCCTGGAACTCAAAGAAGAATTGGAAGCGGAAGGCGTGGTCTTCAAGTCCGAAACGGATACGGAGACAATCGTCCACCTGATCGAACGCCACCTGTCCAGCGAGAACGATCTGGCGGAGGCGGTGCGCAAAGCGCTCCAGCACTTGCGCGGGGCACATGCCATTGTGGCGCTCAGTACCCGCGAGCCGGACAAGATTGTGGCGGCGCGCATCGGGCATGCCGGCGGAGTGGCGGTGGGTTTTGGGGAGGGGGAGATGTTTATCGCCTCGGATATTCCCGCCATCCTGGAACACACCCGTGAAATTGTCTTCCTCGAGTCCCAACAGATGGTCGTGGTAACGCGGGGGGGCGCGGCGATCCAGACCCTTGAGGGGGAGCCGGTCCCCTTTGAGGTCCAGCACGTCTCCTGGGACGCGGTATCCGCCGAGAAGGGTGAGTTTCGCCACTTCATGCACAAGGAAATCCACGAGCAAACGCGGTCGATCACGGATACCATCGGGGGGCGGGTGGATTTTGAGGCGGGGCGCATCCTGCTCCCCCAGCTAAACCTGACCCCGGAGCTGGCGCACCGGATCAACAAGATCATCATTACAGCTTGCGGCACCGCGGCGTATGCTGGAATGGTCGGAAAAGTCCTGATCGAGCGCATCGCCCGCATCCCGGTGGAGGTCAGCATTGCCAGCGAATTCCGTTACGCCGACCCGATTGTGGATGCAAACACGGTCGTACTCGCCATCAGCCAGTCCGGTGAGACAGCGGACACGCTGGCGGCGATGGATGAGGGCCGAAAGCGTGGCGCGCTGCTTTGGGCCAACGTCAACGCGATTGGCTCGCAGGCCATGCGTATCGCCGATGGCTGCCTGTCCATGCAAACCGGCCCGGAGATTGGCGTGGCATCCACGAAAGCGTACACGGCCCCGCTGGTGGATATGTACATGCTCGCCATCCTGCTGGGCGACCTGCGCGGTACGCTGGCGCCGGCGAAGCGGATGCAGCTGGTCAACGATTTGCGCCTCATCCCTGAACTGGTGGGCCAGTGCCTCGACCGTGAGGCGGAGGTGGAACGCGTGGCGCGGGCGATGATGAACATTCAGCATTGCCTCTTCCTCGGGCGCGGCATCAACATGCCCACCGCCTACGAGGGCGCACTCAAACTCAAGGAAATTTCCTACATCCATGCCGAGGGCTACCCGGCGGGCGAGATGAAGCATGGGCCGATTGCCCTGATTGACCGCGATATGCCCGTCATCGTGATCGCCACGCGTGACCCGTGGTATGAGAAGATGATCAGCCAGGTGGAGCAGGCCAAAGCGCGCGGCGGCCCCGTGGTCGTGATCGCCACCGATGGGGATGAACTTGTCTCCAAGCTGGCCGACCACATCCTCTGGGTTCCCGAAACCCCGTGGATGCTCAGCCCGGTCAGCAACGTCATCCCGCTGCAACTTTTGGCGTACCACATTGCCGCCCTGCGCGGGCTGGATGTGGACCAGCCGAGGAATTTGGCGAAGAGTGTGACGGTGGAATAAGAATAATAATGCGCCCAGTCCCTCACTGGGCGCATTTTCGTGATGTTGACGCTGCCTTTTCCATGGGCTTATAATGTAATTACATTTGTAACAAGGATGGCACCATGAAGACTCATTTGGTTCGCATTGGAAACTCACGCGGCGTCCGTTTGCCAAAACCCCTGATTGAGCAGGCTGGATTGACGGATGAAGTAAATATCCGGCTGGAGGGTCACGCCATCGTGATTGAGCGTGTCGCTGGCCTGCGAGCCGGATGGGCGGAGGCGGCGAAAGCCATGCACGCCAAGGAAGAAGATGTGCCGCTGGATGAAACCATCCCCACGCAGTTTGATGAGATTGAGTGGGAATGGTAATGGTCGAAAAGTTTCGTCGGGGGGACGTGTTTTTGGTTAATCTTGATCCAATGCGTGGGGAAGAGATTCAAAAAACGCGCCCCTGTGTCATTGTTTCACCGGATGAACTCAATCACCATTTGCGTACCTTTATCGTCGCTCCCTTGACGACCGGAAGCCATGCCTACCCATTTCGTTTGGAATGTGAGTTTCAAGGCCGGGCTGGCTATGTCGTATTGGATCAAATCCGAACGGTGGATCGGGAGAGGCTGGTGCGTAAACTTGGCAGGATACCGGATCCAACGCTGGAGATGGCATTGGCGGTTTTGCAGGAGATGTTTACGCGATAGTTGATGTGCACGTCTTGCAAATGAGTACAAGGAATAACAAAGCCCCCGGCTCATCACCGGGGGCTTTTGGTCCACTTTAATATTCTACGCGGCATCCTATGGATGTGGATACAGCGTGTTATACGTCGGTGCGCCGGGCAGGTACAGGACGCAGGCGGGCTGGCCGCGTTGCAGGTTGAAGGGGGTATTTAGGGTCGTGATCTTGCCGCCCAGTTTGCGCCCACCCGCTTCGAATTGGTACAGGATCACCCAGGGATGCCGCCCATTGATGGCGACATTGTAATTTTGTTCCAGCGAGATGATCTGCCCGCGGGTGGCTTCCCCTTGGCGCAGGACTTTGAGGGTTTTCTGCGCCTCCTGGTAGCGCCAATAAATGATGGCCGCGCCGCCCCCGAAGAAGAGCATACCCAACAAGGCAAACGGGATGCCCACAAAGGCGGTTACGATGCCAATCGTCAGGACAATCCCTGTCACGCCAAAAATGCCCCCCAGTAAAACAAACACAATGGAAGCCACCACCCAGCCATCGGTGCGCATCAGCTTCCAGCCATAACTGTCAGCGATGGAACGCGGCGGGGGCGGGGGCATCTCGATCTCCAGTTCAGGGTGGACGGGTTTGGGCTGGTCGGGGAGCGGTAATTGACCGCCGCAATTCTTGCAATTAGGCTGGAAGGCGGCATAGTTGGTGCCGCACCAGGGACAAGTGATCATGGGGTGGAATTCTCCTTTGGGTTGAGAGATGGCGGCTTTTCCCGATTATACGCCAGTTGAATGCCCTCCCAGGGGGCCGCGCGGGGTTCATGAGGGTCATTGCCCCCGGTGAACCCGCGCGGCTCCTGGGGCGGGCCGTTTTTCTTTGGGACAATTGCCCGGAATCTGGGGGACATATGTCCCTACATCCTGGTGGAAGGGTCATTTAAAGTTAACCAATAGGGGTTCCCTTTTTTATCCAATTCAATATGGGACGGAGGTGTCTGGATTATTTTGGATTCTTTGCCCACCCACTTTTACGACGGAGGTGTTTGATGGCTGATAAAGAAGAGCATGATCAGGAAGGGCAGGGGCCGGTGCCGAAGGGACAGTTTTTCTTCGACAACCTGCTCTGGTTGTTTGTGATTTCGCTGTTGCTCAGTCTGGTGATTTATAACGCCTGGGGGCTGATTGAGTTGATGAATATTCCCCTCGCCCCGTAGGGCACTTGAAAGGAGGAAGATATGTTAGCGCCCCCGAAAATCTGGTGGCGTAAGCTGGGACGCCTGGAGAAGAACTTGGTACTGGTAGCCTTTATCTGGTGCCTGCTCCTGACGGCGATGATGCCGCTGTGGTATTTCCTGGGTCGCCTGAACGTCCCGACGACCACGCTCCGTACCACCCCGGCAAAATTTGAGGTTGTGGTCAAGGACTTTGCCGCACAATACCAGGTGGGCGAGGAGAAGGGCATCCCCGTCGTGGCCCCGCCGCCCGGTGATATTTATATGTACGGCAAGCAGTGGCAGTGGTACCCGATTTATCGTTTGCAACTGGGCGAGACCTACCGCTTGCATCTTTCCTCGCTGGATGTTTCGCATGGGTTTTCCCTCCAGCCGGTTAACCTGAACTTTATGGCCATCCCCGAATACGAATATGTCATTACCCTGACCCCGACGACCAGCGGCGAGTTCTCCGTGATTTGCAACGAGTATTGCCTCGTGCTCCATCACACCATGGTCGGCAAAATGTACGTGGATGAGTGAGGAGGACGATTATGACAACTGCTACCGCTGATTTTATGTCTGCAAAAGAGTTTGACGCCCGGACCTGCCCGGTGACGGATTACCGGGTGGATTTGGTGGCGGAGACGCTGATCAAGACGAATGCCGTGGCCGCGGTGGTTTGCCTCCTGCTGGGCGGGATCTTTGCGCTCCTGATTGCGCTGACCCGCTGGCAAGCCATCCACCTGCTCGACCCGGAATGGTTTTACCGGCTGCTGACGGCGCACGGGATAGATATGCTCGTCGCCTGGATTGTGTTCTTTGAGGTGGCCGGGCTGTACCTTGGCAGTACCGTGATGCTGAACGCCCGCATGGTGGCCCCCAAATGGGCTTGGGCCGCCTTTATCCTGATGGCGATTGGCGGCCTGATGGTGAACATTGTCGTGCTGTTTGGCAAGTTCAATAATTCAGCGATCATGTTTACCGCCTACATACCGCTGGAAGGCCATCCGCTTTTCTACCTCAGTTACATTCTTTTTGCCGTGGGTACGTTGATTGCCGTTTTCCTGTTCTTTATTAATGTGGCTGTTGCGAAGAAGGAGAATCGCTATCAGGGTTCCCTCCCGCTCGTGGTTTTTGGGCTGGCGACTGCCGCCATCCTCGCGGTGTACACCCTGCTGGAAGGGGCGCTGGCTTTTATCCCGGCCTTCCTCTGGTCGATTGACGTGATCCCCAGTTACGACGCCGAAGTCTATCGCAACCTGTTTTGGGGTTTCGGGCATCCGGCCCAGCAGGTAAACCTGGCGGCTATGGTGGCGATCAGGTATGCACTGGCGGCCATCACGGTGGGGGCCAAGCCGGTCAACGAAAAGTTGTCGCGTTGGGCGTTCGTCTTCTACCTGTTCTTTATCAATTTTGGTTCAGCGCATCACCTGCTGGTGGACCCTGGCCTGAGCTTTGGCTATAAGACGTTCAACACCTCCTACATGATGTACCTGGCCGTCCTGGGCAGCCTCATCCATGCCTTCTCCATCCCGGCGGCGATTGAGGTGGCACAGCGCGTCAAGGGTCTGACCCGCGGCACCTTTGAATGGCTGCGGAAAGCCCCGTGGAGGGAACCCGGTTTCTCCGGCATGGTGCTTTCCATGATCATCTTCGGCTGGATCGGCGGGACGACCGGCGTGACCATCGGGACGGAACAGCTCAACATGACCTCGCATAATACGATGCGCCTCCCCGGCCACTTCCATGCGACCGTTGTCGGCGGTACCACGCTGGCCTTCATGGCGCTCACCTACTATCTCATCCCGCTGATCTTCCGCAAGGAAGTGAAGCTCAAAAAGCTCGCCATCTGGCAGCCGTATGCGTTCGGTATCGGTATCGTAATCATGTCCATGGGCATGATTGTGAGCGGACTGCATGGCGTATCCCGCCGGCACTGGGATATCTCGTTTGCCAACGCACTTTTCCCGGCGGCCATTCCCGGCACAGTCAACCTGAGTCTGGCGGTCATGGGCATTGGCGCCATTCTGGCCGTGATCGGCGGGATCATGTTCATGCTCGTCGTGCTCGTCTCCATTTTCACAGGCAAACGGGTGGAAGCCCACCAGCTCCTGCTCGTCAGCGGTGGGAGCAATCCCCTCAAGGAATCTGCTCTCGTATCCTACGAGGAAATGGAAAAGGATCACGCCCAGCCGCGCGGTACCTTTGTGATTGCGCTCGCCTTCCTCATGTTCTTCATGCTCTACTACTTTAGCAACTGGTGGCTGTTGGCCAGGTCGTGGATTGTGCGCTGACGAAACAGGGATGGTTGTCGTGGGAACGCATAACTCGTAGGTGCTCATAGGAACTCGTGGGAATTCGCAGGCTTTCCCACGAGTTCCCAGAGTTCCCCAAAACTCACACAGTCCAGAGTTCCCCCAAACTCACACAGTCCAAAATAATTGGCTTACCCCTCCGGGAAGGGATCATCCATATGTTGCTTGCCTTTCTACTGGGCCTCACGGGCAGTTTGGCGCATTGTGTGGGGATGTGCAGCGCCGTCACGCTGCTTCTCAAACGCCACCCGGCCATGCAACCTGGCCGGGCTGTTTGGGTCTTTGCACACGGAGGCCGGCTGACCACCTATGCTGCCCTCGGCGCGCTGGCCGCCCTCTTTGGGCAGGCCGCGGCCACCCTGCTGATGAGGACGGAGATCATGCAGGGCGTCCTCGCCCTCCTGCTGGCGCTCGCCGCCTTCTTCTTTGTCATGGCCCTCATGGGCTGGGCGCCCTCCCCGGAGCTGGCCTTCCCCGGCCTCACGCGCCGCTGGAGCAGCGCCATGCGCGGCTCGCTCGCCCGCACCCGTCTTACCCCATATGCGCTCGGTCTGCTCTGGGGCCTGCTCCCCTGCGGCCTCGTCTTTGCCGCGCTGTTCAATGCCGCGGTGGGGGCCGCGCCGCTCATCGGGGCGGCGCGCATGCTGGCGTTTGGCGCGGGCACGCTTCCGGCCCTGCTCGCCGTCCAGTGGCTCACGCGGCGCGGCCTGCAGGCACACTGGCCGCGCGCCCTGGCCGCCTCGACGATGGCGCTCTTCGGGATGCAATTCGCCTTCCGGGGGCTGGCGGCTTTGGGGGTCGTGGAGCATCTTGTTTTCGGCGGGGTGATGCTTTGGTAAATTGTGCCCTGTGCGGGCTGGCTGCCCGCCACCCGCTGGCTGGCGAAAATGGGGAAACGTACTGTTGCCCATCCTGCCGGGAGGTGGCGCAACTCCTCCGGGAACCGGAACCCCCGCGAACCCCGTCCGCTTTTTCATGGGACGAAGACTCAGCCGAGGGGGTCGCGTTCTCCCTGGGGGGCCTCTACTGCCCATCGTGCGCCTGGTTAATCGAAAAGAAAATCGAACGCGCCCCCGGGGTGACCGCGATCCAAATTAATTATCTGCAACGCGCAGCGCGCATCCGCTTCGACCCCGCGGCCACAAGCCCTGCGAAACTCCGGCGGGCGATCCGTGCCCTCGGGTACCGCGTGGCCCCGGCGGGCCAGCCTGCCGATGAGGAGGACGCCTTCTTCACCCGCCTGCTGGTCGGCGGCCTGCTGGCCATGCACGTCATGGCCATCAGCGGCATCATCTACGTGCGCGGCTGGCTGGGCCTGTCCGGGCCGGATACGCTGTGGATGGAAAATATTTTTTACTGGATGCAAGCCAGCCTGAGTGTGCCGCTCCTGCTCGTGCTCGGCCTGCCGATTTTGCGGGCGGGGCTGGCCAGCCTCATGCGCGGTCTGCCCAATACCCACACGCTCATCACGCTGGGGGTGACGGCGGCGGTGGGCCTGTCCATGCGCAACATGTTCAACGGCGGCGGGCATGTGTATTTTGACACGGCCAGCATGCTCCTTTTCCTCGTGACGGTCGGGCGCTGGCTGGAGATGCGCGCCCAGAAAACGAGCGGTGAGGCCGTGCAGAAACTGGCCGCCCGCCTGCCCGCCGAAGCGGTGCACCTGACCCCGGAGGGCGAGGTGCGCCTCCCGGTGGCGGACCTGCGCCCCGGCATGCGCGTCCGCGTCCGACCGGGGGACGCGTTCCCCGTGGATGGGCGCGTGGCCTCAGGTTCCGGCGATGTGGATGAGAGCTTGCTGACCGGCGAGCCGGCGCCGGTGACGCGCGGGGTGGGCGCGTCCGTCCATGCCGGGACAGTCAATCTCGATGGCGTATTTGAAGTGATTACGACGGCGGTCGGGGAGCGCACGCGCGCCGGGCAGGTGGGGACGCTGTTGAACCAGGCCCTCTGGCAGCGCGCACCCGTCGAACGGCTGGCGGATAAACTGGCCGCCTGGATGGTGCCTGCCGCCATCCTCATTTCCGGCGGGACGTACTGGTTCTGGTATGCCCAGGCGGGTGCGGAGACCGCCCTGCTCAATGCACTGTCCGTCCTGCTGATCGCCTGCCCGTGCGCGCTGGGCGTGGCGACGCCGCTCACGCTCTGGCAGGCGTTGGGGCGGGCGGCGCAGGAAGGCGCAATTTTGCGGAGTACGGGCGCGATGGAAGCCCTCGGTGCGGTGCGGCAAATTTATTTTGACAAGACCGGCACGCTGACGCAACTGCCCTTGCGCGTCCAGGGCATTGCCGTGGACGGCTCGGAGGAAGCCGAATTTTTGCGGAGGGTGGCCGCAGTCGAAACGCTTTCCGGGCATCCGCTGGCGCAGGCGATCTCGGCGGAGGCGGCGGGGCGCGGCGTCCCGTTGGCGGGCGCGGAAGATTTTCGGGCGTTGCCTGGCCTCGGGGTGCGTGCTGAGGTGACGGGGACGCGCATATTTGTGGGGAGCCGGAAATGGCTGGAGGCCGAGGGTCTGGCGCTCCCGGCGGAATTGCAGGAAACAGCGGGGCGCTGGCGGGCGCGCGGCCAACTCGTGGTGTATGCCGGTTGGGATGGACAGGTGCGCGGGCTGGTGGGGTTGGGGGAACGGCTGCGCTCCGAGGCGCGGGAGAGCCTGCGGGAGCTGGCCTCCCAGGGAACCCCTCCCAGCATTTTGACGGGCGACGAACCCGCCGCGGGAGCGCGCTGGCAACAGGAGTTGGGTATCCCCGTGGAGGCCGGTCTTTCCCCGGAGGAAAAATTGAACCGCATCGGGCGGGCTGTGGGGAGCATGATGGTTGGCGATGGCATCAATGACGGCCCGGCGCTGGCTGCGGCGGGGGTGGGCGTGGCGCTGGCGCGCGGCACTGATCTGGCGCAGGCCGCGGCCGATGTCATCCTCGTGCGCGACGATTTGCGGTTCGTCCCGTGGCTGCTGGCGCTGGCAAAGGCCACGCGGCGGCGGCTCTTCCAAAACCTGGGCTGGGCGCTGGTCTACAACCTGATCGGTGTAGGGCTGGCAGTGGCCGGGCTGCTCCAACCCGCGCTGGCCGCGCTGGCGATGGTGGCGTCCAGCCTGCTCGTGACCCAGAACTCCCTGCGGCTGAAAAAATTCCGCGGTTTGCAGGGGATGCCGGAAGCCCAGGCCATGCAACCGAGGAACGGCGTTCCTCGTTCAGCCGATTGGGTGTTGGAAAATCCCGTGAGGAACGCCGTTCCTGGCCGAAATGAGGAACCCGCAGTATGACGACCACCAACCCATATGCCGAACGACGCGCCCTGCGCAAGCTGGAAAAGGCGTGGACGAAAATTGAAATCCTGCTCAACCGGCTGGTGTCGTCGGACTTCAACCCGCTGTACCACCTCGGTACGCTCGGCATTTTCTTGCTCATCGTGCTGACCGTGACCGGCATTTACCTGACCATTTTCTACCGTCCCAGTGCGGATGTGGCCTATGACTCGGTGGAGCGGATTACGGGGCAATGGCTGGGCGGCGCGATGCGCAGTATCCACCGCTACGCCTCGGATGGCCTGCTGTTGGTGGGTCTTCTGCACACGCTCAAAATTTTCCTGAGTGACCGTTTTTGGGGGAGCCGCTGGCTGGCCTGGGTCTCCGGTGTCGCCATTTTGGTGGTGAGTTGGATCTTGGGGACGATGGGGTACTGGCTGGTGTGGGACGAGCGTGCGCAATGGCTGACGGAATACATGATGGATACCGCGGGGGGCGCGGCGGCGATCACATTCCTGCGAGCCGACCTGGCATCCTCCACTTTCCCGACTTTCATCATCATCTGGTTTATCCACGTCTTCCTCCCGATCCTGATTCTCGGCCTCGTGATCATCCACGTCGTGCGGCTGGCGCGTGCCCGCATCTGGAGTCCGCGTTGGATGATGGGCTTGTCGAGCGCGGCCCTGCTTGCGGTGTCCCTGTTTCGCCCGGCGCTCAGCGCGCCCCCAGCTGACCTGTCGCGGCTGGTCACGGCGATTTCGCTGGATGTCTGGTATCTCGGTTTCCTCCCGCTCATTGACCGTTGGGGCAGCGCCGTATTTTGGGGGGTGACCGTCATCGGGTTTGGCGGGTTGACCCTGCTCCCCTGGCTGTACCGCGGCAAGGATTCCGGCCCGGCGCTAATTGATAACCCCAACTGTACCGGCTGTGCCCTCTGTTCGTCCGAATGTCCGTACCGCGCCATTGAGATGGAATATCGCAGTGATGACCACGAGCGGTTCAAATCCATTGCCGTGATCAACGCCGATCTGTGTACCGGGTGCGGGCTGTGCGTGGGGACGTGCGCCACGCTGGGAGTGGAGATGGCGGGCCTGCCCACCAAAGCCTTGTACGACGAGGGCATCCTGCGGCAGGTGCGCAACCGGGTTGAAATGGGGGAACCGGCTACCGTGCTGTTTACCTGCCAGCGACATGCCGCGCTGGGGGGGCTGATCCCACTTTCCGGGGTCATTGACCCTCGCGGGTCAGGCGCGGCCCCGGTGAGCGCCGGCATCATCACGGCTATCCTGCCCTGTGTCGGGATGGTGGATGTGGATTGGGTCAAGGAATTACGCAAGGAAGGCGCGGCGGATGTCATCCTGCAAGGCTGTCCGTTTGACGATTGCAATTACCGCGAAGGCCCGCTCTGGTCGGCGGCGCGGCTGCGGCGGAGGAAGACGCTGGTGAAGCCGGGTCTGCACTGGGTGGAAGCAGCCCCCGGCGACGGGCGCGCGCTTGGCGGGCTGTTGGGGCGGCTGGCGGGGAATGTGGAACGGGAGATGCCCGTCCTGCCGGATTTGCCCGCCCGCAAAGTGCAATGGCCGCGCCTGCCCGCCGCCGGGCTGATCCTCCTGTTTCTGACCCTGCTGTTTGGGCTGGCGCTCCCGGCGGAATGGTCCGCCAGCGGGCTCGATGCGCAGTCGGCGGAACTGCGCCTGGTCATTGAGCATACCGGCGTCATCCAGACGGTTGATTCTTCGGTCGCACTCCCTGAGGGCGCGACCGTGGGCACCGGGCAGATTATTTCGGGCGAGCGTTTCCCCGTGGCGGTGCAGTTGCTGGTGGATGGGGAGATTGTGATTGAGGAGCTGTATCAGCCGCGCGGCCTACGGCATGACGGCGAGATTTATGGCGTGGCTTTTGTTCCGCTGGCGGCAGGGGAGCATGCGGTGGAAATCCGCCTGCAGGACGACGGCGGGGAATGGCGGACGCTCTTTACGGGGACAATGCGGGCCGAAGCCGGGCGGGTGCGCACGTTGTATTTTGTCCAGGCGGACGACGCGTTTGAGGTCAGGTAGCAGGGGCGTAGCGACTACGCCCCTACGGTTGGTCGGGGGGCTTGACGGTCACGAACGCGCGGTAGAGCAAGAGGTCATAAACAATCTTCAACCCGCCTGCCAGCAGGAACGGCGCGCCCAGCAGGGCCGGCACGGCCAGCATTGCCCCGCTGATGGCCGGGGAAATGGCCGCCCCGACGGAGCGCGCGATCGTCGTAACCCCGGAGGCCGCCGAGCGCTCATCGGGGGCGACGACCGCCATCGTATACGCCTGCCTCGTTGGCACGTCCATTTGCGAGATGCTGTATCGCACGAGTAATACACCAATGGCAAGCGGCAATGTGGGCATAAAGGGGACGAGGCAGAGCAGGATGTTCGAGGGGAGGTGGGTGAAAACCATTGTATTGATCAGCCCGATACGGGCGGCGATCCGGGCCGCCAGGAGCGCTGATATGCCCGCCAGCAGGTTTGCCCCGAAGAAGATGCTCCCCAGCAGGGCTTCCGACGCGCCAAACTTGACGTGGAACCAGTAGGCCATGATGCTTTGCAGGACCAGCCCGCCGCCAAAGGCGTCCAGGGCAAACAACGCGCTGAGCTTGAACACGACTCCCTTCGACTGGTGCAACCCCAGGGTACGCGGCCCCTGGTGAAGGCTGGGGGTGGTTTCGATTTCCGGGGAGAGAAAGAGAAAGAGTACGGCCAGGATCAGTCCGGCGGCCACGTATCCGGCCAGGACGATCCGGTAGGATTCCAGCGGGGTCGCCCCGCCGTACTGGAGTTGCTGTGCCAGCAGGCCGCTGGCGAGCGCGCCGAGCGCCGTGGCAAACGAGCCAACCAGGTTGTACCAGGCAAAGACCTGTGTGCGTTTCTCTTTGGGGAATAGTTGCGAAAGGGCGGCCTGCTCGATGGAGATGAAGGGGCCAATTTCGTTCCCGCTGGGGCTGATGACCCCGATGATGGCCGCGACGACGAGGAGGGCGAAACTCTCCGTGAGGGCAAAGGTGAGGCCCGCGAATGCCATCAGCAGCGCGCCGATGATCAACATGCGTCTGCGGCCCAGCCGGTCGGCGGAGGTGGTAATCCATAGCGAAATGACCGCGTCCCCGGCAAGGGTGAGCGTGAGCAACAGGCCGATCTCGCCCTCCTTCAGCCCGACCTGAATCAGGTAGAGGGCGAGGATGACGGAGAGGAATCCGTAGGCAAAGAGGCGGGTGATGCGGGTGGCGAAGAGGAGGGGGAGGTCGCGGGAGGAAGGCATGGGTAACGGGTCAGGCTTCCTGATCCATCAACTGAATCCACTCAATGATGGCTTTTTCGAGCGCCACTTGTTTCGCCAGTACGTCGGCCATGCTGGTGAAGTAGACCATGCGGCGGTCCGGGTAGCTGCCTTCCAGCAAGCCGCTGTCGTGATTGAGGATGGCCCCATTATGAAAGATGAGATGGACGTGCTGGGTGGCCCACAGGTTGAACGTCGCCATGTACCCTTTATAGCTGAACGAGGGCGCTTTCCACTTGATTTCCTGGGTGATGTGTGGGTTCACGTTCAGGATGATCTCCCGGACGGCCTGTACTTCCGCTTTGCACGGGTGGGCGAGCTCGGCCATAAAGGCATCAACTTGATCCGGGTGATGGTGGGAAGGTGGTAATTTTGGCATGGTTTGCTGGGGCCGCGCGATTGATTGGTGGGAAGTTTGGTTTGAAAAAAGCCTGCCAGGCTTTTGCCTGGCAGGCTGGTTTGGTTGAGCTTAGGGGCTTTTACTGCCAGGCCCCGAGAATTGCGCCGAATACGGCGAAATTGATCAGGTGGTTGCCTGCCTCAATTGCCCAGGCTTTGATTTGGCCGGGGAACAGTTTATTGACGAGGCTGGAGGGGGCGATGAAACCGATCCAGAGCAGGAGGCCGGTCTTTAACCCGGAGCCAAACGTTGCGCCGCCCGACATGCTGCCCATCGCGTTGACGACGAGCGCCATAAAGACGGCCTGGACGATGCTGGAGACGATAATGAGGATCCAGGTCGAAGGTGCGCCGTTAGGCCCATCGCTCTCCAGTTTCCCGATAGCCTTCCACCAGATGGGAAAGAACGTTTTGGGGCCGAACCAGAGCGACCCGCTGATCATGCTGAAAATGACACATGCCCCAACTGCCAGCCAGTTAATTGATGAGAAGTCCATTGCAAGCTCCTTATGTGGGATGGTTGGCGCACGCCAACCTGTCGGGGATTATACTGGAAAATGTGTTCTATTTTGCTGTGCGCTGGACTGCGGGAGATGGCGTGGCTGAAACCTGATTGCTGCGTTGACGAGGCGGCCTTGCATCTTTCTAATCGCAGTTCGGGATGCTGATCCAACAGGGATATTGATCGACGATGATGGCCCCGATGAAGAGGGCGATGACGGTTTTTTGGATACCCACGCCGACAGCCCAAGCATTAGGGATCATTCCTGACGGGTTGCGACGCGCCTGTAAGCACTAGCGGCCTTATCATGTTCAATCATGTAGGCCCGTAACAAAGCATTCATTTTAGTTTGATAGCCGTTGCCCTGTTGCTTGAACCACTCAACTACATCGCTGTCCAGTCGCAGGGTGACTTGTCGTTTCGTGATGGGCTTGAGGCCGCGCCGTACCACGCCCTGGGCGAACATTTCGGGCGTGATTTCCGGGATGTCCGAAAAATCAATATTTGCATCCGCCAGGGTATCGAGGCGGTTTAGGTCAGTATCCGATTTCGTTGAAGTATTGTTTTTCTTCATGTTTGAGATTTGTGAAGATGATTTTCAAGGGGTTTCTTTGGATATGGGTGGAGGAGTTGCTTGACAAGTTTGATGGCTGTTTTACGGAACATTCAGAGCAAGGAAGCGCCCAACCGCGGAGTTCGGCGGTAGCGGCGGGTGGTCGATGTCTAGAACGGCAGTGTCACGCTGCGGCCCCCGATGATTTCCTCTTGCACTGCGACTAGGGTCTGTTGGAGTGCCTTCATTTCGCGATCGAGTTCCCAGATGCCCAGGCCTTCGTTCCACTCCCGATGCCAGGCGACGAAGTTTGCAAGTGTCGCTTTGCGGGCGGGTGGCTGAGCGGGGTTGTGATAGAGATGGGCGATCCGCTCACGCACGGAATCGGGAAAGCGCGGGAAAGGCAGATAGTCGAAATACTCCGGAGACATGTGGCCGCCCGATCCACCGACACCAACCCAATCGATCACTCCATGTTCGCGGAGGTAGGCGAGAAAGCACCGGACAAAAACGGTCTGCCAAATCTCCGCACCGGGCCAGAAAAGCACGGTGCCGTGGAAGTTCGTGGTGCAATGCTCCGGCCTATCCACCAAGACGAGCGAGCGGCCTTTCTCGAAACCTTCGCACCCAAGGATCAAGTCACCCCGATTCACGGTTGGTAGCTTCTTCGGTGAGCCGAGCCATTCGCGCGAATCGAGCGTTCCGTATTCACCGATATTTACCGGGCGGATGAGTTCATACCAGCCGGGCTTGTAGGTTTTAGAATAGAGACTCTTCCCGATGACAGACACGGCAAGGTTCGGCCCGCGCCGGGAGCGCACGCCGATTGTAGAGAGGGTAGTAGCTCCGTGGCGGTAATTGTTCACACGATGCTGGAAAGCGCGGAAACCCCGGCAATAAAGCCCTGTGTCGAGCCGGGGCGTGGTGCGTAGGTCATCCAATGTCGGGTGGGCGTATTGGAATGCCTTGCCCGTTTGGTTGGACGCCAACTCAGTTTCAATCTGTGCGTGGATTTCGTCGTTCCGGGCGCGGATCGCTTTTCCTTCTCGACGACCACTTCAGTCAGTGCAGCGACATAAGTAACCACCTCGTTCGCATCGCGCTGGCCCGGAAATGGGATACGGCAATCGAGCCAAAGTTTGTTTGCATGAGCAATGGTTGCTCCGCGCGGGACCATTGAAAGCAGTTCCGTCTTGAAAAGTTCATGCTTGAGGAAACCGAAAAGGTAATGTCGATTGATCGAGGGCCGTAGCCGCACTATGCCACCGCTCAATGTGTGATTCCGCCAAGTCGCGCCATCAACCATCGCACACTCGCCTATGTTGGAATCCTTTGAGAGCAGGATATCGCCATCAGTGAGTGACATGTCTTCAAAAACCCTCGGGTTGATAGGCGTAATGGCACCGCCCTTTGAAGAAATAAGATAGCTGTGTGCCTGAAGAGATTTGGTGCGGATAAAGTGATGCGTTGACTTCTCCATATAATACATCGAGCCGGGATCGCTACCCTTGTCGTAACCGGCAATGAGATCGCGGATTGCGAACGTGTTGCTCGCAGGAATTTCCACACGACGATACATCCCCGCTGACCACGAGGTATCTTTAGCTTTCAAATCTGCGAGAGTGATCTCGCGCGGAACCCGAAGATATCTCATAAGTTTTCTTTGTGAAACAGATCTTGCAGAGTTTTCTCTTGACCGAGCGACCAATGGCGAAACTCGGCAAGCGTATCGTTGAACTCCTCATCGAGTACCGGCTCTCCTTGCTCGTTCACACTGATTTCAAACGTCGTCTCGTCAATCTTATAGACGGGATTGAAGAAGACGTTGCGCTTACTGGTGCGCTTCTCGTAGCCAACGCGCTGGATGTCGCGCACAAAGATACTGTAGCCAGATTCGTTTAACCGCTTGAGAGCGGCAGGTTCGGGCTTATAGGCGATAAGGATGCTGGTGTTGACTCCAGTCTCAGCGAAGACGTTCGCTGGGAGGTCAAACAGAGCGACAATTCGCACCCTCTCCATTAGCCACTCACGTACACGAGTCCACTTGTTGATCGAAGCGATAGAGTTCGAGACGACGATACCAAAGCGACCACTCTCCTTCACACAACGGTAGGCGTTTTCGAGGAAGACGATGCCAAGGTCGAGGGCATCGCTTCCTTTCGTCGATGAGGATTTCTTCTTTCCTCGCTCATGCTTGGCACCGAAGGAATCCTCTTCGTCCACTTTTTGCCGTGTGAGGTGCCATGTCTCATACATCTCGATAATCTGACGGTCAGCGTCCGTCTTGACCCGGTAGGCGCGGTCTTCGCCGAATGGGGGGTTGGTGAGAACAACGTCGAACTTCTTCAATTTGGTGTTATCTGGCCAAGAATCCCACTGGCCACGGGCGTGCTCGCTGGGGATGAGATCCACAAGAGTAGGTGGTGAACTATCGGCAATCTTCGTGAGGATGGAACCTTTGTCTGGCTTGGCAAATAGCTTGGCCTCGCCGTCGCCGTTTAGCAGCATGTTCAGAGTCGCAAGTGAGATCATGTTTTTGTCGAGGTCAACACCATAAACGTTGGCATCGTCGAGCTTCCAACCGTCCAGCTTTTCGAGCGCATGGACGAACGAGAGCGACAGAAAATCGGCGATGCCGCAACATGGGTCAAAGACCGTTTCGCCATTGCGAGGGTTCACGAGACGGACGATGAAATCAATGACCGGTAGCGGAGTGAGAAATTGCGCAGCTTCGTCTCGTTTGAAGGAGTTGGCGAAGTTGTAGAAGACGAGCTGGTAAAGGTCGCTCTTTGATGAGAGGACGAATGAGAAGTCCTGAAACGCTTGTGTAATCGCAATTACTGCACGCACATCGTTTGGGTCGCGCCAGTCAATGACATTTGTAGCAAAGATTTTCTGGTATTCGCCTGCTGCATCATCTCGTAGCGCATGTATTCGGTTGATGAAATCCTTAATCGGTGCGTCAGACAGTGCATAAAAGCCTGCTTCGGCATCAGTGATGTAGAAATCGAGAAACCGGTGCGGGTGTTTTTCGTTCCGTTTCTCGTCGAATACCTTTAGAGCAAAGGTTTGGAGGAAGATGCCGTATCCGCGCTGATCCACGAGGTTCACCTTGTCGAGCGCGCGGAGTACGTCAGAGAGCGCGGTCTTGATCTGAACAGAGGCAATCGTCGTGATAACATCGAGATCATTAATTGTGCGCTTCGAACGGTCAAGCGATGCGGAGCGGTTCACGCGCTTCAGAAGTTCATCAAAGTTCGGAAGGTAGCCATAGGGATCGGGTAGATGAAGCGAGAGGTCTCCGACCTTGCTGTCATCGCCCTTCTGATTCTTGCCCTCGTCGTAACGTAGATACTTCCCACCGCGGCGTTGGAAAAGGTATAGACGATCTGCACCGTAATAGACTCCGAGGACATAGGCGTCTGCTGGTTCTCGTTCTCGCATTGCAGGCTTTACCTGACTAGTGAAAACTTTCTCGACATCTTTATCATTCTTCTTGAACTCGATTACCGCTAGCAGGTGATCGTTGAGCCATTCGAGATCGGTTGAACTCCGGTTTTTCCAGTAGACGTTGTAGTGTTCTAACCATTCGCCGCTATCAAATATCGCACCGTCAAGCCGGATAACAGCCGTGTTCCCTTTCGGGAACTGGATTTCAACCCCAATGAAGTCCCGCGCATAAAGGGCGGAATTGATCGCCGCGTGAATGAACTGCCATTTGTAATACTCTTCGCTCGGCTTGCTATGTGTGTCGCGGATGGAAGCGGTATCGAGCACCTTTCCATTTACGGGCACAAGGCACTTTGCTGTTTTGGAGTTCTTGTGCGCCTGGTCAAATTCTTCCTTCGCCGTGGCGAATGTCTGCCCTGTTGCCATAGGTATCTGGTTCCTCCAGGAGTGTTTCGTTCGATCTGGTCAGACTTCGTGTCGTTCGCTGTTGTCGACGCCTAACTCTGTGATAATCTGTCTGTAAACCAAAACCCCTTTGTTTGGAGCATCTTGCATTTAATCACCCCCAGACACCGATCATCCCTTGCCATTGGGTAACTGCCCAAAACTATACCATACATCCCCTCCATGTCCCCCTCTCTCTTCCGCCCCTCCCGACACCCCTCCAAAGTGATACGCCAAATCCCTCCCCGGATACGTGCGCATGGCAAAGATATTCTGTATGATGGGAATTGCTGATAGCCAGCGTAAACCCCATAAAATCATAAGGAGCTTGACATGACATACCCCATCTTGAACGTCCCAGTTGCAAATCCCTCCCGCCCGACTGCCGCCTCCATCAAAATTCTGGCGGCCCTCGTCGCCCTGATCTTCGTCCTCGCGGCCTGTGCGATCCCGCCTGCGGGCGCTACCTCATACATTGCCAGCATTGACGGCGCGCCCGCCAGCGCCCGCGTCGGCATCGTCGTGGAGGATGGCATCTTCAAGGCTTACATTTGCAGCCTGGATGATGCGTTCAACCTGACTTCCGCCCGTTGGTATGAGGGCGTGGTGGATGCTGATGGCAATATTGCGGGTGTCAGCGCGGATGGCGTGGCTTTGCAGGGTTCCGTCCGGGACGGCCAGTTTTCGGGCACGATTGTCAATATTGACAACGTCACCATGACCTTCAGCGGCGCGGAAGTGGCCGAACTTGACCCGGCGGGCTTGTACCGCGGCACCGGCGAATATAACGGCCAGGCTGTCATCGTCGGCGCAACGATTGCCCCCGACGGCACCTTTGCGGCGACTGCCCAATACCAGGATCGCTTTGAGTTCATCGCCCCCATTGGCGCAGAACCGGTATTCCTGTCGGATGGCACGCTCGGCATCCTGCTCGGGCCGGATGGCGCACAAATCGAAGTAACGCTGGTGACCACGTTGCAGGCTGAGTAAACGCAAATAAACGATTGTGCTTGAAGAACAATACGCTGTACGGGATATGTGTTCCGTACAGCGTATTTCGTATTGAAACAGATGGTGAGTGGAAGGGGGTAGTAGAAATTACCGCCCATTTCCCGACTATGGACTACGCGACTACGGACTACCGGATTACCCGACTACCCGACTACCCGACTACAACTCCGTCCTGATCGCCCACAAATCCGGGAAAAATGGCTTAAACAACGTCGCGCTCAGGTAGCCCACGCCCGCCGAGCCGCCCGTCCCCGGCTTGCCGCCAATCGTACGCTCCACCATCTTCACGTGGCGGTAACGCCATTCCTGGAAGCCCTCATCCAGATCGATCAGCCGCTCGCAGACGCGCACGTTGGCGCTGTCTGTGCGGTACAGGTCAATGAGGACGCGCTGGATTTCGGGGGAAGGGGTGAGGGGCAGGGTCACATCGCGGGCCAGCTCGCTCTCCGGGATCACGTACCCCTGGCGGCCCAGGTAATGTAAAAAGGCGTCCCACAACGTCGGCTGGCGGTAACGTTTTTCAAGCCGATTCCAATACTCCCCCCCCTGCTCATAATTGTTGAACACGCCGCGCCGCTTGTAACCGAGCAGGAACTCGACCTCCCGGAACTGGAAACTCTGGAACCCGCTGGACGAGTCCAATTTATCCCGAAACGTGAGAAAATCGAGCGGCGTCATCGTCTCCAAAATGTCCACCTGCCCGACCATCGTCTTGAGAATCGTCAGCATCCGGCGCAGCGTGTGCAGGGCGCGCGGCGTGTCGGCGGCAAACAGCGACCCGGCCAGGTAATCTGCCTCGTATAGCATCTCCTTGAACCACAATTCGTAGACCTGGTGGATGACGATAAACAGCATCTGGTCATGCTCGTAACCGGCCTCGCCCTCGTGCTGGAGCGACAGCAATTCGTCCAGGTGCAAATACTTTGAATACGTCAAAGATTCCATTCCTTCGCCTTTTCTGCTTTTGTATGGGCGAAGCATTTGCCGCCCGCCTCCTGCGCGCAACGCAAAGACTATCGGCAAATGCTTCGCCCCAACTATTTTACTCCCGGAGAACCATGCACACCTTCGCAACCGCCCGCCAACTCGACGCCGCCGATGAACTGGCCGAATTCCGTGACCGCTTCGTGATTACCGACCCTAAGCTGATCTATCTCGACGGAAACTCGCTCGGACGCCTCCCGCGGGGGGCCGTGACCCTCCTGGCTGATCTCGTCGAACAGGGCTGGGGCGCGCGCCTGATTCGCGGCTGGAACGATGGCTGGTGGCTCGACCTGCAAACCCGCATCGGGGACAAGATTGCCCGTCTCATCGGCGCTTCCGCGGGCGAAGTCATCATCGCCGACTCCACTTCCATCAACCTTTTCAAACTGGCCGTGGCCGCCCTCAAAATGCGTCCTGGCCGTACCAAAATCATCACCGACGACCTCAATTTCCCCTCCGACCTGTACATCCTGCAGGGCGTCTGCCGCCTCCTGGGGCCGGACTACACCCTGCATATTGTCCCCTCCCCGGACGGCATCCACGGCTCACCGGAAGCCCTCGCCGCCGCGCTGGACGACAATACCGCCCTGCTCACCCTCTCGCATACCGTCTTCAAAAGCGGCTACACCTACGACATGGAAGCCGTCACCGCCCTGGCCCATGCGGCGGGCGCGCTCACCCTGTGGGATCTCAGCCACTCGGCGGGTTCCGTCCCCGTCCCGCTCAACACCGCCCGCGCCGACCTGGCTGTCGGCTGTACCTACAAGTATCTCAACGGCGGCCCCGGCTCACCGGCTTTTCTCTACGTCCGTACAGATTTGCAATCCGAAATCGAAAGCCCAATCACCGGCTGGATCGGCCAGGCCGCGCCCTTTGACTTTGGGTTGGATTACGTCCCCGCGGTCTCCCTGCGCCGCATGTTGACCGGCACACCCAGCATCCTCTCGATTGCCGCCATCGAGCCGGGCGTGGATTTACTCCTCGAAGCGGGGCTGGATCGACTGCGCAAAAAATCCCTGGCCCAAACCGATTACCTGATCCAACTCTGGGAAACCGAACTGGCCCCGCGGGGGTATCTGCTCCACTCTCCTGTGGACGCGGCCCAAAGGGGGTCGCACATCTCCCTCGCCCACCCGGAGGGCCTTGGCATTGACCTCGCCCTCATCCACGAAATGCACGTCCTCCCCGACTTCCGTCCGCCCGATAATATCCGCCTTGGCATCGCCCCCATCTACACCACCTTCACCGAAATCCACACCGCCGTCGCCCGCCTCGCTGAAATTGTGGATACCAGGCTCTACGAGAAATATCGCGATGCACAGGTGAAGGTGACGTAAGCAAAAGACCTGTCAGGTTTTTGGAAACCTGACAGGTCTGGTTTAGATGTGTCCCTCTGCCTCCGCCCGTTTCAGCACCGCTTCAATCGTGTGTACCAGCGCCCGCGCCGCCTCCGCCGTTAGCTCCACGGCCACGCGCGCGCCCGGCCCCTGCGCCTCGTTTACAAAGTCAATATTCAGCGCATGTTCCAGCGGCACGCTGAAGGGGTGGTCAAAGGACACATTCGCTTCCTTCAGCGTAAACCACCCCGCGCGGCCCTTTCCGCTCCCATCAATTTTTATTTGTTCGACAATCATCGTACACATATTCAATCCTCTTCGTAGGGGCGGGGTCCCCCCGCCCACGTCGTGTTCGATGGTCACGGGGGCAGGGAGACCCTGCCCCTACATCGCGCTGGTTCCTCTCGCCCCTACCCCAAATTCTTCCCCAAAAATACCCAAATCTTCGCCCAGCCATCTTCCGCCGCTTCCGGGCGGTAGGCCGGGCGGTGATAGTAGAAAAAGCCATGCCCGGCCCCATCGTAGCGGTGGAACTCGTAATCCTTCCCATGCTTCTTCAACTCGGCTTCGTGCTGATTCACCTGCTCCGGCGTCGGGCTGGAGTCGTCGTTTCCAAAGATGCCCAGGATCGGGCAGGCCAGGTCTTTTGTCGTGTCAATGGGTGCAAGCGGTGTCTTTTCGTTCAACCGTTCCGGCCCCATCACCACGCCGCCGCCCCAGCAATCCACCAGCGCATCAAACCCGCCCACCTGCCCTGCCGTCAGCGTGGCATGCCGCCCGCCAGAACACGTCCCAAAAATTCCCACTTTCCCGTTGGAAATCGGCAGCCTCCGCAGGAATTCCATCGCCCCGGCCAGATCGCCCACCGCCTGTGCATCCGGGATGCCGCCCTGGGCGCGCACTTTGGCCGTTACATCCTCCGGCGTGCCATGCCCGGCGCGGAAATACAGGTTGGGGCAAATCGTGGCGTACCCGTGATGGGCAAAGCGCCTCGCCGTCTCGCGGTACCACTCGTCCCAGCCGGGCATGTGATGGGCCAGCACCATCCCCGGGAATGGGCCTCCCCCGAGGGGGCGGGCGTAATAGGCGTTGATCATATCCCCGTTTGCGCCGCGCATGGTCACGGTTTCAGCGAGCATGCCTTCATACATATCGGTTGTGTACATTATGTGCTCCTTTGTCGGTAGGATTTACGCAGTTGAAGCGCAATGCTGGTCGAGCGCCGCACTGAGCTTGTCGAAGTGTAGCCGAATGCGCAGGTTTCGATACGCAAAAACCGCACTCAACCAGCGCATCCGGCGTATCCGCCGGGTTGAGCTGGTAGATTGAGCTTGTCGAAATCTTGCCGAAACCGAGACCCGAACTGCGTAACCCCTAATCGGGATGAGTTATTGCAGGATTTTTGCAATGATTCCGGGTATTTCACTATAATCTTTGATCCAGATGGGCGTGACACCCAATTGGCCCAAAACGTATTCCTGCTGTTCCCGGTCAATCTTTTTGACCTGCTGGATAATCCCGGAAATCTCATACTGGTAGTTCCCGGCGCGTTTGACGCCCGCCCGGCGTGTCCGTGTCGGTGGCTCAACGTTGGACGAGCCAATCCGCACCTTGCCTGACCCTTCGACCCAGTCATCGCGCTTAATACCACCTCGATCACATCGGTCGCGGTAGCTTTTCGCGCTGGTGTGGATCGCATCCAGTATGGCGGCCTCAGGGCCATTCTTGTCCGGCTCTTTGAGCAGGGCGAAGTTCTGCGATTTGAGCGGGGAGTTGTCAATGGCGTCCAGGATGCGGCGCATGTTGCGATCCGAAAGCGACAGCCCCACCATCAGCCCGGTGGTGCTGGATAGTAATTGCAGTTGGATCAGGTTGGACCAGTAAAAGGGGCTTTCCGCAACCCGGTGATATTCCTCTTCGGTAAAGACGATCTCCTCCCCTGTGGAGTGCGGGATGCCCTGTTCCATCGGCACAAAGCCATGCACGTGGTAGATGGGCAGGGCATCCCCCACCAGTTCGGTCGCCCGAAACACGGTTTGGTAAGCCAGACCGGTCAGTACCATTTCAAGCAGGTTGTCATAGTTATAGGTCACGACATTGGCGACCCCGCGGTTGGGGGCCTGGCAGAGCCTGGCTATTGCTTTGAGCGTTGGATTTTTGGCGCGTATAAACCGGCTGTTAATATACCCCAGCCGCTCCCCGTCCTGGAAAAAGTTTCCGTACAGCGTGTCGTACAGGTCTTGCAGGAAGGTATTGCGATCCCCGGTGCCGTAAAATTTCTGGAGTTTGCGGGCGGTGATTTCGAGCGGTTCTCCCGCCGTTTTCAGATACCACTCCGAGATGGCGTACAGGTAATTGGAGAACGGCCGCCAGCCCCCCATGTGCGCCTCGCTGATTTTGTTGAAATACATCCCGAGGACGAGCTTGTCCCATGAGGGCAGGTTGCTCCCGATGGATACCCCGGCCCCCAAATACAGGGTCAACTTTTTGGCTTGGAATGCGGTCCTTAACTGATCAATCGCTTCGGTTTTGGTGGTCATGGGGGATCCTCCTCGCGGTTATTATACAGTACACGTTTCGTCGTTCCGTGGAAAATTTCCCATGCCTCCCGCCTTCCCCGCCTCCCTGCTTGAATGGTACGCCGCCCACCAGCGCCCGCTCCCCTGGCGCGCCCGTCCCGATCCATACGCCGTCTGGGTCTCCGAGATCATGCTCCAGCAAACGCGTGTGGACACCGTCATCCCGTATTTTGAGCGCTGGCTCGCCCGTTTCCCCGACATCCCCGCGCTGGCCGCCGCCGACCAGCGGGATGTGCTGACCCTGTGGGAGGGCCTCGGCTACTACAGCCGCGCCCGCAACCTGCACCGCGCCGCGCAAATCGTGGTTGCACAGCATGGCGGGCAACTGCCTGACAGCGTGGGCGCGCTCCGCAAACTGCCCGGCATCGGCCCGTACACGGCGGGGGCCATCGCCTCGCTCGCGTTCGGGCAGGATGAGGCTCTTGTGGACGGCAACGTCCGCCGCGTGCTCGCCCGCCTCTTCAATTTGGAAATCCCCGCCGATTCCACCCAGGGGATGAAGCAACTTTGGGGCCTCGCCCGCCAACACTTGCCCGCTGGCCGCGCTGCCGATTACAACCAGGGGCTGATGGAACTCGGCGCGCTCATCTGCCTGTCGAAAAACCCGGATTGCGGGAATTGCCCCCTGGCGGAAATTTGCGAGGCCAACCAGCTGGGCCTGCAAACCCAACGCCCCATCCTCGCCCCAAAAATCCCCGTCCCTCATTACACCGTCACCGCCGCCGTGATTACCCTCAATGGAAACATCCTGATCGCCCAACGCCCGACTGACGGCCTTCTCGGGGGGATGTGGGAATTCCCGGGGGGCAAACTGGACCCCGGGGAGAGTCTCGCGGAATGTCTGGCACGGGAAATTCTGGAAGAGTTGGGGGTCAGGATCATCATTGGGGAGGAGATGGGCATCTACCACCACGCCTATACCCATTTCAAAGTGACCCTGCACGCCTTTGGGTGCCGGATCAGCCCCGAGGGTCAAAGCCCCCGGAAAATTGGCGTGGCCGACTTTAAATGGGTGCGCCCCCCTGAGTTGTCGGACTATCCCATGGGAAAAATTGATCGCCAGATCGCCGCGCGAGTCCAAAATGGATACACCCCAGACGCTTGAAGCGCGCGCCGCGCTGGTGCGTGATCTGGCCGGGCGCGGAATTACCGATGCGCGCGTGCTGGCCGCGATGGGGCGCGTGCCCCGGCATTTGTTTGTGCCCCCGGAGTCCCGGCACCTGGCCTATGCGGACGGCCCGCTCCCAATAGGCGAGGGCCAGACGATTTCGCAGCCTTTTGTGGTGGCGCTGATGTCGCAACTGCTGGCGCTATGCGGCATGGAGCGGGTGCTGGAAATCGGGACGGGTTCCGGCTATCAGGCCGCCGTGCTGGCGGAGTTGGCGGGCGAAGTGTTTGGCATTGAACGTTACGAGTCGCTGGCCGCCACGGCGCGGACGGCACTGGCGCAGGCGGGTTATGGGCAGGTGCAGGTGTTTGCCGGGGACGGGTCGGGCGGGCTGGCTGAATTTGCGCCGTATGATGCCATCCTGATGGCTGCGGCTGCGCCGCAGGTGGCGCGCGTGCTGGCGGGCCAGTTGGCCGATGGGGGGAGGCTGGTGGCCCCGGTGGGGGGGAAGCAGGGGCAGAAGCTGGAGTTGTTGACGCGCGAAGGCGATTCCTTCCGGCGCAGGAAATTGATTACCGTGGCCTTTGTGCCGTTGCGCGGCAAATTGGGCTGGTCGGAGGAGGAGTGGGGGGAGTGAAATGGCGGAGGTTGCTAAATCAAAGAAAGACACAAATTTTCACGAATTCAACACGAATTGGAAGAAAAAAAATTCGCTAGCCACCCGACACTATGTTATCAGAGCAATTTGCTGGTCGAGTAGGCGGCGCTTCCCGCTGTATCCGCCGGGTTGAGCCTGCCGAAACCGAGACCCATCGTGACAAAACTGGCCTGAAATGGGGTCTTGATACGCCTCGCCAAACCTGTCCTGAGCTTGTCGAAGGGAGCGGGCGGGGCTACTCGACCAGCGCTTATTCAAAAGTGTCCGCTCGCTAGAAAATTCGTGTTCATTCGTGCAATTCGTGTCAGGGTTATTCGGTATCGAGCCAATAGATGAATTTTGCCTTGTCCTCATAGACGAGTTCCACACCAGCGACTTCGCTGATGCCCTCCAGGCGCGCCAGGGTCAGCCAGCCGCGTTCGATGATGAGATACAGCGGGGCGCGCTCCGTCAGGATCGCAACACTCGCCGGGCTGGGGAAAAAGGCGATGACGGCTTTCAACTGGCGATAAGAATCGGGGAAGAAGCCGGAATAGCCGTTGAGCAGGGGCTTGCCGTGCTCCAGCGCCAGCACCATGCCGAGCGTGGTCGGCTCGAAATCGCTTACGTTGCCGGAGGCCTCGAAGGGGATCATAATGGCCGCGGCAGGTGGCTGTTCTTTGAGCCAGAGTGCCCATGCGGGGGTGCTGATTAATTCAGGGGTGGTGTAGAGTCTGTGGGGCAGGGTAGTGACTTCCGCGATGCTGAGCAGAGTCAGCCCAACCGCGACGCCGCGCCCCAGGCGGCCGCGCCAGCTCCACAGTATTTCCAGCCCGTATGCGGCGAGCAGAGCCGTAAAGACTTGGACAAACACCGCCATCCGAAACGGGCTACGGAGTTGTGTATAGCCGGGCATGTAGGTGCGGATGAAAGCATAGGGCTGAAAGCCAACAATATCGAGGTGCGTGCCGAGGCTGAAAAGGAAGGCCGCACCAGCCCCTGCCAGCGCAAAGGCCGCCCACCTTCGTTGGCCGCGCCGCCACGCCACCACCGCGCCCGCCGCGCCCAGCAGTAAGACACCCGTCCCCGGAAATAACGCCTGCCCGGTGCCGCCTTCATCGTTCACCCACGGCGTCAATCCGCCAAATCCGCCCGGCTCCAGCCGCAGGTAATCATCGGCGTAGGCGCTGTTGGCGGCCACGGTGCGGTCAGACCAGGCATAGCCGGTGAGCAGGCGGCGTTGGGCGGGCAGCACCGGGGCGAGGATCAGCCCCAGGGTGAGCGCCCCCCAGAGAACGCCGGAGGCGCCCCTGAGGGTCAGGTGCGCCCTCCGGGCAAAGATCAATCCCCCGAGGGCGATCATCACTCCGAGAAATAGTCCGTAATACCCGGAAAATAATAACGCCGCCGCCAGCCACCCGCCCAGGATCAGGCCATCCCGCGGGCGGGCATCCCGGCCAAAGCGGAACAGCGCTGCCAGCGCAAAGAGTATGGGGAAGAGGGGGACCAGCTGGATCACGCCGATTTCGTGCTGGACGAAAGGCAGGGCTTGTACGAGCGCGCTGCCCAACAGGGCCGCCCCGTCCCGGATTTGGAGCGTCCGCAGCAGGCGGTACGCCGCCCAACCGTTGAGCGTGAGTAATGCCAGCAGGGTCAGGTTGTAGGCCAGTACGCCATTTTGGGTGAGCAGGTAAGGGAGGGCGAAGAGGAGGCCGGAGAGCGGCTGGGGATCAGAGAGGGCGAAGGTCCCGGTTTCAGGGTAAAAGATGGGTGCGTCCCAGTAGCCTGGATACCCCGCCGCCAGTTGCCCGGCGTTCCATGTCAGCGTCCACAGGTTAAACAGGGGCACGGTCGCCACCGACTCCGTACCAAGCGGCAGGTGCGTCCCCAGATGCCAGGCCAGCGGCCACGTCAGCGCCAACGCCATGCCGATGAAAATGCCAAGCCGGGCCGCACTCGCTTTGATATGCATCCTTCAATGGTATCATCCCGCCATTCTGAAAATTTCCCGAATCTCACTCCCGACGGCCTGTACTGCGCCAGCGGATTCCGGCCTGCTGGGCATGTTTCCATCCATCCCGGCCAGGCCTCATGGGCGGCCATCGTCCGTATGAGCGCCGTCGTCTTCCTGAGCCTATGGGCCGCACAAAGCGTGCGCAGGAGGCTCACATGAGGTGACAGTCACCTTGCTTGAAATTAGCCATGCTGAGCAGTTTTGCAGGTGACTGTCACCTGAGCTGATCCTAAAATGTCCCTTGTTCTTGCATTAAGTCCTTGGTTGTTCCGGCAAATGACCACTGAAGCCGTCACTACAAAGGACATTCGCAAGAGGTCTAATGTTTCCCACGCCCCTGCTTCAACCCTTCCAACATGGCACGTTTGCGGATGACATTACCCTGGGGATCATTTTTATCGTTCTCGTGGGCGTATTCTTCTACATCTATTTCACCGGCGGGGATGCGCCTGACAGCGACGACACCCCTGAATGACGCTCAGGGCAAATCTTCCTGGACATCCGCGTTGACCGCCTGAATCCCCCCAAAAATATCAACGGCCTCATCATTGTTGGCGACGCGCACCGGGCCGGTCGGGCTGTTGACCACGGGGATCACATCAAACGACACCAGTCGATCCCCGTCAAAGACCACCCGCAAAATCAGGCTGTGCTGGCGCTGCGGTTCCTGCGCCTGGTCAAACACAAAATTTCCCAGCCCAAAAAACACTGGCACGCCGCCCATCTCCACATACGCCTGGATATAGTGCGTATGGTTCCCCACAATCAAATCCACCCCCGCTTCCACCGCAACCTGCGCCAGGTCAATCTGGGACGGGTTCGGATAATGGGAATACTCCGGCCCCCAGTGAGGCAGGAGGATGATGACATCGCCCAACGCCTGCGCCGCAGCAATCCCGGCACGCAGGGTTTCCTCTGTCAGCGGGCCAATCCCCGGGGAATTCGTCCCCGCGAAGGCCTGTTCTTCAATTTGTCCCAGGGAAAGGAAAACAAACCGGGTTCCCCGCACCTCCACCACCAGCGGGCTGGTCGCCTCCCCGAGGGTCAGCCCGGCCCCCACAGGCAAAATCCCGACCCGATGGAGATTATCCAGGGTATCGAGAAAAGCCCGGTCCCCGCAACTTGTCAGACCGCAATTTTTGATGTGGTTGGTGGCGACACTCATCACATCAAACCCGGCGTTTGCCATCCCATCTGCCTGGATGGAGCCGCCGTAAAGCACAAACGTCTCCACGCAGCCCGTCCCCGGCGGGAAATCCGTGAGGGCAGCGTTGAGCGTCCCAACCGTCAAATCTGCCGCCATCAGGATGTCGCGCACGGCATCGTAAATGTAGTCGGCTTCCCCGCGGATTTTCGTTTCGGCCTGGATGCAGCGCGCCGGGACGATTTGGCCGGTAAAGATCATGGTGACCAGTCCGCCCTCTCCCGCGGCAGTGGGGGCGGGGCTGGCGGTGGCCGCGGGCAGACGGATTGGCGCATCGGTGGGCAGGCTGGTGGGCATGCCAATCAGCACTGTGGGAAGGCTGGTTGCAGTGGAGGTCGGGGGTGCAGGTGTGCGTGTGCGAACGCCCAATACCTGGAACCCGGTCAGCGGCGTGAAGGTGGGATAAGGCGTGAAAGTGGCCGCGGCGGGAACACAGCCCGCCAGCAGGAAAATTCCGCAGAATATCAGAATGGCAATCAATACAGGTGGGCGGGGCATGGCGGGGAAGCCTAAGAGTTTATCGCCTCACTGTCAAGCCTGAACATCGTGCGATGGGTTCGATCCCCGGCCCGATTGTGCAACAGGTGTCATCCTCAGCGCTGCCGTGATCTCCTCCCTGACGGGCAAATTTTCCTCCAGGGCGAGCGCCTCTGCCAGCAGGGTGTGGCTGGCCTCCCCGCCAATTTGCCCGATGGCCCAGGCGGCGTGTGCCCGGATGAGCGGTTCGGCGTCCCCAAGCGCCAGCCTGAGCGCGGGGAGGGCGCGCGGGTCGCCAAGATTCCCCAGGGCCACGGCCGCGTTGCGCAGATAGCCGCGGCGTTTGGTGCGCAGGATGGGCGTACCCGTGAAGCGCTGATTAAATGCCTCCCCGGAAAGTGCCAGCGTCTCGATGAGTTCGGGTTGCGCTCTGAAAGGGCGAGGCGCAAAAGCGGGATCACCCTGCTCCGGCGCAAAGCGCTCATTCCACGGGCAGACGGTCTGGCAAATGTCACAGCCAAAAATCCAGTCCCCCAGGCCGTGGCGCAGGTCTGCCGGGATCGGCCCCTTAAGTTCAATCGTGAGGTAGGAGATGCAACGCGTGGCATCCAGCGTCCTGCCGGGCAGGATACATGCCGTGGGGCAGGCGTCGATGCACCGGGTGCAGGAGCCGCAATGGTCGGCGGTGAACGCCGGGTCGAGGTCGAGTTGGATGCCAAGCAGGATTTCGGCGAGCAGGAAATATGATCCGGCGCGGGGATTGATCAGGCAGGTGTTTTTGCCGATCCAACCCAGCCCGGCACGCTGGGCGAGGTCGCGTTCCAGGATGGGGCCGGTGTCCGTGTACCAGCGATTCGGGATCGGCTGGCCGGTTTCGGCTTCGATAAAGCGTACCAGGGCAGCCAGCCGCGGTTTGAGGACGTCGTGATAATCATCGCCCCAGGCATACGCGGCGACGCGGCCCTGGAGGGGTAGATCGCCCTCGGGGGTGGTACGGGGTTCACCGGGGTCATTGACCCTCGCGGGGGTGTACGGCACCCCCAGGACGAGGATGCTTTCACATTCAGGGAGGAGTTGGCGCGGGTCGGCGCGGGCGGCCTGGGCGCGGTCGGTTTCCAGGTAGCCCATTTGGCCGTGAAATCCGGCGGCCAGCCAGTTTTGGTAAAAGGGAAAATGGGGCGGCGGCCCGGGTGTCGTGACCCCCACGAGACTGAACCCAAGCCGCCGTGCTTCGGCTTTGACGCGGTCCGTCAGGGTCACGGAGTGGCGGTGGGTTCGATGGTGGCTGTTTCGGTGGGGGCGAGGGTGGGCGTGGCCGTCGGAGCCGGGAGGACGACGATGCTGACTGAGAACGCCCCGGTGGCATTGGCACCCAACCCAAAGAGGACGTCATCCGCATCGGCGAGCATCCAGAAGCCTTCCTGGACGCCAACTTCATCGGGGGCGACCATGACGATGGTGATTTCGATGATGCCGCCCGGAGGCACGCCAACCGGCAGGTTGATCGGCTGGCCTTCCATGCGTTCGCCGTTGATAAAGACGACGCTGTATTCGGTGGTCCAGGTGTTGAACCCGATGTTTTGCAAGCGCCAGGTTTTGGTAAAGGTTTCGCCGGCCGTGACCTGGGTGCCATCGGGGATGGTGACATCGGCGAGGAAGAGGGCGTGGTTTCCAAGCGCCTCTGGGCCGGTGGTGGCCGTGGGCGGGATGGCTTCCGTGGGGGTCTCGGAGGGCGCGGTGGTGGGTGTGGCCGTCGCGGGTTCGGGTGTGGCCGAGGGATTCTCCAGGGCGATCCGGGTCAGTTCGGCGGAGACGGTGGCGGCTACCGCCGCGTCCATGGCGGCGGGGTCAAGCGTGGCAGGGGCGGCGGTGGCGGCTGATTCGGGGGCGGCCCCGCCGCATGCGGCAAGCAACAGGATCAATAGCACGGACAGGGTGGTCGTAATGGTGGTTTTTGTTTTCATGATTTTTCCTCAATTGCTGAAATTTTCGGGGTGGGCTGGAATGAGGCCGGGCAGGTTATGGCGAAACGGCGATGATAACCCAGAACGTGGCGTCTGCCGCGCTGCCCAGTCCAAACGGCTGACCCGCGGCATTGCGAAGTTTCCAGTCGCCCCGGTAATTGCCGCTTCCCTGTGGGGCGGTAAGCTGGACGGAAATCTCCACTTCCGAACCGGGCGGGATGCCGCCGTTTGAGATGGCGAAGGATGCCGGCCCACCCATGGCGTCCCCGCTGTCAAAGATGACAGTGTAGTCGGGTGTCCAGGTGCAGGAGCCGTCGTTGCGGATTTTCCAGGTTTTGACAAAGATTTCACCGGGTTTGAAGGCAGTGCCATCCGGGATGGAAACGTCTTCGAGGAAGGTGCCGCGGTCACAGGGGATGTCGGGGTCGGGTGTGCCGGTGGGGGGCAGGGCTGGTGAGGCGGTGGGGAGCAGGACGGGGATGGTGGTGCCGGATTGCGTGCCAAGCGGCGTGACCGTCGGGAGCGCGCCGGACGCGATCTGGGTCAGTTGCGCTTGCAGCGTCCCGGCGGCCTGGGTGAAGTTGGCGCTGCGGTCCAGGGTGGGCGCGGCCTCGGCGGGCAGGGTGCATCCGACGAAGACGAGGCATCCCAGCAGGCAAAAAATGCCGGTTTGCAAGGGTTTTCTTGGGGCAGACATGCGATCATTCTATCAGGGAATAAGTTTGGGGGGAAGCGAGGCACTTTTGGGGGGTGGGAGGGTAAAGGGCAGCCAATATCCCCAAATATCCCCAAAGGTTCTCGTAGGAGCTCATGGGAACTCGTCGGATTTCCTATGAGTTCCAGATCATTAAATAGACCTCTTGTGATGGTCATTTGTAGTAACGACTTCACTCGTTGCCTTGCCGGAATGCCAACCACTGTGTCGTTATTCCGAGAGATGTTTTGAGCTATACGAGAGGGCTAAGTTTCTATCCGAAAATTCAATATGAGCAGAATTCGCTGTCATTGCGAGGAGCAGTTTTTGCGACGAAGCAATCCAATTTCGGTGATTCCAGTGCTGCTGACGCGGCAGATTGCTTCGACCCCTGCGGGGTCTCGCAATGACACAAATAATTTTCGGATAGGTTCTAAGTCCACGCCGTATTAAGGGTACCGAATGCGGGAGATATATTCAAGAACAACAAACGCTGGGGGCATGCTTTCGCACAATCGCCCCCAGCGCTGACATACATTTCTCCCTTATTCACTTGGTGTACCCGGGGGAAAGCCCCTTTAGTGCAGCCACCCCGTTGATCTGCGCCCAGTTCTCAATCCAATTGCACGGCATGCCAAAGATATCAGCGAACAACTGTGCAGGTGTTTGTGCACCAAAACTTTCTGTCACATACTCTTGCGCGCGAGAAGAATACTGGTAATATACGCAAATGGTCCAAAGCCGGTACTCCCTATTAGCCTCAAATACATTCGGCACACCCTGTAGATTAGGGTCAGTCGGATTGTCCCTAAACTCCCATTCAATCTTACCGTAAACCCAGCTAACAAGGTATTCAGTAGAACTCCCATTCGGAAGCAAATTGAGTACAATGTCAGCAGGTGTCCAGCCGTCGGGGTACAGTTGCACAAGCACCGTGGGGGTTGAGGTCGCCGCCGGGGTGCGCGTGGGTGCTTTGGTCGCGGTCGGGCGGGGCGTAGGCCGCGGAGTTTCCGTATACATATCCTCTTCCGGAATCTGCGCATCGCCACCGGCAGCAACCGTAGCCGTAACAACATCCACCGGGTTTTGAATCACCGCAACCGTGGCCGTCTCGCTTAAAGGCGGCGCGGGTAATTCCGTGGCAGGCACATCTGCACAACCCACAACCAGTAAAAGGATGGCAGGGAAAAGGAATGTTTTTGCCGTTTTCATTTCAACGCCTCCTCAATAACCCCGTGAACAGGTGACAGTCACTGGCAACCGCGTTTCTCCCAACCAGCGATTGCTTGAAGTGGCTGCCACCTTGTTTGCACGGATTTGCCATAAAACCCAAAACATTATCATTGCAAGGCCGGGATTATAGTTTTATCCATCCGTCCCTACCAGCCCGCCGCATACCAGCGCAGGTATTCCTCCACGTGGGCGTTCCAGTAGGCCTCCTCGTGCCTCCCGGTATAGAGGTGCCATTCGTGGGGAATGTTGCGCGCGGTGAGCATGGCTTCAAACTCGAGGGCGTTGGTGAGCAGGTAATCCTTGTCGCCAATGTCCAGGTAGATGCGGGGAAGCTGGTCGGCGGGGATGGCGTCGAGCCAGACGGAAAGCCGCGGCGGGTCAGTCAGGAAGACAGGGAGGCTATGCCCGCCGATGGCCCCAAAACTCTGCCAGTATTTGAAGCCCAAGTGGACGGCCCAGGAGGCGCCGCGCGACAGCCCGCCAATGGCACGGTGGGGCCGGTCGGTAAGCGTGCGGTAATTCTGGTCCACCCACGGGATGATGCTGGCGATGAGGGCTTCGCCAAAGGGGTCTTCGGTAGGCTCGTTCCAGACGCGGTCGCGCGGCATGAGGATGATGAAGGGAGACACTTTGCCGCTGGCAATGAGGGTGTCGGCGGTCTCATCTGCACCGAGATTGTCCCATTGCGAATCGTTGAAGGTGGAACCGTGGATGAGGATGAGCAGGGGGTAGCGGGCGTCCGGGTGCTCGTTGTAGCAGGGCGGGGTGTAAACCCGGAACTCCCAGGGAAGCGGGTCGGTGGCGGTGCGGAGGGTGTGCTGGGTGATCTGGCCGCCGGCAAACAGGCAGGCTTCGGGTGTGGGGGTGGCGGTGGGCGGGACGAGTGTGGCCGTTGGCGTGGGGGATGGGACCGGCGTGAATGTTGGCGGGATAATGGCGGTGTGGGTGGGTGTTGGGGAGGGGGTGACGCCGGGGGGTGCGGTAAAAGTCGGGTAAACCGGCCCCCCGGAGGGCGCGGCGGTTTCCCCTGCGGGGGCACAGGCAGCCATCCCGAGGGCCAGGATCAGTACGGTGAGTGCAAATCTCACCGGAAGCGGCGTTTCCACTCTTCTTTTAGTTGGAGGTTGCGGGGGCTTTCGCCGGCGGCAAGGGCGAGGAAATCGGTGAGGAGGCGGTTGAATTTGTTCGGCTCGTTGATCATGGGGTAGTGGCCGGCGTTTTCAAAGATGATGTGATGGGCGTGGTCGTTGAGGTTGGCGAGGGTGTCAATGGGCGGGATGGTGACGGCCTGGTCGTTCTCGCCGTGGACGAGCAGGCAGGGGATGGTCAAGTTGAGCACCATGCCCAGCAGGTTGAGGTCGCTGATATTTTCGAGGGTGGCGAGGATGGCGTCATTGTCCACCTTGGCGGCTTCCTGGATGGCCGCTTCGCCGCCGGGGATGCCGTTGAGCATCCAGTTGCCCAGTTCGACGGGGGTGTTCGCTTTGAGGCGGTCGTTGATGAGGGCGGTTTCGAGCGGGAAGCCAATCGCCATGACGCGGTCCACATAGCTGGGGAATTTTTCCGCAAACCGCAGGGCAACGATGGCTCCGAGATCGTGGCCGACGAGGGCGATTTTGCCGATCCCCATTTCTTCGAGGAAGTTGTCGAGCAGGCTGACCTGTTCGTTGATCGTGTAGCGGGTTTTGGATTTGGCGGTGTCGCCGAAGCCCCACATGTCGAGGGCGTAGGAGCGATAGCTGGCGGAGGCGGCCTGCATCGTGGGAATCCAATAGCGCCATGAACCGACCCATCCGTGGAGGAAGATGATGGGGCGGCCGCGTCCGAGGACTTCATAGTGGACGATGTCGTTGTGGATGATCAGGGCGCTCATGGTTGATGTGCGTAGTATCGGGCCTTGTGCCCGCCCGCAAGGGGTCAGGCCGCCAGCCCGCCCCCAAGGGGCTATGCTACCGGTATTTCTCCAGGATGGCTTTTACTTTCTCGGTCAGCTGGTCGGGGGCGAAGGGCTTGAGGATGTATTCCACCGCGCCAACTTCGATCCCGGTGCGGACCTCGGACTCCTGTCCTTTGGCGGAGAGAAAGACCACGGGGATATGTTTGATCGTAATTTCCTTCTTCATCTGTTCACAGGCCTGGTAGCCGGTCATCCTGGGCATGCGCACATCCATGAGGACGAGATCGGGCAGCTCGCGCAGGGCGGCTTCAACCGCCTCTTCGCCATTGGCGGTGGGGATTACATCATGGCCGGCAAAGCGCAGGGTAAAGGTGATCAAGTCGCGGATATCGCGCTCATCTTCAGCTATCAGGATTTTTGCCATGGAATTTTGTTAATCCTCCTCAGGAAAAATTGGCAGGGTAAACGAGAAAGTCGTCCCATCTCCGGGGATGCCGCGGCTGTCCAGCCAGATTCTGCCGCCATGCAGTTGGACGAGGTACTGGACGATGGACAGCCCCAGCCCGGTACCGGCAATCGCGGAGACAAGGGGCGCTTCGCCGCGGAAGAAACGTTCAAAGATGCGGTCCTGATCTTCGGGCGAAATGCCCACCCCATTATCCTTCACGTCAATCTGGACGAAACGCCCTTCCCGTTTGAAGCGGATGACGATCCTGCCGCCGGTGGGCGTGTAGTTGTAGGCGTTGCTCACCAGGTTGTCCAGGATTTGGCGGACGCGCTCCGGGTCGCCGCTCACCATGGGCGGCTTGAACTCCTGGTCAACGGTCAGGGTGAATGCCCGTTTGTCTTCCTGGGCGCGCAACTTGTAATCGGTGATGATATCGTTGGCAACTACGGCCACATCCATCGCCTGCAGGCCGAGGGCGATCTTGCCGGCTTCGATCCGGGAGACTTCGAGCAGGTCGTTGACGAGGATGTTCAGGCGTTCGGTATTGGTCTGCACCACTTTGAGGAAGGTGAATTGCTGTTCAGAAAGCTGACCGGCCGCGCCCATCAGGAGAATATCCACATAGCCCTTGATCGAAGTCATCGGCGTCCGCAATTCATGGCTGACGGTGGCGACAAACTCGGATTTCAGGCGATCCACCTCCACGAGGTGGGTGATGTCCCGGAAAATGGAGACCGTCCCGAGGAACTCGTGCGGGGAACTGACCGGGGCCAGGTTCACCGCCACCACCCGATGATCCTCGAGGTGGATTTCCTCCGAGAAAGTTTCCCCGGCCCGATGGACACCGTGGTCCGATGACCAGTCGCGGATGGTTTCCATCCAGACCTGCCCCGCCTTGCCAAACAGCCCGGTAAAGTTTTCCAGCGATTTCCCGACAACTTCATCCGAGGTCATGTTCAGGATCAGTTCCGCCGAGGCGTTAAAAACGGAGATTTCGCCGCGCGAGTCAGTGACGAGCACGCCGTCGGCCACCGCTTCAAGGATGGCGAGCAGACGGCTGGCTTCAATCTGCTGGCTGCGCAGCATGCCGCCCAACCGCTCGGCTTGGTCGCGGATCAAATGGTAAAGCTGGGCATTGTTAAGCGCCACAGCAATCTGCTTGGCCGCCGCCTCAATCAAATCAAGGTGATGCCCCGAAAACTGATTGACCTGGCGGTGGAAGAGCATCAGCGCGCCCAGCGCCTCAGCGCCAAGCATCAGCGGGACGGCGATGGCGCTCCGGTGCTCGGTCGTGCTCTGGGCAATCCAGCGGTCATCCTGCAGGACATCCGGGATCAGCGCCGGTTCACGGTGGCTGATGACCCACCCAGCCAGCCCCTGATTAAGGGCAAGCATGGTTTCCTCCCCGCCTTCGGGCACGGGGTTGGTATAGCCCAGCGAGGCCCGCCGCATCAGTGAAGCGTCCGCCGGGTTTGCCAGGATGATCGTGCTGTGCTCCGCCCCCGTAATCTTGTTGATCAGCCCAAGTGTACGATTGAGCACAATGTCCATGTCCAGGCTGGCGGAAAGCTCGGTGATGATGCCGAGCAGGGTTTCCGTGCGTTCGTGCTCCAGTTCCAGTTCCTGTGTGCGCTCGGTGACGCGGATTTCCAGGTCTTCGGTCAGCCGCCGGGCGCGGCCAAAAAGTTGGGCGTTCTGCAATGCCACCGCCACCTGGTTGCTGATCGTACGCGCCAAGTCCACTTCGCTCGACGGGAAGCGTTCCTTGCCGTGCAGAATCAAGATGCCATGCAACTCGGTCCCCGTTGCTGCAGACATCACCACCGCGGCCACAGTCCCGCGGCTTTTCCAGAATTCACGAAGCGGGGCAAAGCCGGGTTCCGACCAGACATCATCGACGATGATCACCCCCAGGGATTCCCGCAACTGCTCAAAGGGGGCCGCGTTAAATGGGATCGGGAGCGCAGCCTCAGTTTCCGGGGATTCTGCTTCGAGGAAGGCTTCCCCGTCCCCCTTAAAGATCACAGCCGAAACAGCCAGGCAATCAATTGCCTCCCGGATGCGTTCCATCGTAAACCGCAGGATGTGCGAAGCATCCAGCGATGAACTGAACTCGTTGGAGATGCGGTTGAGCAGGTCAAGGCGCTGGGTGCGCTGATCCAATTCCTGTGAGCGCTGTAAACTTTCCTCAAACAGGCGGGCATTTTCGAGGGCGATGGCCGCCTGCCCGGCAAAGGTCGTGGCAACCTGGATATGTTCCGCGCTGTAGAAATTCGGCTCGGTCTTTTCCAGTGCGATCACACCCACCACTTCGCCCTTGGCGATCAGGGGAATCCCCAGCCAGGCGAGATGCAGGTGTTCCATCAAGGCCGGGAACCGCTCATCGTCATGGACATTGCGCACATTGAGCGGCTCGCCTGACCGGATCATTTCGTTAAACAGGCGGCTGTCCTGCACGGAGACAACGATGCCCACGCGTTCCTCGTCATCCTCAAAACCCTGCGCGGCGCGGATGGAGAGTTGATCCCCCTGCCGGAACCAAAAGGTGCCGGTGTCGTAGGGCAGTACAGCACCGAGGTGATCCAACAGGGAAGCGGTAATCACGTTGACCTGGAGATCGGCCGTAATGGTGGTCGCCACGTTGGCCAGGGATTGGAGTTGCAAGGCGCGTTCCTCTGCGTCTTCCAGCAGGCGGGCATTCTCCAGGATCAGCCCGGTCTGGCGGGCGAGCGAGGTGACGAGGGCTTCATCTTCAACTGTGAAAGCCTCGGTATTATTGAAGTTGTCCAGCACGAGGACGCCGAGGGTGGCTTCACTGGCCTGGATGGGGACAGCGAGCGTGGAGATGGGAACACGGCCATCAGTGGCCTCCTGGTATTTCAGGAGGTGCTCATAGGGCAGGTTGTAATCGTTGGCGATGTTGACTTCGTGAATATGGACGCCGCGCTGTTCGGAAAACACCCTCCCCGGGATGGCTTCACCGGCGGCAAAGCTGATCGCCAGCATGGCCTCATTATTGCGATACCCGCGTACGCTGTGCGGGATCAGGCGCTCCCGTTTTTCGTCCCAGAGCGCCACGAGGCACGCCTGCGCATCCGCCACCACTTCCAGAACATTGTCCAGCAGGGAGCGCAAAATTTCCGACGGTGTCAGGCTGCCGAGTTGGCGGCTGAAATTCAGGAGCAGGCTCACTTCCCGCAGGCGCTCTTCCGTTTCGGATTTGAGGTTCAGGTTGCTGATGGCGGCGGCCACCTGCCGGGCAATCAGGCTAAATAATTGCTGATCTTCCACGCTGAAATCCGGGATGGCGGACTGGCTGATGCCGAGCAGGACGGCTTCCGGCTTCGAGGGGGTCCCGTTGCCATGAATGGGCAGGCTGATAAAGCTCTGCGCGTTAAGCTGGTTCAAGAGGGGGGAGCTGGCCCAACTGGCCGCGCCGTTCTCACGGATATTCGGCACCAGCAAGGTTTCGCCGGATTGCATACTCTGGCGCACCGGGTTGCGCTGTCCGAGCAGTGCTTCGGGGTTGACCTTCTCCGGGATCACGCCAAATATGTGGGTCAGCACCGCGCCGCGCTCCGAGGGCTCGGCAACCAGCCCAAGGTCAAATCCCAGGCTCGTGACCAGTTCCTCCCCGAGGGTGCGCAGGATGGCGGGCCGGTCGGTCTGCTGGTTGATGCGCTGGATCATTTCGAGGGAGGCCTGTACCCGCCGCGCACGCAGGTTGAGATTCTTGACGGCCAGCGTTTGCTCCAGGTCTTTGCGCAGCAGGATGGGCAGGTTTTGCAGGGCCATCCTGCTGGCCTCGCGCGTCTGCACCACTTCCGTTTCCAGTGAGTTGAGGCGGCTGTCATACTGGCTCAGCCGGCGCTCGTTCTCGATTGCCAGGGCCGCCTGGGTGGCGAAAATTTCCAGGGTTTCGATGGCGGCTTGATCGGGGCGCAGGCCGTTTTGGGGGGCGTCCACGGAGATGGTTCCCAGCGGCGTCTGGTCGGCGTTGAAGAGGGGGGTGAAGAAAATATCCTCGGGGTGCCAGTTGTTTTCGGTGCCCGTGGCCCCCTGTGGGTCCAGGACGGTGACCAGGTGAATGTCGGCGGGGACGATCCGGGTTTTATCATGCGGGATTAGGTACGAGTTCCGCTGTTTGAATTCCGGGCGGAGCAGTTCCCGGACGCTGGCCCAGGCCACGGTGCGTTCCAGCAATTCGGCGACGGTCTTTTCGTCAAAGCCGAGCGCGCAGGCCCGCCGCAGCACCTGTTTGGTTGGGTCGTAAATGCTGATGATGACCGTCTGGAAACCGGTGGCCTCGCGGATACCCTCGGCGATCGTGAGGAGCGATTGCTGGATGGTCTGGTTGCTGCGGAGGGTCTGGTTGGTCTGGAGAATTTTTGCGAGCGTATCGAGGCCGCGCTTGAGCACCTCGCCGCGCTGCACCTGATCGCGGTAACGCCGGGCGTTGCCCAACGCGATAGCGGCCTGGACGGCAAGCGCCTGGACGATATCGATCCCTTCCCGGTCAAAGCGGCCGGGCGTGCGGGCATGCAGGTCGAAAATGCCGACGATGTTGTCTTGATAGGCAACGGGGACGACGAGTGCGGTGCCGACATCCGCGTGGGGCACGGCGAAATCGCTTCGGGAGAAATCTTCCACGAGCAGGAGTTCACCGGTTTCCAGGGCGGCGCGTTCGATGGCGCTGAAATCCTGGTTTCGGTCAGTCACATCCCCGATGGCGAGGAAAATGTGGGGCCGGGCCGCGTCCGCCGGGTTGGGGTCAAAGAGGAAAATCGAGCCGCAATCGGCCCCCGTGGCATACAGGGCCTCGTCATAGACCAGTTTGAGCAGGCGTTCGAGGTCGGTCGAGCTGTTGAGTTCGCGGCTGATGCGGGTCAGGGCGGTCAATTGTTCCACCCGGCGGCGCAGGTTTTCGTCGGTCTGCGTGGAGAGCACGGCGCGCTCAATGGCCCCGGCAATCTGCCCGGCGGCAGTGGACGCCATTTCCATTTCGCCCTGGTGGAAAAAGTTGGGGTCTGTACTGCCGAGGAACATCTCGCCCACGCCGCGGTCGCGCACGATCAGGGGGACGGACAGCGCGGATTGCGCCTTGAACGCCTGGAGGATGGGCCGGTATAACATTTCGGCATCGGGCAGGGTGTTGCCATTGCCATAGGTAAAGGCGCGCAGGCTCCCCGTGACCGAACGGACATACCGCGGATCCTCGATCGGGATGGGATGAAACCCCTTGAGTTCATCAGGGGACGTGCCAAAAAGGGATTCAGCGTGCACCCGGAGGACGTACCGTTCTTCATCAAATAGCAGGATGGCCGCATTATTGGCGCGGAGCAGACGGGCCACCTCGTTGAGGGAAAATTTGAGGATCTCGTCGAGCGTGGCCGCGCTGCCCGCCAGACCGGCGATGCGCCGCAGGGCTTCCGCCTGGCGGGTGCGGCGGCGGGATTCCTGGAGCAGGGAGGCATTCTCCAAAATCGGTGCCGTTTGCCCGGCGATGATGGCGAGGATGCGCAGGTCGTCCTCGGTGAAGGAGGCCACGCCGCGTTTGTTGGCCGCCTGGATGTAGCCCAGCCCGCGCCCGCCGATGGTGAGCGGGGTCAGGATCGTGCTTTGGATGCCGGAAGCCTGGGCCAGGTGCGCCAAACCGAGGGCGGCCAATTTGGGATCATCGGGAGCGTGCGGGGCGATGATCGTTTCCTGGGAAGCCCAGATTTCTTCGGCAGGACTGCCGGGGACAATATCCGTGCCATAGAGGGCCACAAAGTGATCGGGGATGCCCACAAATGGCACCTGGCCCGCGAGGCGTTTGGATTCGGGGTCGTAAATCAGGAAGCCGAGGGTCTCCACATCCAGGAGGGGGAGGATGCTCTGGATGATATGGGAGAATAGATCGCGCGTTTCTTTGAGGGCACCGACCGCCTGCGCTAAGTTGGCCAACCCGGTGAGTTCCGCGACGCGGCGTTCCTCCTCCTCCCGCGTGAGCGCGTGCTGGATCGCCACCGCGGCCTGGTTCGACAATAATTCGAGAATGTCGAGGTCGCGCTGGCTGTAGGCCTGGGCGCTGAGCGAACCGAGTTCAAGGGTGCCGATTGGGTTGCCTGCAATCAGCAGGGGCACCCCAAGATAGGATTGAAAGGGGAAGGTTTTGCGGTCAATGGCGGGGCGGACATCGCGGAAAGTTTCGACGTTGGAAACGAGGAGCGATTTTTTGTCGAGGAAGAGATGGCCGGTATAGCCCTGGCCGGGTTTGTACTGGATGGCCGGCCGGTCGAGTTTGCGGTCCATACCGGGCATCCCCGTAATGCGGTAGGGGATCAGTCTTTCCTGCGTGGGGTTCCAGACAGTGACTTCGGAGATGTCGGATGGGATCAGGCGTTCGACGCTTTCGAGCACGGTCTTGATCGTGGCTTCCAGATCAACGCTGGAGGTCATCGCAATGCTGAGTTCGCTGAGGATATTGAGGGCCTGCCCGGAAATGTTGCTGCCTTCCTGGGTCAGCGGGGTCAGGTCGGGGCGGTGAAAGGTGACGAGGACGGCGGAGTCGTTGAGATAAGGAATGGTGTAAGAGACGCCATCAATCATCATGCCCTGTAGGGCGAAACGGGCTTTGCCGGGGGCGGCGCATAGGCTGAGAAAGGTTTCGCTGGGGCGCGTGCGGCGGGCGAGATGTTCCAGGTTGGGCAGGTCGGCGCTGGAAAGGTTCAGCCAATCCTTGAGGATGCGGTTGGAGTAGGCGATGCGCCCGCCGGATTGGACGACGATCACGCCATCATCGTTTTCAGGGAGTTCAAGTTCAAAGCCCTGGGAGAGGGAACCTTCGGGCAGGCGCTCTTTGCGTGGGGCGGCGCGCAATAATATCCGCATCCCGGCGTAAGCCAGAATGCCGATCATTAAAAATAGAAATGAGAGGATGAGCGAATCTGTCCCGAACATGGGAAGATCAGCGGTTGGTCTCGGAGCTGTTGCGCCGGGATTCGGCTGCCATTTCGGTAATCTCGCGGATATCGGCAAACTGATAATCGTGCGGGTTTACGTGACCGATTGCCACGGCCATAATGGGGACCCGGGCTGGTTTGCCGTCCTTGCCGGTGGCGGTGATATAGCCCTGCTCGCGGTCCATAAAGTTGTAATGCGTGAGGACTTCGGCAGCGAATCGGTTTTGGATGCGTTCGCGGATGGTTGGGCCGGATGAATCGGAGGTGATGATGATAAAGTTGTCGCCGCCGGGGTGGCCGATAAAGTCATCGGCGGTGCCTAACTCATCCACCACTTCGCCCATCAGCATGGCTGTAAACCGGAGGACATCGTCACCCGCCACGAAGCCGTAGACTTCCTTGAAGGGGTCATAATGGTCGAGCCGGATGTCCATGAGTTCCCATTTATCGCGCCGGATGATTTTGCGCAACTGATCCTCGATCAGCCTGCCCGATGGGAGGCCGGAACGCGGGTCGGTGAGGCTCTCGCGTTCAGCGCGGGCAATGGCGTTTTGAACGCGCAGTTTTAGTTCCTCGATATCGAAGGGTTTGGTGATGTAATCATCCGCGCCCAACTCAAGCCCTTGCAGCTTGTCGCTCCGCTCATCCTTTTGGGTCAGGAAGATGATGGGGATGTGGCTGGTGCGCGTCTGGGTACGGAGGATGCGGCACACCTCATAACCGTCAATGCCCGGGAGCATGATGTCCAGGACAATGAGGTGCGGCAGGCCCAGCCGCGTTTTTTCAAGCGCCTCCGGGCCTCCCAGAGCGACATCAACATCGTACCCCTGCCCGGTAAAGTAAATCCGGAGCATATTGGAGATGTCAAAATCGTCTTCAACAATAAGAATTCGGGCTTTTCCCATTTGGTGCCTCCCAAAGCACTACAGATCTTCTGCCAATTTTACGATATGTTCGAGGAACGTTCCTGACCTATTCCGAGCACATTTCCTTGCAGATTCGGAAAATTGCAAGGATGGCGCGGGTTGCGGCGCAGGCGGCTAATTGTAATGGGTTTTTGGGATCAACGCTTTGGCGTGAAGCGTTGGGCTTACCAGGAGGCCGTTTCCTGCTCACCGTGGCGTGGATATTGCCGGGTATGCAGATCCCCCTCTGCCAGGGCATGATGGTCGCTTTCTTCAAAGGGCATATGCCGGCTAATCTCACGGGGTTTGCCGGACCCGATCAGGATTACGTCCGATTCAATGGTGCGCGCCGGCATAATCAGCATCCCCGCCCCGATCCGGCAATTGTGACCCACACAGCCGCCCAATACTTCGCGGTTGGAGGGGCGCAGGTGGCCCAGCCCGTCAATGGCCCGCAGCGCAGAGGGGATTAATTTGAAATCTGTAAAGGTTGTCCCCGCGCCAATAAACGTATTCCGGCCAATCACGCACATCTGGAGGCAGGTGTTTTGTGCGACCATGCTGTTTTCCATCAGCGTTGTCATAAAGAGCGCGGCGCGGAACGGGAGGAACGAGCCATCGCCGACCACCGAAAGCATCAACTGGCAGCCCTGCGAAATATTGACATTATTGCCGATGATACTATTTTCAATCACCGCACCCGCGCCGATCGTGACGTTGTCCCCGATGGTGGTTGGCCCATGAATTACCGCTGAGGGATCGATCTGACAGTTCCTGCCGATCACGACCAATTCGGAACAATCAAGCACCTGCTTCCCTTCCAGGATTGCCTTCAAAAGGGTGCGGAGCTTGGCCCCCGGGTGTTCCTCCAATTTTTGTTCAAACCGCGCCCCCCGGGAAAACAGGCCGTATACCACGTCGGCAATGAAGATGTGCACCCATGAGTCAATCGCCATCAGTCCGCGCAATGGCACCTGGAAGGTCAGATCGCCCTGTTCCGAGGCCATGTAAGTGGGGACGTGATAGTAGCCCAATTCCCGCGTTTGCGAGTCAATGACGAGCGGGTCGGCTTCGGTCTCCGGGCCGTTGGGGTAATACCAGAGGTCGGCCAGGTAATAGTCATCGAACTGGGTATACGAATTGGAAAGGGGGAGGGCGTGTTCCCGAAAAGAGGCGTCTTTCAGGGAAAAGGCGGCGCGCGATGGCCGGTCGCGTTTCCGGGCTTCGGCGAGGAAAGCGTCTATATAGGCCGCATCAAAATACAGGTTATCCTGGTAAACGATACATGCCTCCCGGCTCTCAGGGAGGGGGAAGCCCCCGGATATTTCCATTTCCCTGGTCACATACTTCGCCAGGACATCGCGGTGCCACAACCAAAGCGGCGAATTGTGGATTCGCAAATCGCGCGCCCGCTCATTGAAGGGCATCAGGTAATCGTTACAGTTCAGGATAATCTTGAGCATGCCTATCCGTTACGAGCGTAATTCGTGTCCAGAAAGTCACGCAAAGTTTCCTGGAAACGCCTGGGCTGGTCAAGCATGGGGAAATGCCCGGCGTCGGCAAAGCGTTCAATCCGGGCGTGGGCGATATGTTGTTTGAGCGGTTTCCACTGGCCGGGATTAACGATTACGTCCATGTCGCCATATATTCCCATGGTGGGTACAGCGATTTTGCCGAGCTGTTCGGAAAGATCGGTTTGATGAAGGGAGGAAATACTCGAAAGAAAGGATTCGACGGTTGTACGGGATAAATCCTGGTCGATCATGTCGTACCAGCGTTTGTCGGTTGTGATGAGGGGGGAACTTAATCGTATCCCCAGTTTAAGCACCCACATCATGTTGTGTACCATCACTGCAATCGGGCGATACCCGGCCAGCTTTAGCATCAGCGCCAGGGATTTCCCGCTAATAGGAGAACCTATCACGGTAACGTTTGAAACCCGGTGTGAATATTGGATGGCCAGCGACAGACCGACCGTGCCGCCCATGCTGTGGCCGACAACAGGCGCCTGTTCAATGCCCATCGCATCCATGAACTGGTCAACCAGGCTCACAAAATCGCTGATGACGTAAGTGGTAAGTTTTTTGCCCGACTCACCGAACCCCCAAAAATCGAGGGCGTAGGTACGGTAATCGTTCCCCAGGTAGCCCATCGTTTCCTGCCAAAGCCCCCATGAGCCAAGCCAGCCATGCAACAGGATTACCGGGCGCCCGCGCCCATAAACCTCGTAATGAACAATTCCCTTATCCGTGGTGAGTGATGACACAATATCTGCGGGGGGCAGGTCGATCTACGATTTGCCCAAGTCCATTTCCTGAAGGATGCTGTATAACAATTCGAGCAGGACGGTCTTGACCGACTCTCGATCAACAGCCACGCATGGCAGCAATTTAATCGCCGGGTCAAGCCGCAGGGCGATGCGCATATCCTCGATTTCCCACGAATCTTTCTGGTCTTGTTTGTTGGCGGCTACGACATACGGGGTGGGTGCGTAGGCCCGGAAGGTCTCGAGGATGCTGCGGGCTTCCCGGAAGGTTTCGGGGCGGGAGCTGTCCACCATCACGATAAAGCCCAGCATGCCTTCGGAAAGTATCTCCCACATGAAGTCAAAGCGCTTTTGACCGGGGGTACCAAACAAGTAGAGGACGAGGTTCTCGTCAACCGTGATGCGTCCAAAATCCATGGCCACGGTGGTGGATTCTTTGATCTTCTCTGCCTCGGACGATATTTTCCGTTCGGTGGAAACGACATCAATTTCGCTGACGGTCTGAATAAACTCCGTCTTTCCGGCGCTGAATGGCCCAGTAACCACCATTTTTACAGTTTGCATAACCTTCTTCCTCGTCGATAAAGTAAATAAATGCGTTCAATCATCATGGGATTGGAAATAAATCAGAGTGAGCGGATTCGCCCGATAATCTTATTGATTAGGGATTTTTGTTCTTCGCGGTTACCGGTCGCCATTGGGCCGGTGGTTTGTATAGGGGCGGCAACCCCCTCGGGCCGGATCAATTCAACCAGCCCGGCTTGCAACAAGCCGTAAATGATCCGGCGGATTTCAAGGTCGTTCATCTGGGTGGCTTTGGCGATTTGTCGTATCGAGTTTTTGGGGTTAATATAGGAGACGACTTTCCATTCCTGGACGCTCAAGTTGACGTTGCGCAGGTTGGTGCCTGGTCGATCAGTAAACTTCAGCGCCATCTCCAGGTTCGGGATTTCATCCTGGAGTTGTTCCCATTCCCGCAGGCGACGCGAGCCTTCGATAATGATGTTTTCCAGATCGACCTTGGTGACGATTTTGTCATCGGGTGGGAGTAAATCATTCTCGAACTGGAAGATGCCTTCCACCCAGGTGAACAGGCGGTTGATAACGGAGATGAAGTGGTTTTGCAGCGTGGCCAGGACATCCTGCCGGGTGACGTAACCTGCATTGATTAAGAGCAGGCCCAGTTCTTTGTCCCCCATACTCCCGGCCCGGGACCTTAGCGTGCGATATTGCGAGAGTGTAAATTTATTCGCTTTGTAGAGGATGGTGGCCAGGCTGCCATCCTCCTGTCCCATTTCGGCAAATGACAGTTTGCCGTCACGGAAGGACACTTTTGCCGATTCATTGGAGCCCTCTACAATTAATGTTCCAGTTTTACGGGCCAGGTTGATCAGGTTTAGAAGTTGTGTGACGGTGAAGTCACGCAAGTTGCCCTTTAGCGCCATGGATATGCCCGTTTGGGAGGATGGGATTTTGATAGGTGGTGCCGGAACATCGTGGAGGGATTATACATTCAAGCCCAAGGAGCGTCAAATCCGAGGGATTTTATAAAAAAATCCCGGAGGAAACCGGGATTTTTATCATTGGGGCGGGCGTTGTCCTGTTTGAATTATGGCTTGGTGCAAAGGCCCTGCGTTTCGATATATGATCGCACCTCGGGGAGCGTCAGATAGTGCAATGAACCGGCTGTGCTTTGCCCATTTGCCCTCCCGAAAATGGGGCTGGTGATGGCATGGCGGCCATCCAGCGGGATCACGATTGAATCCAGGTTTGCGAAAAATCTATAAAAGGAATGGATGCGTATCGGGTTCGAATACACAAGTTCCAGGATCATCCCCGTGGTGCCGGTGCGATATTCCTCATAGGTGAGTTCCGACATGGTCAGGGAATCGTAGTTTTTACGGGTGGAGAGCGCCGCGTTGACCTTCGCAACGAGTTCGTCAAAGCGCTCATCTTCAGGGAGCAGGGTGGACGTCTGCCCGTAACAATTGAGGAAGATGGATTCAGGGTATTCCTCAAAGTCGCCGATGATCCAAAGCGGGTCCTCGGTACTCAAGGCAATAAACCCATAGGTCAACGCGGCAATAAAAATCAGGGCCGTAACCGCCAAATTTATCAGTGATGGACTTTTCGCTTTATCCATTTCAACTCCAGCCTGCGGATTGGTAAGCCTTTCTCATCCTACAATCCTCATCATTTTAGATCAACCACTTTAGTAAAGATTAAGAGTTTCGCGCCGGTCTTCGGGGAACCGGCCCAACCATCATTCGCCCGAAATAATCTGGCTGGCCCGGTTGGAACATTCGCACGCCGTAATCACCCGGCTTCCCCGGGTGAGCGTGCCCAAATAGGCGTCCGCGCCATCCTGGGCGATCCAGCCCTCTAGGTCAAAAGCCAGCGTCCCCGAGGCCAGCACCCACTCCCCGTTATATTTCCTGGCGATATGAATGTGTGACCCCGTGGACGTCCCGCCCTCGCAGGACGCGTGCCCCACCGGCTCGCCCGCCGCCAGCGCTGTACCGACAGTCACCCGATCCTTCGTCGCCAGGTGCAGGTAGAAGATATTCCAGCCCGTCCGCTCATCGCCATCCCCATCCAAATCCAGCACGACGATCCCGGTCTCCGAGCGGGCCACCACCCCCGCGGCGATTGCCGTCGCCCAATCCTCTGACTCCAGGCAACCCGCCTTCACACTTGGCGGCGCAAAATCCAGCGCGGCGTAAGGCGCGCCGGTCCCCCAGCCGGTGTGCGGCCCGCCTGTGTACGTCCACGGTTTGCCCGGCTCAAAGGGTAATTGGAACGCGGGCTGGCGCAGACTGCCCGGCAGGTGGGGCGTTGGATCAGCCCACGGATCGCCAAACAGGTTTTGATAAACCGCGGCAATCCCCTCGGGGGAGATTGCCTCCCGGTAAGCCGCGGCCCCCATAAACCCGGCGAAATAGTGCTGGATCGCTACCGTCCCCGCATTCTGCCAGGGGTCAGGCCGCTCCAGCTCGCCGTTCAATAATTCAAAGTCGGGTAACTCCCCCGCCCGCCAGCCATAGTAACCATGATTAAGCTGGTTGGCCGCCGCGACCAGTTGCAGGTACAGCCCGCGATTATTGCCGTTCACATATCCCAGCGGATATTCGTCCAGATTGCCGGGCTGCGCTGGGTTGGTCAGCGCGCCGGTCTGATAGTCGAGGACGGCCAGCAACAGCCGCGGGCCGACACTGAAATTTCGGGCGACGTAATCCACGATCCCGGCCCCCGAGCGCGTCTCCCCGGCAACGTATGCGTTGAAATCCTTGAGCCAGCCCGGCTGAGTCTCCACAAAAGCCTGCGTGTCAAAGGCCAGCGCCGCCGGGCCATTAACGAAATGCCAGTCCGGCAGGATTTGGAAGGGCGTGCCCCAAAGCGGCAGGTAATAGATCGGGATTTTCATCGGCATCCCGGGCGGCATGGTCGTCGCATCGCCGGGGATGTTCGGGTTGGCGGTCAGGATTTCGGGGATGGTGGTGTTGAAGCGTACGGCCAGCGCCGGGAGCGTGTCCCCGGTCTGCGCGGTGTAATCCACCAGTTCGCCCGGATTGTAGGGCGGGCGGGTGGGGAAGGGCGTTGCCTCAGGCGCACTGGTGGCCGTCGGCAGCGGCGTCGTTTGGATGGCGGGTTGCGGGAGTTCAGCGGGGGGCAGGGTACACGCTACAAGTATGAGGCACACCAGCCAGCCCACCCTTCGACTGCGGCCCGACCCACTGCGGGTCGGCCCCCGCTCAAGGCGAAGAAAATATTTGGATTGAGATTTACTCATTCTCGATCCACCCTTGCCGCCAACTGCATGTACAGGCGGTGATGACCACCCCTTTACGGGCGAGCGTCCCCTGATAGGGTTCCGCGCCATCCCCGGCAATCCAGCCTGCCAAATTGAACGGGAGCGGGCCGGACCCCGCCGGGATCCACTCCCCGTTCAATTTCCGGGCGATGTGCAGGTGCGTCCCATTCGCCCGCCCGCCTTCGCAACTCGGCTGCCCAACGCGGTCGCCCGTTTTGAGGTACGTCCCCTCTGCCACCCGTCCTTCCGTGCCAATGTGCAAATACATGATGTTCCAGCCCGTCAACTCCGACCCGTCGCCATCCAAATCTTGGATGACCAGCCCGAAGCCGGAGCGTACCACAAGGCCATCGGCCACAGCCGTCACCCACGCCGTGGTCGGCAGGCAGCCCGCCGCGGCGCTGGCCGGGGCAAAATCCAGCGAAGCCAGCGGGCCGTTGCCCTCAAAAGCCGGGTGCGGCCCGCCGGTATAGCTCCAGATCATACCCGGCGCAAAGGGCAGGGTGAGGGAGGGCGAGGCCGTCCCCGCCGGGAACAAGGAGATTTCCCGGAGCCACGGGTCGCCGAACATTTCCTGATAAAGGGAGGCGAACCCCCCCCGAGGGTCAGTGGCCCCGGTGAATTCCGCGGTTCCCATTAATTGGGCAAATAAATTGTAGAGGGCGGCTGTCCCGGCGTTGAAATTTGGGTTCAAAGGGATCAGCGTCCCATCGGTTAACGTGACCCCGGTAAGCGTCCCCGCCCGCCAGCCGTAATAGCCATTGGAGAGATGGAAGACCGCCCAGACGAGCTGGCCGTACAGGTCGTGGCGGGCGGCGTCCTGCGCGCCCATGAAGGGTTCGGGATGCTCCGCCGGGCCGCGGACGCACTGGCACTGGTATTCCAGCAAGGCCACGAGCAGGCGCGGGTTGATGCTGTTTTCCAGCGCGACGAGGTTGATGACATCCGCCGCGGTGTTCCAGCCGTTCATCATCAGGTATTGGCGGTGGGCGGCGAGGTAGCCGTTGGCCGCCGAGAGGTAGCCCGCAGTGTCGAAATCCGCGCCCGCGGCAGAGAAGACGACTTCACTGTCGGGGAGCAGGCGCGCCCACGGTTCGGCGCTGGTGGTTACTGGGATGATTAGCCTCGTGCCCGGCGGTAACAGGCGGTTGGCGTCAAACGCACGGTGGGTCGTTTCAATGTCATCAGGGTCGGTGAGCGGCGGACAGGTATCCGCGTTGGGGATGATGCAAACGATGCGGAGCGGGCTGTCCAACCTGAAGTGGCGCGCAATCACGGCCAGGGTATCGCCCGGCTGGCTGGTGTAGGTGGAGCAGGGCGCGGGGAGCGGGGAGCAGGGGGGCGATGTCGGAGGGATGATCGCTGTCGCCAGCTTGGAGATGAGTGTGGCGGTCGGACTGGACTTCTCCGTTGCCGGTATGGTTGACGGCGAGGGAGTTATGGCGGCGGCAGGGGGTGCAGTCGCGAACGGGGCGGGCGAGGAGGCCGCTGGGCTGCCTGTGCAGCCGACGAGCAGGACTGCCAGCAAAATCAAAGGTCTGCCGCGCATCATTCCTCGCGGGTGATCAGGGTGGAGGCCGTGCCCAGCGGGCTGGCGTGAATGGTCTTGTCGCCGCGGGTAAGCGTGCCCTCATAGGCGGCACTCCCCGCCCCCACCGCCCAGCCGCTCAATGTAAATGGCACCGCGCCCCCGGCGACCATCCACTCCCCGTTGTATTTGCGGGCGATATGGATGTGCGTCCCGGTGGAAAACCCGCCCTCGCAGGAGGGATGCCCCAAATATTGCCCGGTTGTTACCCACGTCCCGACTTCCAGCTTGCCTTCGGCGGCCAGGTGTAAATACAGCAATACCCAGCCCGAGCTCTCGTTGCCATCGCCATCCAAATCCAAAACCAGCACCCCCTCCCCGGAGCGGATGATCAGCCCCGGGGCCATGGCCGTCACCCAGGAATCGGAGGGGACACAGCCAGACTCCTGGCTGGGCGGCGCAAAATCTATGGCCGCGCGCGCCCCGTATTTGTCCCACGCCCCATGCGGTCCGCCCGAATAGCTCCAGAACGCGCCCAGCTCAAACGGGAGGATCAATTCGGGCTGGGTCAGCGTTGGCGGGAACAGCGGCTCCACGAGGGCGGCGCGCACCCACGGGTCGCCAAACATGCTGGCATGCACCGCGGCAAACCCGGCGTCAAAATCACTGGCATTCAGCCAGCCGACCGAATCATAGATCTGGGCAAAATGGTACATCACGCCAACCGTGCCAGCGTTCAGTTCCGGGGAAAGCCGCGCCCGCACCCCGTCCGTAAAAACGAGATCAGTCACCAGCGACTCGCGCCAGCCGTAATAGCCGACGGAAACATTGCCGACAGCCCACGATAATTGCTCAAACAGGCCATCCTTGTTGGGGTCCACCAGCCCCAACGGGTAATCCTCAAGCTGGTTGGATGGCGGCTGTCCATAAACCCAGCCGGCCTGGTATTGGAGCAGGGACAGGAGCAGCCGCGGGTTGACGGAATTCTCAAGCGCCACGCGGTCAATGATGTCCGCCCCGGAAGTCCAGCCCGTCGTCGCCAGGTATTCCTGGTAGGTGCTCAGGTAGCCGCCCGCCTGACTGACAAATGCCTGCGTGTCAAACAAGGCAGCCGTCGGCGAATGCACCACGTCGCTGTCCGGGATGACCTTTTGCGCGGCGGTCGTGTTCGCCAGACGACGGGGGATGATGAACAACTGCCCCGGTCTCAGCAGTCCGGTCTCCGGGAATGTTTCCGGTGAATCGATCTCGCCCTGTAAAACGGAAAAGCGTGTAGCCAGCGTGTCCAGCGTATCGCCTGCTTGCGCATAATACAAATACGGCGTGTTATCCACAACAGACGCATCCACCGGGGCGGTGGCGCTGGCCGGCAGGGTGGCAGTGGGCAGCACGACTGTGGCCCCGGCAGGAACCTCCGTCGCTATTTCCGGCTCCGGCCCGCCGGGCGTGTTCGTCCACCAAATGATCGGCTCCGGGGAGGGGATGTCCCCCGCGGGCGCGGAAAGGGGGAGCGAGCAGGCCAATGAGATGAGGATCACCGTCAGGATCAGGCCCCCCCTGGAAAGGAGTCTGAACCAACCCGGGGCGCGCGCAGGTTTCACGGGGGCGCGCGCATCCTCAGGGGCGCGGTTCATCCGGGGGTGTAACCATTTATCTGGAAATTTCATTTTGTTCGCTGCGGCCATTTTCGGCTTCGATGGAGCGGTTCCCTTTGACCAGCCAGCCATCATAAACGCTACCGGCCCCGGTGGATACCCAGCCATCCATCACAAAGGGCAGGCCGGGCTGGTCGGCGGGGATCCACTCGCCATTGTATTTGCGGGCGAGGTGGAGGTGGGTGCCGGTGGAATAGCCGCCCTCACAGGAGGGGTGGCCGAGGCGGTCGCCCGCTTCCACGCGCTTGCCTGGCTGGACGCGCCCGCGGCTTTCGATGTGCATGTAAAGCACGACCCAGCCGGTTTGTTCCAGCCCGTCGCCGTCGAGGTCGAGGATGACCTGGCCGTACCCCGTGCGCACGATGACCCCCGCGGCGACTGCCGTGACCCAGCTATTGTTTTGCACACAACCGAGGGCCTCTCCGGGTGGCGCAAAATCGAGGGCAGCCCAGGCGGAACCGTCGTCCCAGCCGCCGTGCGGGCCGCCGGTAAAACTCCAGGGATCGCCGGGTGCGAAGGGGAGTTGGAAGGTCGGCTGGGCGAGGGAGGCCGGGATTAGCGGCTCGATGGAATAGCTGAAGGGGTAGCCAAAGAGACGGCTCCAGGTGGCGAAGAGGCCATCCTCCCCAACTTTGGCGAGCCAGCCGTCGAAGCCGTAGAGTTGGGCGAAGAAGTGCTGGACGGAGGCCGTGCCCGCGTTGATGGCCGGGTTGACCGGGATGAGCGAGCCATCCCACAGGCTCCAGGCGGCCACGCCCTCGACGCGCCAGAGGTAGTAGCCGCGGTTGAGGGTGTCGGCGGTCCAGGTCAGTTGGCGGTACAGGTTGTCGCGCACCGGGTCGATCAGCCCGATGGCGTAGGTTTTCTCGTCGGGGTCCGGGTCTGTCACCCAGCCAGTCTGGTGTTCGAGGATGGAGAGCAGGAGCCGCGGGTGGACGGAATAATTTTGCGAAACGCGCGTGACGATCTGCGCCCCGGTGAGCAATTCGTCCGCTTCCACTTCTTCCAGGTGGGTGGAGAGGTAGCCGCCCGCGGCCTGCACGAAGGCTTCGGTGTTGAAATCGGCGGCGGATGGGCCATTGACCAGTTCGGAGTCGGGGATGATTTTGAAGGAGGGGCCGGTTGCGAGTGGAGGGGGGGCGGGAATCTGGAGTACCTGCCCGACTTCAAGATAATCCGGGTTGGCGAGATCATTGGCGGCGATGATCTGTTCCACGGTGAGGTTGTAGAGACGGGCGATTTGGAGGAGGGTGTCGCCGGGCTGGACGATGTACATTTCCGGCTCATTGCGGATGCCGGGGAGGTCGTGGGGCGGGTCGGGGGTGGGTGAGGCGAAATTGACGGGGACGGCGGTACCGTTGATGACGGCGGCGGTCGGGATCGGGCCAAAGGGCGTGGGCGTGGCGGTCGTCTCGGAGAGGAGCGTCCACGGGCCGGTGGTGGTGTCCCCGGAGCGGGCGCAGGCGGTGAGCAGGAGCAGTGTGAGCAGGATCAGCCAGCGGATTGGCACATGCCGCGGTTGGGTATGTGGTTTAGGGGCAGGCATAACGGGGGCAATTCTAACCCGTTTGGCGGGCAGGGTAGGGGCGGGGTCACCCCGCCCCTACTTCAAGGTCAGCGTAATCAGCGTGTACCCATCCCCCACCCACATGGAAACGACAAGCGATTGCGCTGTGCGTAGAAAGACCAGGTGTGCCTCGCCCATCACCTCCCCCAGCCCCTCATACGTCCAGCCCCCATCGGCCAGTGCGCGGGCATAATACATCTCTATATCGGACGGGCCAGCCGCCACCGTGTACGTGTACTCCCCGCCCGCCTCCGCCCCGGCGCGCGCGCCGGGCATCACGGGGACGCCGCGCCATTTCGAAAATTGCACACCCAGCGGCAGGCTGCTGGCCGTCGCGGCGATATCCGGGTTCAAGGCCGCTTCGGGTGTGGACAACGTATTGGCTGGAGCCGTTCCCTGGACACAGCCAGCCAGCAAAAGGACGAGCGCGGTTAGAATCAAATGGTTTCTCAGCATAGGACACCTCACCCTGGAATTATAGCCGTGACCTCAGCCAAAATCTGCACCGTTCGCGTCCCCGCCACCAGCGCCAACCTCGGCCCCGGCTTTGATTGCCTCGGGCTGGCCCTCGACCTCTGGAACGAGGCTGATTTTTCCGTACAGGCGGGGGCATGGGCGGGGGCAGGGGCAAGCCCTGCCCCTACGGTGGTGGTCGTTGAAGGGTTTGGTGCGGGCCGCCTGCCGCTTGACGAAACCAACCTCGTCGCCCAGGCCGCCCTCCGGCTTTTTGCCGCCAAAGGCCTCGCCGCCCCCGCCCTCCACATCCACTGTCGCAACACCTTCCCGCCCGGCTCCGGCCTCGGCTCCAGTTCCTCCGCCATCCTCATGGGCCTCCTTGGTGCCAACGGGTTGATTGATGAACCCCTCACCGATGCAGAAATCCTCAATTGGGCCGCTGAAATCGAGGGCCATCCTGATAATGTCACCCCGGCCCTCCTCGGCGGGCTGACCATCTCCATCCTGGGTTCACGGGGGGTGGTGGCCCATCAAATTGCCCCCGCCCCCTGGTGGGTCGCCGTGGCCGTCCCCGTGGCGGAGATCAGCACCCATGCGATGCGCGCCGCCCTTAGGGATCAAGTCCCCCTACGGGATGCGGTCTTCAATTTGGGCCGCGTCCCCCTGGTCGTCGAGGCCCTGCGGTCTGGCGATCTCCCGTTATTGATCGAGGCGATGGCGGATCGCCTTCACCAGCCCTACCGCCTGCCGCTGATCCCGGGCGCGGCGGCGGCCATTGAGGCGGCGCAAAATCTGGGGGTTGCCGCGGCCCTCTCCGGGGCCGGGCCGGGCGTGGCGGCGTTTGCGCAAGACCGGGAGATGGCGCAAGCCTGTGCGGTTGCCATGTCGTTGGCATTTGCGGACGTCGGGCTGGCAAGCTGGCAATGGGTGGGGGGGATTGCGAGGGAGGGGGCTAACGTGTCTGAGCAAATGCGGAGTTAATAGTCACCTCAAAAAGTGACTGACACTTCAGCATTATAGAATCGGGTGGCCTCGAATAAATCCTAATTTTCCGAGTTGCCGCAAGGCAGGTATTGCCCTCAGCATGGCGACTGCAATACTCAAGTTAAAGATAACGTACAGTATCGAAATGTAACTTCCGCCGGAGCAGATGTAAGGCCGTCGAAAAGGGAGGAGAATCCCAAAACCCAGAGCCAAACATAGGCTTGCTGCACACGATAAGTAGGATGCGCGGCTGAACCGGGTAGGGGTTCACCGTTCCGCGACAAAAACAGTTTGAATTTCAGCCATTGAACTTTTAGGGTTGAGCCACCAGGCAGCCTAACTTCCTTGCCCTTTTTGAGAGCGTTTTTTCCTGAGCAAACAGTCACCGGTTTGCCGTCAAACGAAACTTCCAATTTCTCGCCTAATTTGAGCCACCGGATTCCAATTCGCTTTGGCCCGCCCATCTCAAGTGCATACTTCTTTATGATCGGTTTCATCTTGATTCTCCTTTGGTTCGTTTACTATAACCACGGCGACGCCAGGTTGCAGGCATACGAGATCGCCTTATGGGTGAGCGAGCAGTTGGGGAAGAGCGTGGGGGTTTGCAGGACGCTGCGTTCGATGTCGGCTTCAAAGGCTTTGCGGAGTTCCCAGGTGAGGGCGGGGTCCTGGAGGGTGAGGCTGCATTCGAAATTGTCCCGCAGGGCTTTCTTGTCCATATTGGCTGAACCGAAGAGGATTTGCCCCCGATTGTTCCAGGCGACTTTGTCGTGCAGGAAGCCGCCGGTGTAGCGGTATACCTGGCCGCCGGATTGGGCCAGCTTGTGCCCGTGGATGTAATTGGCGACGTCAATCGGGCGGACACGCGTCCGGTCGGAGAGCAGGACGTTGACGGTCACGCCGTTCTGCGCCTGTGAGCGCAGGGCATCCAGGATTTCGCGGTCGGGGATAAAGTACCAGTTGCGGATGTAGATAGATTTGTCGGCGTCGAGGATGATGTTGAGCAGGGCACGGCGGATGTCGCGGCGCTGGTGGGGAACGGTCAGCCAGACCTGGGCGTCGCCGGCGAAGAGGCGGGACAGGTGCATTTTGGGGAGCGGGTCGCTGGTCCCCGTGTAGGTGTGGGCTTTGATGAAATCATACAGGGTGTGAAAGGTGTCGCCGAGATCGCCGTCCATGCGGAGGTTCTGGTCATCCCAGGTGGTGTAGTGGTCACCGATGTTGGAGCCGCCGATAAAGGCCGTGGTCTGGTCAATGGCGCAAATTTTGGTGTGCAGGCGGTTGGACAGGGTGAGCCGGTGACCGTGCGGGCGGAAGATTTCCACTTTGACGCCGCCCGTTTTGAGGTCGGCAAGCAGGCGCTGGTTGCGCAAGGCGTGGCGGGGGTTGTCGGCGACGTGGCCGAACTCGTCCACCATCAGGCGCACATCCACACCGGCGGCGGCGCGCTGGCAGAGGATGGGGGCGATTTTCTGCGCCCACTCGCCATCGTCAAAGGTGAAGTACAGCATGGAGATGCGTGCCTGCGCCTGGGGCAGGGTCGCCACGAGGTTTTCGTAGAAGTGGTGTACTTTGGTGAAGATGGTGTTGCGGCTGGTCATGGCTGGTCTCCGTTGCTGAAATTGTCCGTTGGTGATGATGTTTTCGCATTTTGGGACTGCCAAAACCAGCAGGCAGACTGCCAGAATGTGCCGCGCAGGACTGCCAAATTCCGCCATGATTTGGAGAACGAATCAAAATCCACAGCTTTCCCGTTCGCAACGGGAAAGCTGTGGATGGATGTGCTGGTATCGGGAAAACAAAGGTTTTCTCGATGGACAGCAAGGATTTTGGGTTTGATCAGGAAAGGGATTTGCGGAAGGTAACTGCTCAGGCTGTTGAATATTTGCCGGAAAATTGTGCATCCCACGGATGTGAGGGGACGCGGATAAACGCATAAAAATATCAGTGCCTCTTCACATCCGTGGGAAAAATTTTGCCGTTCAGTTTGTTAAGCAGTCACCACAAAGAAAATTTTACACAGATGGAGAGATCACCGATAAAGATAAAAAATATCCGTGATCGCTTGATCTGTGTTCACTGGATTTGCAGATACTTGCTTGAAGATTGGCAAAGCTGAGCAGTACCTGCGAAACCAAGGATTATCACGGAGGCACGAAGTATTTGGAGTTTTTAGGGTGGTTTGCTCCGTGTCTCCGCGGTGATATGCCTGGGTTTACGGGGCCCCGGTATCGGGAAGCGCGAGGGCGCTGAGCCCGCCAGCGGGAATATCCGGGTCGGTGGGAACGCGGTCATCCCAGGTCAGAATTTCCAGCGTTCCGGCGGCTTCGGTGGCGATGCGCTGTTTTTCCAGCCATTGATCGAAATTCGTTTGCTTGAACTGGATAAACTCGTCCGGGGTGAGCGGGCGGACTTCGTGGCCGAGCGCCTGGATGACGTGGAAGCCAAACTGGGTCTGGACCGGCTCACTGATCTCGCCAACTTCGAGGTCGAACGCCACTTTTTGGAATTCAGGCACCATGCGGCCTACGCCGAACCAGCCGAGGTCGCCGCCCAGAGCGCCGGAGGTGGTGTCAGTGGAGAGTTCGAGGGCGAGGCTGGCGAAGGTTTCGCCGCCATTCAGGCGGGCGATGACTTCTAGGGCTTCGGCTTCGGTGGCAACGAGGATGTGCCGCGCCCAGACTTGGTCCTGCTCGGGCTGGAGGTCTTTGGTGATATCGTCCATCAGTTTCTGGCGGTAGAGCTGGCTTTCCAGAATGTAGCGGAGCTTGGCTTCGTCAAACCCATACGGCCTCCAACTGTCCTCGAAGGTTTGGATGTTTTGCTGGTAGAGGTCGAGGGTGTAGGGGGTGGCGGTGGGGAGTGGGGTAGCGGTGATCGTGATCACGGGGGTCGCGGTCACTTCAGGGGTCAGCACTCCGGTGGCTGTGAGGGTGGCGGTGGCCGTGATGCCTCCGGTCTCGCTGATGCCGGTGGTTTCGCTGATGCCAGTGGTATCCGTGATCCCAGTCGTCACACTGACCACAGCAGTAGCGGTGATGCTGGCTGTCTCCGTGATGGTCAGGGTAGGGGTGGGCGTTGGCGCGGTGAGGGTCATCTGGAGCGGGGTGAGCGTGGAGGTGGGCAGGGGAGTGGGGACGAGGGTGGGCGTGGGTGGGGCTTCGCCGTCGTAGTATTGGAAGAATTCTTTCATCGCTTTGTCCACTTCAGCCTCGGTGACGGTGATGCCGCGGCGGGCCGCTTCGGCACGGATCAGGCGGTCGTCAATGAGGTCGTTGAGCACACTGCGCCCGACGGTGGCCGGGTCCAGCTCAAACTCAAGCTGGTTCATCTGGCTGGTGAAGTAGGCGCTGGTGCTTTCGTCTGCGGTGCCGAATTGCATATAGAGGTTGGCGAGGCTCATCCATTGCTGGACAATCTGGCCGCGCTGGTAGCGGACGGTGGCCTGGAATTCACCGGTCAGGATTTCCTGGCCTTCCACGATGGCGACCGGTTGGTTGGGCTGGACGAAACGGGCGTAGATGATGCCGTAACCGACCAGGATGACAACGAGCACCACCACAGCGATGCTGGCGTACATGATGTATTTTGATTGCAGGTTTTCCCGTTGCTGGCGCGCGAGGTGTCTGCGGTTTTGGGTTGGCCCGCGTCTTGGATTTACCATGTTAGCTCCTCAAGTCCCCGATTTACCGGAGAGTCTCGCCGGTGTAGGGTAGGAGGGCGAGGTGCCGGCTGCGCTTGACTTCGCTGGCAACCGCGCGTTGGTGGTGGGCGCAGGTGCCGGTCTGGCGGCGCGGGCGGATTTTGCCGCCTTCCGTGATCATGCGGCGCAGAAGTTCGGTGTTTTTATAGTCAATCACGAGGGTCTTGTCTGCACAAAACTGGCAGAACTTCGGGCGCGTATAGCGCCGGGCATTGGTGCGTTTTTGTTCGTCAGTGGACACGTTATGGTCTCCTATTATTCAACAGGCGATTAGAAGGGGAATTCGTCTTCCATCTCGCCAGCGGGGTGGTCGTATTCGTCGCTGGAGGCGCCGTCCGGTTCATCCTCGTGCGGAGCGCCGCCTTCATGGTCGGCGCTCTCCGCGTTGGGCCGGGCGGATTTGCGGGTGAGCATAATCATCTCGGTGGCGACGATTTCGGTTGTGCTTTTGCGCTGGCCGTTGGGATCGTCCCAGCGGCGGGTTTGTAACCGGCCTTCCACGTAAACGCGCAGGCCTTTTTCAAGGTACTGGTTGCAGATTTCCGCCAGGCCGCCCCAGGCTACGACGTTGAACCACTCGGTTTCCGAGCGATGCTCGCCATCGTTGGTGGTCCACGAGCGGCTGGCCGCCACGCTGAAGGTGGTGACCGGCCGGCCGGTGGGGGTGTAGCGCATTTCCGGGTCGCGGCCCAGCCTGCCGATGACCATTACCTTGTTTAAATCTCGGGCCATGATGTACTCCTCATAACCTGTTTATTCTGGAAATTCCGTAGCATAGGGGCTTGTCCCCGTCGCGACGCCCACAAGGGGCTAAGCTACGATTTCTTGGATAGGCTCTACTTCCTGATGGTAACGAGAAAGCGCATGATGGACTCGGTGAGTCGCATATTGCGTTCCAGCGTAATGCAAAACGCCGGTTCCATTTGGGTGTCGAGCAGGACGTACTGGCCTTCCGTTCGCTTGCGAATCGGATATGCCAGGTCTTTCTTGCCCCAGATGTCCAATTTGGACACGGAACCGCCGCCTTCACTAATCCAGCCTGAAACACGTTCGACGACTTCTTTAAACGCCGATTCTTCCAGCTCAGGGTGGACGATGAAGACCACTTCATAGTTGCGCATGATGGGTATACCTCCTTTCCATGGGATAGCCCCTGCTCCGGCTACGTTGGGTATCGTTTGCCAGTCAGAGGCGGAAAGCTCACGGGCCAGGCGGCCCGGTCAAAGCGGGGCGTAGTTTAGCATAAAGGGGAGGGCTTGGGTAGGCTTGTGAAAAGTTTCTCATGCCGTGCAAAGCAAAGTGCCACGCACCTTGATCCTTCGCATCGCTCAGGACAGGGGTGCGTGGCACTTGAATATTGCCTACAGCAACCCAATCAGGAAATTAAGCAACCGCCAGTAAATATTGTAGAAGAACTTTGCCCAGCCGCTGGTTGGCAATAAGGGGGGGAAAGTGCTGGCTTCCGGCTGGTCAAACTGGTTCCCGGAGCCGCTGACATCCCAGAGAATATCCGCCCCCGGAATCCCCAGCTTCGCCACAAAGGCATCCGCCTCGTAGCCATTGTTTTCGAGGATGTTATCGTGGATATAGTTGTCTTCCGGGCGGGAGGGTACGTTTATGCGCTCCGGGTCAAATCCGACGGTTAGATCGAACACGCCAATCCCGGCGGTCTTGTTCCCGCGGATGGTGTTGTTGTAGACCTCCGCGCCATCCGCGCCAATGATGGCAATGCCAGAGCCGGCGGGCGCAATGGCGGCCGCGGTGCCTGCCATGGCAAAGTTGGCGATGTTGTTGTTTTCGACGATGTTGTCGAATACCCGGGTGTCGAGGTTCACCTTGGAGGTCAGGTTGGGCAGGAGGACGACAAGAATCCCCATCGTGTTGTCATGGGTGTGATTGCCGGAAATCTCCGTGTTGACAGTGTTTTCAGCTTCTATTCCCAACACGTTGCCAAACACTTCGTTGTTGCGGATGATCACGTTTTCGCTCTGCCCGGCATAAATCCCGGCATCATTGACGCCCGAGACCACGCTGTCTTCAATCAATACGTCCGTGCTCTGCACTGGGTAGAGCCCGTACACGCCGGTATTCTCGGCGATCATGTGGTGCATGTGGACACCGGTCACGCCCTCCACCAGCACCCCGGTGTGGGTGTAATTGATCGTTTTGAGGTAAGCCACTTCAAAATTGTTGCCAGAAGAGATGACGCCCTCCGGCAGGACGCCCTGCCCATCGAGAATGGGATAGTCGCCCGCGGCGTTGGGGATGCCGATCAGGGTGAAATCGCTGATATCAATCGCGACCACTTCGTTGTATGTGCCATATGGGATTTCGACCGTGTCCCCCGGTTGGGCGCGATCCACGGCGGATTGGATCGTTTCCCCCGGTTCGACCCGGATGGTCTGCGGGGGCCGCGCCGGCTCCTGCTCCCCGGTGGACTCCTGGTTGATTAGGTTAACCTGTTCCCGCGCTGGGTTCGCCAGCTTTGGGATCACGGGTAGGCCTGAGGGTACGGAATCCGGGAGGGCCGGGAGCCCGCTTTCATCAGTTAGGGCGAAGAGGAAAGCTACGAGGTCGGCTTTCTCCTGTTCGGTGAGGTCAAACCCGAGGACGAAGGGGTCCACGTTGGGTACGTCAAAAGCATTGCCGCCGCCGTCGTCGTAGAATTGGATGACTTCTTCGAGGGTGTCAAACGCGCCGTTGTGCATGTAGGGCGCGGTGAGGGCGACGTTGCGCAGGCTGGGGACGCGGAAGGCGGCGCCTGGATCATCCAGCATACTGGGGACGCCCACGACGCGCAGGGTGTCGCTGCCAAAGGTGGGGGCCTGGTGGCACTCGAAACAGCGCAGGGCTGCCGAGCGGAAGAGGTTGAGGCCGCGGCGCTGGGCAGGTGTGATGGCGGAGAGGTCGCCGGCGGCATAGCGGTCAAAGGGGCTGTCGTCGCTGACGAGGGTGCGTTCAAAGGCGGCCAGCGCGGCCAGCACGCGCACTTCGGAAACTTTGCCGTCGCCATAGGCGGCTTCAAAGAGGGCGATGTATCCGGGGAAGCTGGCGATCTCGGCGGACATGGCGGCGGTGTCGGTGACACCCATTTCGTCGGGGCGGGTGAGCGGGGTCAGGGCTTGCCTTTCGAGGGAGGTTTCGCGGCCATCCCAAAAGAGGATTTGCGAGAAGCCGACATTCCAGATGGACGGCGTGCTGCGGGTGAGGGTGACGCCGCCGGTGCGTTCGGGGCCGGCTCCTGCGCCGCCCGCACCCACGGCAATGCGCTGCCCGTCGGCAAAGCCGAAATCGGGATGGTGGCATTGGGCGCAGGAGAGGTCGTTATCCTCGGATAACGCGGGGTCAAAGAAGAGCATCCGTCCCAGCTCCGCCAGCTCGGGTGTGGTTTCCCCGTTGAGGGCGGGGAATTCACGTTGCAGGCCGGTGTAGGATGGCTGGACACTGCTGGAGCCTGCGCCGTATTCAGCGGGGTCAAATTTTGCATCTTCGGGGACGGGGAAAAACCCGAGGGAGAGGATGACCAGGAGGAGCAGGAGCACCAGCCCGCCGAGGAGTTTCAGGGTGTTTTTGAAGAGTTTTTTCATGACGGTTTCCTCAATGATTTTTATGCATCGCCGTAGGGGCGGGTCGCCGGTGGCTCGTAGGGGCGGGTCGCCGTGCAGGCCGTATGGGCGGGTTGCCCGTGCCTCGTAGGGGCGGGTCGCCCGTGTATGCGAGGCGTTTTTGTTATCCAAAATTTCAATTGCGAGGTCGCCCCGCCAACCTGGCGACCCGCCCTTACTTACGCATGTACAGGTTGTCCCCGCCAACCTGGCGACCCGCCCTTACGCACGCGCAGGTTGCCCCTACTTCAGTGTCAGCAAGTACGCCACGATGGCGTCAAACTCCTCGCCGGAGAGCCGCTTGCCGAAGTCGGGCGGCATGGATTCCGGGAAGCCATCCACGATGAACGCGCCCGGCGCGAGGAGGGAAGTCTGGAGATAAGTGGGTGCATCCTGCCCGGCAACGCGTGTCCCGGCGCGGGTGGCCACCCCGGCCAGCGACGGCCCGACGATGACGGTGCCCGGCACGGTGGTATGGCAGGCCGCGCAATGCGTGGTAAACAGCATCTTCCCGGCCTCTTCCACCTGGCTGAGGGCCAGCGTCGCTTCGATGGGCGGCGAGCAGGCCAAAAGTGAGAACGCGCAAAAGCAGACCACAACGAACCAGTATATTTGTCTCACAAGTTTCCTTCTAAATCACGAATTCAAAATTACGCGGGCGGCATTATACCCCGGCGCGCCTGTCACCCCGCCCCCCGGATGCGTCCCGCTCCCACAGAGATATAACCCGCCCACCGGGGTCAGGTACCCCCCCATTCCCGGAATGGGCCGGTTCATCAAAAGTTGATCCAGCCCCATCTGTCCGTGCATCCAGCTTCCGTCCGCCAGCCCGTACGCGTGGGCGTAATCATCCGGCGTGATCACTTTTGCGCCCGTCACCACCTCGCGGATATTCGGTGCGTAATCCGCCAGCGTATCCAACACGCGCTCCGCCAGTCCGGACGCGTCCGCACCAAACGGCACATACCGCACGACCACGGACATCCCCGGCGCAAACGAGTCATCGTTCACACACGGCAGACTGGCCGCCAACGCGGGCCGCGCCGAAACCTGGCGATACTTGGCGTCATCATACGCCCGCTCCAGGTATTCCAGCGACGGGCAAATGACCACCTGTCCCCCGAGATGCTCCGCGCTCACCCCGAAATCCGGCGCTTCCCGCAACGCGAAATGCACCGTCGCCGTACTTCCGCGGAAACGGATATTCCTGACCCGCCGCATAACCTTGACCGGCAGGTGCGGCGCGCCGACCAGATCAAAAAGCGTTTGCCGGGGATCAACGGACGAAACCACCGTTCCCGCGGGGATGGTTTCCCCGGAGGCGGTGCGCACCCCGATGGCCTTCCCGTTTTCCACCGTCACCGAGGCCACCCTGACCCCCGTGCGAATCTCCGCCCCGAAGGATCGGGCGGCCTCCGCCAGCGCGGCGCTCACCGCGCCCACGCCGCCGAGCACAATGCCCGGCCCGCGGCGGCCCGTCCACTGGTACAGCAACCCCAAAGTGGTCCCGGCCCCCATAGGGCCAAGCATCATCCCGGTGACGGACTGCATCCCAAAAATTCCTTTGAGTTCATTGGTCTCAAACCATTCCGACATGAAATCATGCGCACTCATGGGCAGGATGCGCATAAATTCCATCATGTCCCGCTCGCCGAGACCCTTCACTTTCAGGGCGACTTTTGCCCATGGGAACAGTTCCGACAGCGGGGGCAGGTCGGGGACGCTGGGCGGGGTCAGCGTCATCATGGCGGCCAGCACGCCCGCGATGCGTTCCATGAAAGCGACGAATTTGGGATACTGCTCCGCGTCACGCGCGGAAATTTTGGAGATGGAATCCACCGAGCGAGACACGTCCCCCCAGAGGGTGAGTCCCGCGCCGCTCCCTGGGTTGTGTCGAAGGGGCGGCGCAAAATAATGCACAGGCGTGTCCACCCAGGGGATGTCGAGTTTCAGGTCTGCAATCACTTCGGGGCGGAGCAGCGGCGCGCCCTGCCAGCCGGTGTTGAAGCGGTGGCCGGGGATGAGTTCTTCCGTGGCGGCAATCCCGCCGAGGGTTTCGCGCGCTTCAAGGACGAGGACTTTGCGACCGGCTTTGGCGAGGTACGCGGCGGTGGTCAGTCCGTTATGCCCGCCGCCGATGATGAGGGTGTCGTAGATTGTCATGGTTTCCCGTAGGGGCACAGCGCCGCTGTGCCCCTACCCGTTGGATTTCAGGATTTCCAGCGCCGCCAGCCTGCCCGGCGCGCCGGTGATGCCGCCGCCGGGATGCGTGCCGGAGCCGCATTGCCAGTAGCCGCGCACTGGCGTGGCGTATTGCGCCCAGCCCGCCGCGGGGCGCAGGAAGAGCAGTTGCGATAGCGAGAGTTCGCCCGCAAAAATATTCCCTTGTGAGAGACCGGTCGTGTCCTCGATATCTTTGGGCGTACGCACCTGGCGGCCAATGATGATATCGCGGATGTTGGGGGCGTATTCGGCGATGGTGTTGATGACTGCATCACCAAAGGCTTCGCGTTTTTCGGCGTCCCATTCGCCGTCAGCCAGCTTGTAGGGGGCATATTGCACAAAACAAGACATGACGTGTTTGCCGGGCGGCGCCATGTCCGGGTCGATCATGGAGGGGATGATGATGTCAATATAAGGGCGCTGGCTGAAGTTGCCGTATTTGGCATCGTCATAGGCGCGCTCCATATAATCGAGCGACGGGCTGATGGAGATCGCCCCTTTGAGGGCGGCGCGCAACCTCATGGGGGTATCGGTACCCCGTGGAACCCGGAGGGCGCTGAAATCGGGGAGGGCGTCGAGGGCGAGGTTCACTTTGCCGGAGGAACCTTGAATGTTGAAGCGTTGGATGTCGGCAATGAGTTGATTAGGGATTAGGGATTGGTCAATCAGGTCGAGAAAGGTTCGTTTGGGGTCGAGGGAGGATACGACGATGTCGGCGGTGTACTCATCCCCGTTGGTGAGCGCGACCCCGGTGGCTTTCCCGTTTTTCGTGATGACGGCTTGAACGCCCGCCGAAGTTTTAATCTCAGCCCCGAAGGAGCGCGCCGCACTCGCGAGGGCCTCGGCGACCCCGCCCGTCCCGCCTTTCTGGAAGCCCCAGGCGCGGAAGACGCCGTCGATCTCGCCCATGTAATGATGGAGGAGGACGTAGGCGGTGCCGGGGGAGCGCGGCCCGAGGAAGGTGCCGATAATCCCGCTGGCGGACATGGTGGCTTTGAGCGGGTCGGTCTCGAACCATTCATCGAGGAAGTCGGCGCTGCTCATGGTCATGAGTTTGATGAAGGTATACAGGCGGTCGGCGTCCATGCCGAGGAAGTGTTTGCCAAGTTTGGCGAGCGGGAGGAGTTCGGCGGGGTTGAGGCTGGTCGGGTCTGGGGGCGTGAGGCTGAGGATGGGCTTGACCGCTTTTGCCATGAAGTACATTTCGTGGCTGTACTCGTCATACGTCTCGGCGTCGCGCGGGGAGAAGCGGGCGAGGTTGCGGACGGTGGCCCAGTGGTCGGCGTCGCGCAGGATGTAGTCGCCATCCGGGAGGGGGGTGACGGTGCTTTCGAGCGGGAGGATGGTGAGACCGTGTTTGGGAAGCTGGAGGTCGCGGATGATCTCCGGGCGCAGCAGGCTGACGACGTAGGAGAAGACGGTGAACTTGAAGCCGGGGAAGATTTCCTCGGTCACGGTGGCCCCCCCAACGAGCGGGCGGCGTTCCAGGACGAGGACTTTCTTCCCAGCTTTGGCGAGGTAGGCGGCACAGGTGAGACCGTTGTGCCCGCCGCCGATCACGATCACATCATAATTATGGGTATTCGCGTTCAATCGTTGACTCCGGGCGATTTGCAGAGGAGAAGAGGGGAGGAGGAGGGGAGGGGAAAAGGCGAAGAGGGGATGGTGAAATTTGTTTGCATTGAGGGTTAGTTTGATTTGTGGACAGGGAGGAGCCAGGGGCGTGCATTGCCAATCATGTTGACGAGCTTGCCGAGGAGGTGATCGTATTTCTGTAAAAGGTCATGGGCTGTTTCCTTGTCCAAGTACTCGCACTCGACGGCAAACTCGATCCACGTCTGAGTTTCGCAGGCCTCGGCCTCGGCATCATTGAGCTTCAAAAGGAATGAGCCTTCATACCTCCGTTTGCGCCAAGCCTCTGCAAGGTTCGCACAGACAGAACGGGACGAGCGGCGGATTTGATCGGTGAGCGAGTATTTTTCTTCCGTTGGAAAGGATTTTGTGAGTCGGAAAATTTCCATTGCGGCACCAAAGCCTAATTTGTACACATCTAAATCCCGATGGTCTCGAAGAGCCTGGTTTGTCACCTCTTCACCTCCTCGCTTCTGCTCCTCTTCATTTCCTTTTCCTTTCAGGATTGTAAAACGGCAATTCCACTACCCGCGCGTTCCCGCGTTCGCGTTTGTGTTCCACGGTAAATTCGATGTCCAGTTCGGTGCCGGGGGCGGCGTAGCGGGTTTCGAGGGTGGCGAGGGCGATGTATTTTTTGAGGATGGGCGAGAAAGTGTGACTGGAGGCGTAGCCGACCTGCCGGTGGCCGTTGTAAATGGGGATGGATGATCGGTTGGCGCGCCCGGTAACTTGCGGCGGCAGGCCAACTTTGCCATAAATGCCCTCGAGGGAGACCCAGTCAATCTCGAGACCGGCGAGCGCCCATTGGGGATCGCCCGCGGCCTCCAGGGGGCCGCGCCCGATAAAATCGTTCCCGCCCGTAAATTTAACCGCCCACCCCAGGCCGAGTTCAAAGGGAGTGGATTTCTGCTGGGGGATGAACGTCCGGGGGGCCGAGATGTAATCCACTTCGATGAGGACGAGGCCGGCTTCGATGCGCGAGATATCGAGGGCAGCCAACCCAGCGGGCAGGATGCCGTACCCGTCCCCTCTGTCGAGCAGTTCATCCCACAGGGCGGGGGCGTGTTCGGGGGCAATCCAGAGTTCGTAGCCCAGGTCGCCGGTATAGCCGGTGCGCGTGATGGTGAGGGGCGCGCCGCGCCACTCAACTTGCGTCAGGTAGTAGTATTTGAGGTCATTGATTTTCGATTTTTGATTCTCGATCAGCGAAACGAGAATCGCCCGGCTGTTAGGTCCTTGCAGGGCGAGGGCGGCGAGTTCGATGGAGACGTCGCGGATGGCTGCGTTGAGGCCGTGACCGCAATCGCTGAACCAGCGGTGGGAGGGGTCGGCGGCGGTGATGCGGTAGTGTTGCTCGCCGAGGCGGGAGATGGTGCCGTCGTCAACGACGTGCCCGGCGTCGTCGCACCACGGGGAGTAGAAGATTTGCCCGACGCGGCAGGCAGTGATGTCGCGGGTGATGATGCGCTGGACGAGGCGGGTCGCGTCAGTCCCGGTGATTTCGTATTTGAAGAGGGGGGAGACGTCAATGAGGGCGGCGCTGTTGCGGATGGCCCAGTATTCGCGCTCGTGGTGCATCTCGTACATGCCGGCGCCAAAATAGCCGGACCAGCCGCGCCATTCCTGGCTCTGGTTGATGGGGGCGGTGCGGGTGTGGAGAGGGGTGGGGAGGGGCATGGGGGCGGATGGAAGGATGGAAGGATGGAAGGAAAGAAGGAGAGTTTAGTTGGATGGTTTGGACATTTCGTTGATTTCAGCAATGATGGCGGGCAGGTTGGGGGCGATGAAACTCATGCCAGGGGCTGGCACGCGGTGGTGCTTTATGTCTGGAGGGATATGTTTATGATGAGGGTCGGTGCTGCGCAGGGAGGGGTCATCCGGGTGAGGCTGGGAATCATACCAATAGAGCTTATCCGTTCCCTTCCAAATCTCGTAGCCGTACGCATCGATGATGGCTGGCAATCTCGCAAAGATAATGCGTTCCCGAATTGTCAAACGATACCCTTCCTTGAACTCGATTTCCCCTGCAACCCTTGCCAGCGTAGCCCCTACCCGGATAAAGGTTACGGTCAAGCGGATGATACCCGGATATTGCCCGGCAAGCGAATAAATAAACAGCTCATAATCTTCCGGAGTACGCAGAGGGTTGTTCACGCATTGGTAATGTGAATCAGGCCTGCCAGACTGGCAGACTTGGTCTGATGGCGTTGGATTTCGTCGCGATAATCTGATTGCCGGAGCAGCCAGGTTTTGTAGACGCTCGCCCATTCCCCAAAATCCAACACCCACTGGTCATCTTCCGGCTCTTCGCCACTGTTGTAGGCGGCATAAAAAGTTTCCGAACGGACACCATACTTCCGCTCAAAAGCCAATAACTCCTGTTCAAGGGCATGAATATCTGCCAGGATGGTTTGGATGTTCATTGAGGCCTCACGGCATAATTATAGCTCGGATTGGTGGGTGCCATTTTTGGGGGAATGGCTGCGGGATTAAAGAAACGCCGCGCGCTTCACCAGCGCGCGGCGTTTGACTATTGTTCCTTGTTCTTTTTCTTTTCCTGCTTTAGTTTCTTCTTTTCCTTCGGGTTGAGCTTGGGTTTCTTGCGCTCTTCCTTGCTGCCTTTATCCTTTTTACCTTTATCGCCCATGATGGTCTCCTTTTGTTAATCAGTTCCGAATGGCTTGACAGGTTCGCATGTGGGGTTTTGGTTTACATGGCTCACTCAACCTCGCTTGGGATGGTTCGTGAAAGATGGGCGGCATAATTTGTGCCGCCGGCCCAATTATAAGGGATTTGGAGAGCATGGGACGCTGCGCCGGACAAGAAAATTGCTGACAGGATCAGGATTGCGCGCGGCGAAACCGAGCCAACCGCGCCCCCAGCTTTACCGTCCCCCAGGAAAGCCCGGCCAGCAGCCCGGCGTTTACCAGCTCCATTAGCCCATACAGCCAGGCCGTCGCATCCAGCCAGGCATATTGGACGAACGTGCCCGCATCCATAAACTCCCCGAACGAACCCACCTGCCACTCCAGCGACAGGCTTTCATCGGCCTCGGAAAAACTCCGCAGTTCAACCGCATGGGCGTAGATCGGGAGTTGCGCCCAGAGAAGCAGGGCGAGGAGGAAGGCGAGGGTTTTGAAGAGGCTGGAGTTTTTTAGCATAGGCCGGGCCACAGGTAATCCTGCTGATTGGATACTGTGTTTTGCCGTGAAATCACGGCGCGGTGGTTGGGGTGAGTTCGCCGGTGTGGATGTTGAGGAGGTAGAAATCAGCGATCCAAGGATGCTCGGGATATGTTGTTAGCAGAATATGGTCGTCATCTTCCCATCTGACTAAATATAACAATCCTGTTCCAACCATATCTGCAAGAATAACCGTTTGGTCTCCGCTGTCGAGATCAACGAACGCAATGGAATCCAGTATGTAACGATATGCATCATCCGGAAAATCGAATAACCCCAAAACAATTTGAGTGCCAGTAGGTGAGATCAAGACAAAATTTGCATCAATGGAGCGATCAAATTGCAATTCGACCCGCTGGGAATTTCCGGTTAACAAATTTGTAACGTCCAGAGTCCTGTATTGGGGGGAATGGAATAAATACCAACCATCCTCAGAAATGGCAAAATTAAGTGGGTTACGATTAGTTTCGCCCATCCCATTTAGAAATGCAACCTGCGCACCTGTTTCAAGATCTAGCCGGACAAGCAGTATGCGGTCTCCAATCCAGCAACAGCCGGAGAGCCTCGACCAGGCGATTGCGTACAGGTACTTGTCCTCAGGTGACCAGCGATAGGCGCTAATCGTGTCTTTTGCATCATAGCCGCCGCCATTTGCGAAATCCCGGAAATAAATCCTCCAAACCTTTTGGCCGTCTACACTCAGCACGTGCAAAAAAGAGTCTTGGCCGACAGAAACTGGCCCCGCATAACAGGCAAAGGCGTACCATTCTCCATTAGGGGAAATTCCTGAGCCGTATCCATCGTGCCTGGCATCCGGCAAGCATGGGTCACCAAATGCCCGAAGTGTTGCCAGCGCAAGCCCTGTCGCATTGGGCGTAAGCGAGGGCGTGATAGTTGGCAATATTGCAGGGGTGCGGGTTATGGTTGGCGATTTGGTTGGTGTGGAGGTAGTTTCGGGCGTAGGGCTAATAGTCGCTGAGGATTCAGCTATCGCTGTAGCACTTGGCATCACGTCCACCGGGCTGGTAGGCGAAGGCGCGGCGGTGCAGGATGCTAACAAAAACGCTGAGACTACTAACACGAGTCGACGAGTTTTCATGGCAAGCACCATCGGCCCTGGTTAGAAAAACGATGTACCGTTTGCCGCATTCTCATCCGGCGGTTTGGAGCTTATTGACAATATAACATTCAACAGCAGCGCCGCGCCGACAAGCCAATAGGGACTGTAAGGGATGATAACAGGGGTAAGCAACCACCCCATCTTGATTGGATTTCCCGCAAAAACGATAAGCAAAGGCGAGCAATAGATTAACCCGGTTAAAGTCATCATAAGCAGATTTAAAGGGTTTCTAGTTCTGAATTTTCCGGCAGCCAACAACCCGAAAACCGTCCCCCGAATATGCGCCAGTTCAAAGGGGGTTTCAAGCGGATCATATCCTGTTCTTCCTGGCCGGTTTCGATTTCCGGGCCAGCCCCTCAACGTGTATGCGTTTGCGCCGAGATACACCCATCCCGGAACCGGCGCATTCCCATCCAGCACATCAGCGAAGTCAGCCTCTTCCAATTGGATATCCGATCCAAGGGTCTCCTCCGGAATTGCCGCAGCACTATCGAGATAATGCTCCTCTTCCCACCGTACCCTCGCGTTTGCCAGGTTTTCGCGGGCAGGATAAAACCTGGGATTACGCTGGACGGCGGAAAAATACGCGTCAATGGCTGGCTCCAATTGCTCCAGCGTTTCCAGGATTAAGCCCAGGTAGTTGTAGGCGAGCGCGATGTCGGGCAGGGTTTGTTTTGCCGTTTCGCATACTTGCAGCGCCAGATCCGGTGCATCGTCGTAGGCGTACTCAAGTGCCCGATCCAGACGCTCTTTTGCTTCGGATTTGAGAAATTCCTCCTCGTATACCTTTTCAATCGAACTCAAATTTTGCCGCGCATAGTCAAGGCTGTGATCCAATTGCAGTGCGCGTTGGTACTCGCCAAAGGCATCCCTCTTCCGTCCCATCTCCTCATAGATTTCACCTCGCAGGTTATAAGCATCGGCCAGGTCGGGCTGCATATAAATGACCTGTTCGCATGACTCCAAGGCTTGGATTAATTTGCCGCTGTCCAGATGTCGCTCGGCATCCAACAAGATGGGTTCGACCGACTTGCGAGGCGGCTGGGGCGGCACGAAACCCAGGCGCGCCTTCAAAATCAGTCGGATGAGTTCGAATTCTTCCGGTGCCCACTCGCCATCATCTGCCGTAAGCCAGAAATCGAGGAGGTCTTCCGTGTATTCGGAGTTTAGCTCGTTGTAATCGTAGCGTTCGGATTGATCTGAATCGTTCATCGGTGTCCGAATACGTCAGTCCTTCTTCACCAACTGGGGATTGCGCGCCAGGATCGCCGCCAGGTCATCCGCCAGCGTGACATCGCCCTGCTTCGCCGGGTTATATTCGACAATCACACGCACACCGGGCAGGAGCAGGAACGATTTGGACACGCCAGCCTTCATCTTCGCCTCAAACGGCGGCGCGTTCTCCGGCTGGACGCGCACGGCGACCTCAATCTGCGGCTCCTTCCCAGCATAATCGTTGTACTTGGGCTTCTGCATCAACTCCTTTGCCAGCGTTCGTCCATCTTCCAGCACCTCCGCCTGCGTTTGCACCATCTTTTTCTTGCTTAATAGGAAACCCATTGTCACTCTCCTTGGTTCTTCGATTGGGTTTGTTTTCATCCGGCTAAAACCGGCTCTGCCTCGCCCCTGGCATAAAATGGCAACCCCACG
>Ga0247727_10000878_pt1 | contig 73042 bp, 52 predicted proteins | sample WisWelCaveWW1625_FD_202498 | JGI IMG/M metagenome (GOLD analysis project Ga0247727, IMG submission 202498) | Biofilm microbial communities from Wishing Well Cave, Virginia, United States - WW16-25 | ecosystem: Environmental > Aquatic > Deep subsurface > Groundwater > Cave microbial mat | place...
CGAATATCAGCGTGACTCGTCGTCGAAGCGACCGGCCGTCTCCGTCCTCGTCACCGCACTCGCCAAAACCGCAGCGACCACCCCCAACCCGAAGGCGGTCGCCCTTGACAACGGTCGTTCCATATCACCGGACCAGCAGCAGCTTCCTCGTCTCCGAGTAGCGGCCGGCGACGAGCCGGTAGGCGTAGACGCCGGGCGCGGCGGCGCGTCCCGCGTCGCTCCGGCCATCCCAGCGGGCCTCGTGCTCGCCCGCGCCGAGCGCGGTCCCGCCGACGAGCGTCGCGACGAGCCGCCCGGCCGCGTCGTAGACGGCGAGCCGCACGAACTCGCGCTGCGGCAGACGGAAGCGGACGCGCGTCGCCGGGCTCGCGGGGTTCGGGACGTTCTGCTCGAGCGCGAAGCGCGGGGCGGCGCCCGCGACCGCCCCATCGCCGACCGCCGTGACCGCGTCCTCGCTCAGCGACACGGAAAAGGGGATCACGCCCCCCGACTTCTTGGTGTTCACGACGACGATCCCGAGCGCGGAGAGGTCCGCCCACGCGCGCGGGAGGAGCGCGTTCGCGGAGTTCGCGGCGTCGAGCGCGATTTCCTGCCTCGACTCGCTGCCGTCCGTGTGGTGATAGACGACGTGCACCTGGATGAGGCTCCCCGCGGTGCCGGTGAAGACGAGGCGTGGCGTGCCGATGAACGAGCCGCCGTTGACCGCGCGGAAGAAGTTCGCGGCGAGGTGCTCGACGCCCCCCGAGTAGTTCCACGGGAGCGCCGCCGTCGACTGAATGAGCGGCGACGTCGGGTACGCGGCCGCCTCGCCGAAGCCCGGGATGTCCGCCGTCGCGCGGGCGCCCGTGAGATAGCACCACACCATGAACTCCTCGTAACCGAGCGGCATGCTGGTGCCGCGCGTCCCGAGCGTCGAGTCGTACGAGGTCTTCATCGTCTCGGCCGTGTGCGTCTTCCGGCGCTCCCACAGGTCGTAGATGATCTCGTCCCCATAGGTCTGCGACATGTACTCCTGCCACGAGCAGTCCTCGTACGACCCGGTCCCGCCCTGGTCGAGCGGCGCAGACGGCGCCACGATCGGGCTCCCGGTGGCGATGAAGTTGTAGTAGTCGTTCGTCTGATCGAAGACGGCATCCTCGACCCACGTCGCATCCAACTCGACCCAGCCGCCCTCGCTCCAGAAACTCCCCTGGTACTGCGTCGCGTGCTTGAACTCGTGCGCGACGGTGACCTTGGCCGCGCCCTTCTGGTCGCCGTCCGGGTCGTCGTTCGGCGGGAAGCCGAGGAAATTCCGATGGAGCACGATTCGCGTGCCGCCGCCCGTCGTCGTCGTGAAGCCGTACGCCCCCATCGCCTGGAAGCCGATGTCGTAGAAGTCGAGGACGAACGGCGCGGTGAATCCGAGATCGTCCACCTCGCGCTGCCACGACGAGTCGCAGTACGCGGCGCACCACTCGACGTAGTCCGGCACGCCGTTCGCCGGGTCCACGTCGTCCGCGGGGACCGCGTTCGTCCCGGTCGTCGAGTACGTCAACTCGAAGTGGCCGGCGGGGCTGATGTAGGCCGCCAGCGCGGACGGCGCGCCCGGCGACTTCGTCGGCGCCGCGTCCGGGTCCGACTGCGCGAGCCAGCCCTCGACCCGAGCGACCGCCTCGGGCGAGAGCGCCGCGCGCGTGTCGAGGAATTCGCGGACGAGATCGGTCGCGCACTTGAGCGGCGTCGGGTCCCCGACGCGGAAGCGCGCGTCCACGGCGTCCGGCTCGAAGACGTACGCGAACTTCTCGAGGAGCGCGGCCCCGCTCGTGATCTCCCCTCGCGCCGCCGCTTCGTCGACGAGGCGGAGGAAGGTCCGGTCCGGCCGCTCCAGGGCCGCCGCCGGGACGGCCGTCGCGGCGATGAGACCGGCGGCGATGGCGAGCGCGGCGAGCAACGGGACGAGGGTCCTCGACGTCATGGAGACGGGCTCCTTCCGGGGGCGCGCGTGACGTTCGATCAGGGTCGTGGCGATCCGAGAGCGCAGCGATTCTATCACGCGCTCCGAGCCGCCTCAAGCGAGACCTGGGCGCCGCCACTCCGCGCGGACGACCCCCACGGTTTCTGTTGACAGGTCCGGAGGGGGCGTCTAGCCTGAGGCGTTCTGCAGGCACCGGTCCCGAGGGCTGGCTCGATATTGAAGATACTCCTCATCAACCCGCGCTTCCCCGACTCCCTCTGGAGCCTCACGGGCATCTCCGACCTCGTGGGCGCGGGGATCGGGCAGACGCCCCTCGGGCTCATCACGGTCGCGGCGCTCACGCCGCCGGGCCACGAGATCCGCCTCGTCGACGAAAACGTCGAGCCGATCGACTTCGGCGCGCCGGCCGACCTCGTCGCGATCGGCGCGATGAACGTTCAGTTCGGGCGCGCGGTCGAGATCGGGCGCCGCTTCCGCGAGCGCGGGGTGCGCACCGCGATCGGCGGGCCCTACGTGAGCCTCGTCCCCGAGCGCGCGGAGGGCCTCTTCGACCACCGCCTCGTGGGCGAAGCGGAGTACATCTGGCCGCGGTTCATCGCCGACCTCGAGGGGGGCGCGCCGAAGGTCACGTACGTCCAGGACGCGAACGTGTCGGTTACCGACTCGCCGGTCCCGCGCTTCGAACTCCTCGACCCGCACCGTTACCTCGACTTCTTCATCCAGACGAGCCGCGGCTGCCCGTTCGCGTGCGAGTTCTGCGACATCATCATCACGGACGGTCGCATCCCGCGCGTGAAGCCGGTCGCGCGTGTGATGGCCGAGATCGAGGCCGTGCACCGGATCGGCGGTCGGTCGATCGCGTTCTCCGACGCGAACTTCATCGGGAACCCGCGCTACGCGAAAGAGCTCCTCATCGAGATGGCCGCCTGGAACAAAGCGCGCGGCTACCCGATCCGCTTCGGCGGCGAGATGACGCTCAACGTCGCCGAGAAGCCGGACATCCTTCGGCTCCTGCGCGAAGCGAACTTCGAGTCGGTTTTCATCGGCATCGAGTCGCCGCGCGCGACGAGCCTCATGGAGACGCGCAAGGTCCAGAACGTGCGCGGCGAGATGATCGATCGCATCCGGACGATCCAGCGGCACAACATCATCCTCTGCGCGGGGATGATCGTCGGGTTCGACTCGGACGACACGGCGATCTTCGAGGAGCAACTCGTGTTCCTTCATGAGGCGGGAATCCCGTTCACGACGGCCGGAGTGCTGACGGCGCTCGAGCGGACGCCGCTTCACAAGCGGCTCAAGGATGCGGGGCGCCTCCTCGAGTGGGACTACGAGAACATGCTCGGCCACGGCGCGGCCGACCTCAACTTCGAGCCGATGCGGATGTCGAAGGAGGAATTGCTCGCCGGCTACAACTGGCTCGCGCGGTCGCTCTACGCGTACGAGAACTACTCGGCGCGGCTCGTCGAGGCGGTGCGGCACTACCAGCCGACGACGGTCCGCGGACAGACGGGGAAGGAGTTCGACTGGCGGACGCTCAAGATCCTCGGGCGGACGCTTTACTACTACTTGGTGAGGGGCGGACGCGGGGCGCGGCGCTTCTTCCTCTCGACGATCCGCGAGGCGGCGCGCACCGGGCTCCCGACGCACAAGTTCGTCACGCTGATCGCGTACCTCGTCGCGCACAAGCACTTCCACGCGTACGTGCGCTCTCACCACGGCGATCCCGAGACCGTGGCGGCCCGCTCGCCCTTCCACGGGGTGGCGCCGCAGGCTCCGCGGGAGTTCGCGGTGAACGCCGCCGCCGCGGCGTCGGGCGCGCGGGCCGCGTCCGACGCGTCCGCGTCCGTCGCCGCCGAGATCGCGGCATCCGACGCGACGCCCGCCGTCGGCGCGGCGTAGTCGCGCGCGGCTCTCGCGACCCCCGCGATTCCCCGCGAGACCGAAGACCGGGCGCGGCGCGGCCCGGCCTAACTCAGTCGCTCGACCCCGCCCGGCTCGCCGTCCGCGGCGCGGCGTTCTTCACGTGCCGCCCGAACCAGGAGACTTCCTCCGCCAGGACGTGCTCGACCCCCTCTCGCGACTGATAGCCGTGTTGCTCGTGCGGCAGCATGACGAGCCGCGCCGTTCCGCCGGTCCCCCTCACGGACTCGAACAACTTCTCGGACTGGAGCGGCACCGTGCCCGGGTTCTGGTCCGCCTGCCCGTGAATCAGGAGAAGCGGCTCGTTGATCTTGTCGGCGTGCATCACGGGCGAGAGCCGCACGTAGACGTCGCGCGCCTTCCACAGCGTCCGCCGCTCGCTCTGGAATCCGAAGGGACGCATGGTGTGGTTGTAGGCGCCGCTCCGCGCGATCCCCGCGCGGAACAGATCCGAGTGGGCGAGGAGCGTCGCGACCATGAGACCGCCGTGACTGTGCCCGATCGCGCCCACCCTCTCCGGATCGGTCACACCGAGCTCTACCGCCTTCGCGATCGCGGCATCCGCGGACGAGACGAGTTGCTCGATGAACGTGTCGTACGCCGTGTCCGGGTCGCCGATGACCGGCATGGAGACTTCGCCGAGGACCGCGTACCCGTCCAAGAGGAAGAAGAGGGAGGTCGCCCCGAGGAGGCGCGTGAACTGCTGGGACGTCCCCGAGACTTGTCCCGCGGTGCCCGGGTCGGAGAACTCGAGTGGATACGCGTCGAGCACCGTGGGGAGCCGCGTCCCCTCCTTGTTTCCCGGCGGGAGATACAGGGTGAACGAGAGCGGCGTGCCGTCGGCGCGCTCGAACGTCACGATCCGTTTCGTGATCGCCCGGATCTGCGGCGTCGGGTCCGTGAAATCGGTCGCCATCCGCATGTCGGTATCCCACGCCGCCTCGCCGGCCGCCGCGCCCGCGCCCGCGCGCTCGCGCCCGAGCGTCCGCACGACGTAGTTCGGCGCCTCCGTGGGCGACTCGCGCCGCGTGAGGAACTTCCCCGACGCGATGTCGAGCCAGTCGACGAAGTACTCGTAGCTCGCCGGATCGCACCGGAAAAGCCGCTCGTTCGTGAGCGTCGCCAGCGAGAAGCGGTCGAGGAAGGGACGATCGCCCTCCGGCGTCGAGCCTTCGCCTTCGAGGAAGATCGACTCGCCCTCTTGAGCGAGGACCCAGAACCCGTTCGGGAGGACGCGCGGCACGGGATAGCCCGGGTCCGCGTAACGCTCGTTCACGCTCAGGTCGAACAGGCGTTTCGCGGTCGGCGGGCTCGCGTCGGCGTCGATCGCGGAGACGTGGCGCCAGCGGCGCTCGCGCTCGTATTCCTGGACGATGAGGAGCCCGTCGCGCTCGCCCCACCAGAGCATCTGCACGCGGTGCGGGGCGCGGTAGAGTTCGCGCGCCGGCGCGTCGAACGGCGCGTCCTGCGCCATCACGCGGTCGCGGTGCGTCGCCGTGCGCGCGGGGTCGCCGCCGTCGAGCGCCTCGAACCACACGAGAGTCGCCGGCACGGTCGGCCGCCACGCGTGCTCGCGCGGGCCCTCGGGGACGCCCTGGATCGGCACCTGGTCCGTGAGCGGTAGCCGCGCGACCACCTGCTCGACATCGCCTTTCAGGTTCCAGATCTCGACGTCGCGCGGGAAGCGATTCCACGCCGTCGAGTAGGACCACGGCCCGTGGAGGCGCTGGACGAGGAGGCGCCGGCCGTCGGGCGACGCGCGAACCCCCGCGTAGATGCCGGGCTCGCCGATCGGCGTGACCCGGCCGCTCTCCGCGTCGACGAGCGCGAGTTGCGAGAGAGCGTAGTGCTCGAAGAGCGCTTCGTCGTGCGGCCCGGTGAGGACGTCGCGCGCTTCGTACGTGCTGCTCGCCGACTGGCCGGCGCTCTCCTGGATCCGCGGTCCCGGCGCGGCGAGCGGCGCCTGCGGCGCGGCCCCTCGCTTCGGCGGCACGCGCTTCACCACGAGCCTCCGCTGGTCCGGCATCCATGCGACCTCCGAGTAGAGCGCGGGATTGATGCGTAGGCCGTCCGCGCGCCGGACCCGTCCGTCCTCGGCTCGGCCGATCCACAATTCGATGCCGTCTTGCGTTTGATTGAGGAACGCGAAGCGCGCGCCGTCCGCGGACCATTGGAGCCCGGTGACGCGCGCGCCGGCCGGGAGGGCGACGTGCCGCTCGGCGCCGTCCGTCACCCGCCTGAGGATGAGGCCGGAATAGTAGAACTCCGCGTGGCGGCCGTTGGAGCGCGGGTCGATGCGCACGCCCGCGAGCCGCAGCACGGGGCGCGCGAGGTCCTCGATCGGCGGATAGCGCACGGGGGTCAGGAGCGCGAGGACTTCGCCGGTCGGGCTCAGCCGCGCGATGGGGAGGTCCGGCGCGTTCAGGACGTCGAGGATCGCCTCGGGGGGCTTCTCCCAGGTCGATCCGACCGCGGGCGCCGACGCGAGCGCCGCGGCGACGAGAATGAGTGCGGAGAGAACGATGCGGGTTCGCCGGAGCATGACGACTCCTTTCGGATGCTTCAGGGGAGGGGGCGCGACCGCGCGGCCCGAGGCCCTCGCTCGAGCCGCCGAGGAGGGATCATAGCACGACACGCGGCCTGCGGACGCCCCGCGAACAGCACACCTCGCGGGGCGTCGGAGAGGCGCCGCCCGCCATCCCCGACGACGTCCGACTCAACATCGTCGCGCCGGTCCCGATCGGGTAGAATCGCACCTCGTCATGGCGCGCACGCCCGTACCAGATTGGTCGCGACTCCACGCGGGGTTCTTCGAGGGAGTCCCCGTGTTGGTGACCGGGGGCGCCGGGTTCATCGGGTCGCACCTCGTCGAGACGCTCGTCGCGCTCGGCGCGTCGGTCCGCGTGCTCGACGATCTCAGCGCGGGATCGCGCGACGCGCTCGCGCCGTTCCCGACGGTCGAGTTCGTCGAGGGGTCGGTGCTCGACGCGGCGGCCGTCGCACGGTGCGCGGCCGGATGTCGGTTCGTGTTCCACCAGGCCGCGCTCGTCTCGGTGCCCGAGAGCGTCGCGCGGCCCGCGCGCTATCACGAGGTCAACGCGGAGGGGACGCGGGTCGTCCTCGAGGCCGCGCGCGCCGCGCGCGTGGCGCGCGTCCTCTTCGCCGGGAGTTCGAGCATCTACGGCGACGGGCCCGAGCAGTTCAAGTCCGAGTCGCTCGCGCCGGCACCGCAGAGCCCGTACGCCGAGGCGAAACTCGCGGCAGAGGGGCACGTCAGGGAGTTCGGCGCGGGTGGGAGCGCGGGCGGCGGTGCGCGGGGCGCGAATGGGCGCGCGGGCGACCGGGGGCTCGACCACGCGGGTGGCCGCCTCGACACCGTGACGCTCCGCTACTTCAACGTGTTTGGCCCGCGCCAGAGGGCGGAGAGCGCGTACGCCGCGGTGGTCCCCGCGTTCGCGCGGCGCCTCCTCGCCGGCGAGCGGCCGATCGTGTACGGCGACGGGGAGCAGTCGCGCGACTTCGCGTTCATCGCGAACGTCGTCCACGCGAACCTGCTCGCCGCGCGCCACGCCGGCCCGCTCCGCGGCGCCGCGATCAACATCGGCTCGGGCGAGCGGACGACGGTGAACGATCTCGCGCGAGCGATGGCGAGGCTCGCGGGGCGGCCCGACCTCGCGCCGCTCCACGAGCCGGAGCGCTCCGGCGACGTGCGGCACTCGGTCGCCGACGTCGCGCGCGCGCGCGCGGTCCTCGGTTTCGCGCCGCTCGTTTCCCTCGAGGACGGGCTCAGCGTCGTGCTGGGGCGCGCGTGAGCGGGGCGCGCGCATGACGACCGACCGCAGGACCGCGTTCCGCTTCGCGAAGGTCGAGGCGCTCGGCAATGACTTCGTCGTGATCGAGGCGACCGAGCCGCCCGCGCGGCGGGACGCGCTCGCCCGCTCGCTGTGCGATCGGCGACGCGGCGTCGGCGCGGATGGGCTCCTCATCGTCTACTCGGGCGTGCTGGGGGCGGAGGCGCGCGCCGCGGACGCGCGGCGCCCCGACGCGCGCGTCGAGGTGTGGAACGCGGACGGGAGCGAAGCGGAAACCTCGGGCAACGGTCTTCGCTGCGCCGCGTGCTGGATCGCGGCGAAGTCCCGTCGCCAGGCAGGCGGAGCCGGATCGCCGAGCGCTCCTTCATCCGAAATCGTCCTCGAAACCAAGGCGGGGCGCTCGCGGGTTTTGCTTCCAAGCGGCCCCGCGGGCCCGATCCGAGTCGCGCTCGGCCAGCCCAGATTCCGCCCCGAGGAAATCCCGATGATCCCGCCCGGTGAGCGGCGCGGCGCCGGCGAGTCATCCGATCGCTTCGTGGAAGGGCGCCTCCCCGGCGTCCCCTTCGCGGTGACCGCGCTCTCCGTGGGGAACCCACACGCGGTTCTATTCGTGGACGGCCCGCTCGACGGAAGCCGCCTCGGGCCGCAGATCGAATCGCACGCCGCCTTCCCGCAGCGCGCGAACGTCGAGTTCGTGCGCGTCGTCGCGCCCGATCACCTTACCGCGCTCATCTGGGAACGCGGCGTTGGTCCCACCGCGTCCTCCGGCACCGGCGCCGCCGCCTCACTCGTCGCCGCGGCGCTCACCGGCCGCTCGGCCCGCCGCGCGCGCGTCGAGATGGAGGGCGGCACGCTTGAGGTCGGCTGGGAGGAGGACGGCGTCTGGACGGAGGGCCCCGCCCGGATCGTGTTCGAAGGGAAGTGGCGCATTTAGCCTCGAGCGCGTCGGTCAATCCACGCCGAAGAGCCGCGCCCAGAATCCCCTCCGGGGAGCCGGCACCGGCCTCTCCAGACCGGTCCCCCAGAGCCGCGAGCGGACCGCCAGGCTTTGAGCCTCTCCCATGAAGGAGGCATTCACGAGCCGGAGCGGCGCCCGGTCCCAGCGCGAGTCGGGCCGCGCTACCAGGGTGAGGGCGTCACACTCCGCGACGCCCCCCCAGTCGACGATCTCCTGGCGCGGGACGACGAGGCCGGCCTTGGCCGCGGCCTCAGCGACCGCGGCAGCGCTCACTGACTCCGCACGCCAGTGGCGGTTCTCCGAGCTCGGTCGCTCGGCGAGAACGGCGCCGAAATTCGAGTGGTGGAGGAAGGCCACGCCGTCCGGCGCGAGAGCATCCCCGAGCGCGACGAGATACCCATCGAGCGCGTCCTGCTCGGCATGGACCAGCGAGTCGAAGCTGAAGGCAAAGCCGATGGAGCCGGGCGCCACGCCCGGTAGGGTGTGGCCATCCGTCACCCGGCACGAGACCGCCCGATCGGTCCGGAACAGCTCGCGGCAGGCTTCGACGCACCCCCAGCCAGATCGATCAGAACCAACTCGCGGCAGTGGTGGCGCAACAGCCGCGACCAGCGGCCGTGGCCGCAGCCGATCTCGAGGGCTCGCCGGACCGGCAGCAAGGCTCGAATCCGGGGGAGGATCGAGCCGGTCCACTGCGCCTCGCTCCCACCCCAGACCTCGGACCACTCCTCGCCCCGGCCGGCCCAGTTGTAGGTCGTTCCCCAGAGGCGCCTGTTCTCGTCGATCGATGGCATCGCCGTGCATCCTCTCCAGTTCAGGTAAGCCGTGGCGGCTGTCTACTTGATGTAGCCGAGCGCCCGCATCGCCTCAAGGACCTCGTCATCGGGCTCCGAGGTTATCGTCGAAGTGGGCTGGCCGATCGGAGAATGCGACGCGACCCAACTCGCGAGCTCGTCGCCCAGCCGGCGGGTCTGCTCGGAACCGGACGCGACCGGTTTCTCCTCTCGGCGGTCCTGCCGGACATCGAACAGCGCAGCGCCATCCGGTCCACTCACCAGTTTCCAGCGCCCCGCCCGGGCGGCGAAGTTTCGCCGCGGCACGATCTCGCCCTCTCGAAGATCCGCCGGCGCCTCGCTGAACACGATCCGGTCCGGCGCTCCACCTCCGCTAAAGCGCGCGCAGAAAGGGAGAAGGGACTGGCCGGAGAGATCGTGCGGCGAGGACCCGAGGCCGGGCAAGAGGGCGAGCAGCGTCGGCAGGATGTCGCACAGGCCGACCGACTCCGAGACGCGCCTCCTGAGCCACGGGCGGCCTGCTGGCTCTCCGGGCACGCCTCGCGGCGCGGGAGGCAGCCGGAGAAGGAACGGCACGTGGACGAGGGGCTCGTGCAAGAGATCGCCGTCGTGACCGATGTAGCCCTTCTCTCCAAGGGACTCGCCGTGATCGCCCGCTATCACGACGACGGTTCGGTCAGCGAGCCCCTGCTCTTCGATCTTGCAGAGGAGATCGCCGATCGCGCGGTCCATCGCGCGGACCTCTTCCTCGTAGAGGAGCCTGAGAAAGGCGAAGTCTTCGGCACCGAGTGTGTCCACCCCGTCGTAGCCGCCGTCTTCCGCGCGTACGCCGCCGCAAAACCGGCCTCGATACCCGGGCGCCTTCGCTCGTGCGCCGGTGGTCGCGTCCATCGGCGTGTGCGGATCGTAGTAATGGACCCAGAGGAAGAACGGGTCCGTCGACTGCATGTCGAGCCAAGGGAGCACGCGCTTGTTCGTCTCCGTCGCAGAGCGCTGCCAATCGACGGCCTCGTGCACGGGGACTTCGTCGTCGACGAGGTCGAATCCTTGCGAAAGGTTTTTCCGGATGATCCCCCCGGCGCTCAGGAACGCGGCCGTCCTATATCCGGCGCCCTGGAAGATCTCGGCCATGCTGACCCATGCCGAGTCGAGCCTCTGGACGTTGTGGAGGACGCCGTGATCGGACGGGTAGACGCCCGTGAGAATCGACGCGTGCGAAGGCACGGTCGTCGTCGTCGGCGCGGTCGCGGCCTCGAACACGATCGCGCCCTCCGCCGCGCCCTCCATCCCCGGCATGGGCCCGAGCCCGCGGTTGTAGCAACTCAGGAAATCGGCGCGCGTCGTGTCGAGCGTGATGAGAAGGACGTTGTAGCCCGTGTAGTCACCCCAACGATTCAGGAGGCGCCAGCGTTCCCGCGCCACGGGATAGAGAATGGCGGTGAGCGCGGCGAGGAGCAATGCGATCAGGAGGGATCTCTTCATCAATGCCGCCCGACGCTTCGCGGTCTCGGGATTTCGCCGAGGAGCGAGAGCGCCGGATGGTAGAAGGGGTCACTCTCCAAGCGATCGCCCCAGCGCTTTTCCATCCATGCGACCTCTCGTTGGTCGAGTTCGGGATCGCGCGTCCGCGTTTCATGATGCCGGAAGCACGCGTGTGGCGTATAGAGAATCCTCAGACCCTTCTCGCGGGCTCTCAGGCAGAAATCCACGTCCGCGAACGAGACCGGAAGGTGCAGTGCGTCGAAGCCGCCGTGCGCGAGGAAGAGTTCTCTCCGGACGAGGAAGCACGCGCCGTCCACGGCGGAGACTTCGCGCGGCAAGAGCGGCGAGACGAAGAAAGGCGCGCCTTCCACCCTCATCCCTTTGCAGAGGTGGCCCGCCACGACGCCCATGCCGACGACGAGGCCGGCATGCTGAATCATTTCATCCGCGTAGAGAAGAAGGGCGCCGACCGCGCCGACATCCGGGCGATCCGCCTCCTCCGCCATCGCGTCGATCGATCCCTTCGCCACGACTTCCGTGTCGTTGTTGAGGAAGAGGAGGAACTCTCCGCGCGCGACACGCGCGGCCTCGTTCATCATGGCGGCGAAGTTGAATGGGCCCGGGAACCGAAGGACGCGGGCCGTGCCGTCCCGCTCGAGTGAGGCGAGGTGGTCGAGCGTCGCCGGGTCCCGGCTCTCGTTGTCGACGATGAGGATCTCGAGGGGCGCCTCCTCAACGACCCCGGGCAGGCAACGCTCGAGCCAGTGGAGGCCGTCCCGCGTCGGGATGACGACGCTCACGGCGAGTCTACGAGATCGCGCGCGGCGAAGGCGCCACGACCCGGCGATGCGGCCCGGTCCGACGCTCGCTCCCGGCATCCTCTCCCTCGCCCAGGCGGCGAGGGCCCGCCGCATGGCGGCGTCTCCCTCGGCCTCGTCGTCCGCACGTGCATCGATCCTTGGGGCGGTCCCGCGCCGGGCGAGAATCTTCGGCACGTGAAGGACCGCGCCAGGCGCATCGTGGAGGCGGAGGAGCAGTTCGTAGAGCGCCGCCGCGCCTCGGCACTCGAGCCCCTCCGCGGCGGCAAGCGCTGCCCGGCGCCGGACGACGACGGGCCAGCGCGTGTAGAAGGAGGAGCGGAAGAGGTCGGGAGACCAACCCGGCTTGAGAAGTGGGATCGCACGATTCGTCCCCTCCTCGACGATCTCTTCGTCCCCGAAGAGAAAGAGGACCGATGGATGGTCGTGCAGGGAGAGCGCGATCCGCGCGAGCGAGTCGGGCCAGAGCGCGTCGCCGTCGCGCAGGAAGAGAACGACCTCTTCGGTGGCGAGGGCGAGGACTTCGCGGATGGTCGCGCCGTCCGCGTCTCCCGGGAGCGCGCGTGCCGCCGCCGCCGCGCGCGAATAGACGCGGAGCGCCTCCTCGAAGCCGCGAGCCGGGCTCAGCGCGCGATCAGCGCCCCCCGCGCCGAGCCGCACGATGGCTATGCTGGGCGGATCGGCGAGCGTCGCCACGGAGCGGGCGAGGCGCTGAAGTCGGCGCGCAGTGGGACGCTCCGCGTCTAGCCAGCGGCGCACGGCTTCCTCGACCGGGAGCCTCTGCTCGTCGAGGCGAGCCATGAATCGGCGCGTGCGACGAAGGAGCGGGCCGGGACCGGAGCCGAAGAGCACGCCGCAGGCCGCCGAGAGTCGTCTCCCGTGCCGGCGCGCGGCCTCCAGCGCCGCCGACTGGGGGCGCTGTTCATCCCGACACGCTTCTTCACCGCCGCCGGTATCGCTCGATGAACGCATCGCTCCCCTCGTATCCGAGATAGCGGTACAGATCCTCCTCGTCGATGAAAGCCCCATGTTTCAGGAAGAAGTGAGACAACGTGCTCTCGAGCGTGCCCTTGTTGTATCTCTCGTTCAGGTAGTGGCGATCCTTGCGCGCCGCCGAGTTGAAGTTCATGTGGTGGTGGGTCACCGTGGCGAGCGGGGCGTTTCGCAGGCGATAACCCGCGGCGCGGACCCTCATCGACCAATCGTTGTCCTCGTACGCGCCGGCGACCTCGCCGTCGTACGGGAACTCGAGGAGCAACGCCCTCTGGAAAATCGTCGCGCCTCCGGGCGCCCAGTCGCACTCATGCGTCTCGAGCGTCGATAGGTCCCCGGCGTCTTTGCCCGTGTCCAGGAGATCGAAGCGGACCCGCAGAGCGCCGCGGCGCATTCCCCCGCCGTTGAACTGGACCTTCCCGTCGGGGAACACGACGCGACAGCAGCAGGCGGCCAGGCGCGGGTCCGTTTCCATTTCGGTGACCAGCGCCTCGAGCCATCCGGAAGACACTTCGATGTCGTTGTCGAGGAAAACAACGTACTCGCCGCCGACCATGCCGGCGCCGAGGTTGCGCCCTGCGCCGCATCCGAGGTTTCGGCCTGACTCGTGCAGACGGAACGATCGGTCCGACGCGGCGAACGTGCGAAGTTCGGCGAGGGCGTCTTCCGACGAGCCGTTGTCGATGACCAGGATTTCGTGAGGGAGGCTCGTGTTTTCCCTGATGGCGCGGATGCAGCGCTTCGTGTCGTCGACGCGGTTGAGGGAGAGGACGACGATCGAAACGGTTTTCGTGAAGTCGCCGCACGCGATCTGCCGGCGACGCAGCGCGGCCTCTCGCGCCTTCTCGGCGAGAGCTTGCTGCAGTCCCAGAGACTCCTGCGTCGCCTGCGATCGATGCACTCGGTGCCTGTAGACTGCCTCCGGGAGGAAGTGAACCATGCCGCGCTCGGAGAGCCGGAGCGCCATGTCGTAGTCCTGCGCCGAGTCGAATTCCTTCCTGAAGAGGCCCGTGCGGCGGAGCGCCCCCCTCCGGATGACCTTGAGGTGGCTACAGCACATCCCCTTGAGAAGTTCTTCGGCCAGGTCACCGAGTGTCCGGTTCGTGAAGTCCCATATTTTGATGAACTCGCCCTTCTCGTCGACGTCGATCCGGTTGGTGAAGAGGAAGTCCACGGTCTGCTCGCTCCTCTCGAGAGCGCGCGCGACCTTGCGGAGGGCGTCTCTCTCGAGGAAGTCGTCGCAATCGAGGAGGGCCGCGTATTCGCCGCGCGCGCGCGCGATGCATTGGTTCAGCGCGCGCGAAATGCCGAGGTTTTCCCGGCCGTAGGCCACGCAGATCTTCTCGTGATGCGCGTAGCGCTCGAGGAGTTCACGCACCCCTGGCTCGGTCGAGGCGTCGTCGTAGATCACGCACTCGAAGTCCGTGTACGTCTGGCCGAGAACGCTCTCGATGCATTGCCGCAGATACGAACTGTGGTTGTAGACGGGGATCAGGACGCTGAAGAGCGGGGCGCCCGCGCGCGTCTCGACCGGTCGCGGAGCCCGGCGGGCGATGCGGTCTCGTAGGAAACGGTACGTACGCGTGGGGACCTTACCGAATAGACGATTCACCCGGATCCCCGCCTGAACGAGGCGCAGGGCGAGGGCCACCTCTCGCCGCGATTGAGTGATCTCGAGGTCTCGGATCCGATCGTCCCGCTCCCGAACCCCGCCCTCAAGGTTCTGGATGTAACGGTTCCTCTTCTCGATCTCGGACGCCCCCTCCTCTTCGGACTCACGGAGCCGCGTTTGCAGGACCTCGACCTCCCGCTGCGATTCCTCGGCACGCGTGGCGGCTTCCTCACGTGCGCGAGCGATCTCACGATCCCTCTCAATCACCCCACCCTCCAGGTTCCGGATGTATCGCTTGTCCCGTTCCGTGACCTCGGGGGGTCCGAGATCGATCCGACGCGCGTACCGGGGGAGAACGCCGTTCGTCGCCATGACGATGAAATAGGGGGCCTCCTCGACGCGCTCTTCGATTTCGTCTTCCGAGAGGACGAACGCGTCGGTGTCGAAGGTCTGGTCGACGGGATCGCCGGGCGCGGGGGCGATCCGCGTCGCGAGGTAGTTCCGCTGGAAGAGGATCCGCACGCGGGCGAAGCGTGAAGAGAGCACATCGCGAAGTTCGGCGCGCGTGTACTCCTTCACATGAAATGGGTTTTGGGCTCGAGAGACTTCCCAATTCGGAGTGGAGCAGAGGAAGAGGCCGTCGGGTCGTAGGACTCGCGCCGCCTGCTGGAGCACCAACTCACCGTCCGAAGCGTGCTCGAGCGTCTCGAGACAGACGTAGAGGTCGATCGAGCCGTCGTCGATTCGCTCGAGCCGAGTCGCGTCATCCACGAGGAATTCGACGCCCGCCGCGGAGTATCGCGCGCGGGCGTGCTCGACCGCCTCGGGGTCGATGTCGACTCCGACGACGGCGAGCGCGCCGCCCGACATCAGGATTCGGCTGCCATAGCCCGCGCCGCAGGCGCAGTCCAGGACCCGGCGGCCGCGCGCGAACTGCGCGGCGAAGCGGTAGCGGCTGAGGTGCTCGCTGTAGAGCCCGGTTCCTCCGCACGACTCCGGGACGAGCCTGCTCCCGTCAAACTCCAATCAATCCTCCTGGGCTGTGCGCCGGAGTCGATCGCCGGCGCTCGAACTCCTTCATGCGTTGGATACGGCCGCTTCTCCCCGCTCTCTCTCCGCTCCCGACGCCTTCCGCACGGCGTCCTCGCGGTAGCGCGCGATCACCGCCGCCGGCGCGCCGCGGTCCACCACGCGCCCCTCCTCGAAGCGGAGGACGTGGCTCGCGTAGCTTTCGATCGCCCCGAGGTCGTGGCTCACCATGAGGAGCGTCCTCCCGCCCTCCTGAAACGCGCGGATCCGCTCGCGACACTTCCGGCTGAATGCCTCGTCCCCCACGGACAGGATCTCGTCGAGGAGGAGGATTTCGGGATCGACGTGGACGGCGATCGAGAACGCGAGGCGCATGTACATCCCCGTCGAGTAGGTGCGCACCGGCTCGTCGATGAACTCCTCGAGTTCCGAGAACGCGACGATCGAGTCGAAGCGGCCCAGGATCTCCTTCTTCGACATGCCGAGGACGATGCCGTTCAGGACCACGTTCTCGCGCCCGCTGAAGTCCGGGTGGAACCCGGCGCCCAATTCGATGAGGCTCGCGACCTTGCCGCGCGCCTCGATCCGCCCGCGGTCGGGGTGGTAGATGCCGGTGATCAACTTGAGGAGCGTGCTCTTCCCCGAGCCGTTCGGGCCGATCACGCCCCACGTCTCGCCGCGCGGGATCTCGAATGAGACGCCGCGGAGCGCGTCGCGGTACTCGACCCGCCGCGACGCCTGCGACGACCTCCGCAGGAAGAGGCTCTTGAGCGTCGTGTGGTTGCTCTTGAGGCGCGTCTTGCGGAAGCGCTTCCACAAGTCCTGCACGCTGAGCGCGGTCGGCGCGGTCCCCATCGCGGCTAGAGCCACTCCGCGAACGACTCGCGGTGGCGCCGAAAGACGGAATCCCCGACGAGGAGGACGCCGACCGCCACGGCGGCGACGAGCGCGAGACGGTCCCACGCGGGGAACCGGTTGTAGAAGAGGACGTCCTGATACGCGACGACAAGACTCCCCATGAGGTTTCCGAGCGAGACGACCTGGAGGTTCGGCGGCACCTTCGCGAGCGGGTAGAGAATCGGGCAGAGGAAGAACCAGAACGTGAGGAAGTTCGCGAGCAGGTGCTGGACGTCGCGGTACTGGACGTTGAGCGCCGACAGGAGGAAGACCGCGCCGAGCGTGAGGAGGATTTGGACCGCCATCACCGCCGGGAGCGCGACGAGCGCGGGTCCGATCGGAACGCCCACGAAGAGGAAGACGAGGAAGAGCATCGGGAGGCTCAGGACGAAGTTCGCGCAGTTGGAAAGGACGGCGACGACGGGGAGCACCTCCGGAGGGAACATCGCCTTGGTGATGAGGCCCCCGCTCGAGACGATCGAGTTGGCGCCCTCCGTGAGCGAAGTGGAAAACCAGAGCCACGGGAGGAGCCCCGAAAACATGAACGCGCCGTAGTCCTCCATCTCGAATCGCATGTAGACCTTGAAGACGAGGCTGTAGACGAGCATGAGGAGGAGCGGATTGAGAAACGTCCAGATGAAGCCGAGGACGGAGCCGCGGTAGCGCGCGCGCAGTTGACGCGCGACGAGGCTCTGGATGAGCACCCGATGGGCGTAGCAATCCCGAATGCTTCTCACGATCCCCATTGTGGGCGCTCCGAGGTGGCGATCCGCGCGGCGCGTGGTCGCGGGACCGGAGTCTAGAAGAGGGAGCGCGCCCCGTCAAGGAAGGCGAAACCTCGGCGCGCCGGTCGCGCGCGCGTGGTATCCTCGCCGCCGTGATTCCTCGGACGACTCTCGCCCGCGTCGCCGCGCCGCTCCTGGCGGCGCTGCTCGCCGCGCTGCCGCTCGCGACGGCGCGCGCGCGCGCGGAAGACGAGCGCGCGCCCGCCGCCGCCGCGCCGCAGACGGACGCCGCGCCGCAGACGGATGTCGCGCCGCAGACGGACGTCGCGCCGCCCGCGGACGTCGCGCCGCCCGCCGAGGTGACGACGCCTGGCGCCGCCGCCCCCGCCGCTGCGAAGCGCGCGCACGTCGCGGACCTCCGCGACGGCTACGACGCGCGCGTCCGCGGCGCCGACGCGCAGGACGAGTTGGGGATCGCGCTCGCCTCGGGCGACTGGGACGGAGACGGGATCGACGACCTCGCCGTCGGCGCGTGGTTCAGCGATTCCTACTCGAACGAGCGCCCGAACGCCGGCGAGGTCTACATCCTCCTCGGCCGCCGCGTCGCGCACCGCGACGCTCCGGGCCGGCGCGCCGCGCGCCTCATCTACGGGGCGAACGAGGGGGACCGCGTCGGGACCGCGACCGCCTCGGGCGACTGGGACGGGGACGGCGTCGCGGACCTCGCCGTTGCGGCGCGCTTCGCGGGCACGAGCGACGATTCGCTCCCGCAGCGTAGCGGCGTCGTGATGATCCTCCACGGCGGCGCCCCGGCGGAGTCGGCGCGCGAGATCATCGACATCGAGCGCGGGGCCGACGTCGTCATCCGCGGCGCGGAGGAAGGGGACCGGCTTGGGCGCGCGCTCCTCTTCGCCGATCTCGACGGCGACGGCTTCGACGATCTCCTCGCGGCGGCGGTCGACGGCGACGGCGCCAAGAACGCGCAGCGCGACTGCGGCGAAGTGTACTGCGTATGGGGACAGCGTCTCGGCGGGGAGCGCGAGGAGATCGACCTCCTCGACTCACCCGGCTGGCGGATCGACGGAGTCGATCCGAACGACGGCATGGGGCGGAACATCGAGGCCGGAGACGTCGACGGCGACGGGCGGCTCGACCTCGTCCTCACGGCGACGTTCGCGGACGGCTCCGAGAACGCGCGGACGAACGCGGGCGATACGTACGTCCTCTTCGGCGGCACGCGCGCCGAGCTGATCGCGAAGGTGCGGCTCTCACGGAACGCGGACTGCGTCCTCTTCGGCGGCGACTCGTACGAATACTCCGGCGCCGCGCTCGCCGTGGGCGATCTCGACGGCGACGGCCTCGCCGAGATCGCGATCGGCGCGAACCTCGCGGACGAGCCGAAGTCGGGGCTCGACATGTGCGGAGCGGTCTACGTGATGCAGGGGCGCGCGCGCGACGCGTGGAAGCGCCGCTACGACCTCGGGCGCGACGCGGACGTCACGCTGCACGGCAAGAAGAAGGGCGAGCAGATCGGGCTCACGCTCGCCGCGCTCCGCTGGCGCGAGGGTCCGCTCCTCGACCTCGCGATCGGCGCGAGCCTCGCGACGGCCGACGAGCCGCCGCGCGAGCGCGCGGGGCGAGTCTTCGTGCGCCTCGGGCGGCGGGACTTCTTCGGCGCGTCCGGCGCCCGTCTCGTCCTCGACGATGTGGCGGACCGAATCATCGAGGGGCCGGGGGTGAGGGACCAGGCCGGGTTCTCTCTCGGGCGCGTCGCGTGGGGCGACGGCGGACGCGACGAGCTCGTCATCGGCGCGCCGTTCGCGGACGGGCCGCGCGACGAGCGCGCCGACGCGGGGGAGGTCTACGTCATCCCATTCGACCAGCCTCCGAAGCCCGCGCCCCTCACTCCCTAGCGCGTCGCGGCCGCGTGCGGACATCCACGTCGCCGCGCGAGCGAGCGATCGCCGCCGCGTGCGCCCGCCCGGTGGGGATGTCGCCCAAAGGTTCGCTCCCATCGTTCACTCTTGCGGCGCGCTCTCTCGCTACGCTGACGCTCGCGGCGCTGACGCTCGCGCCGCTCGCCATCGCCCCGGCGGCGCTCGCGGTTCCGCTCACCACCGAGTGGGAGACGGGCGATTCCTGGGTGCGCGACCTCACGTGGCCGTCGAGCGTCGCGGCGCCGGGCGTTGCCCCGCGGAGCGTCCCCGCGAGCGATCCCGAGATCGCGCTCCACTATTCCGAGGTCGAGGGCGGGCGCGACGCCGCGTGGCGGAACCACGAGGCGGATCGCGCGCGGGAGGGTGCGCACGCGACGCTCGAGGCGGGCGTGGTCGCGCGCGCGGGGGAGCGCGCGTCGGTCCGACTGCGGCCGCGCGCGCGCGCGTCGCATGACGGCGCGCGCGTCTCATGGCTCGAGGCGCTCGCGACGCTCCGGTTTGGTGCCGGCGCGCTCGACGTGGGGCGCACGCGCCTCTGGCTCGGTCCGGGTCTCCACGGCTCGCTCCTCCTCTCGACGCACGCGCGGCCCCTCGATCTCGTGCGCCTGCGCGCCGAGGGCCCCGTGAGGGCGCGCATCGCGTTCTTCCCCGATTTGCGGGGGCTGTCGGGCGGGTTCGCGCTCGCTTTCCTTCGCGACGCGGATCGCGACTTCCCGAACCCGCACCTCGGCCTCCTGCACGTCGGCTCGCGGTTCGGCTCGTGGCTCGAGGTCGGCTTGTACCGCACCATGCTCTTCGCGGGGGAGGGGCGTCGTTTCCGCTGGAGCCTCGACAACGTCGGCGGGCTGCTATTCGCGGATGGCGAGAACGATCCGGACCTCGCGGAGAATCTCTCGGACCAGTTGGGCGCGGTCGCGGTCGTCGCGCGCCTCGACGCGCTCTTCGCGGAGGAGGCGGACGATAACGAGGCGGGCGACGCGGAGGGCGCCGACGCGCGCGACGGGCTCTGGCTCTACTATGAGTACGCGGGCGAGGACAACCTGCGCGGGCTTCTGCTCCGCAACCCCGGCGTGTCGGGCGGGGTGCGGTGGACGCGTGGCGCGTGGGAGGCGGTCGCGGAGTTCGCGAACAACCGGCGGCGCTCGGCGCTGTGGTACACGCACGCCGTCTACACGAGCGGCTACACGTACCGCGGCGTCGTGCTCGGCCACCACATGGGGGGGGACGCGCGCGAGATCGTCGTCGCCGCGGCGGCGCCGCTACCGGGGGCGCGGCGCGCGCGCGTCTTCGCGGGCCGGGAGGAGGCGCTCTTCTCGTCGCGTCCGTCCGCCGCGGAGGTCTGGACGCTCGCCGGGAGCGTGGAGGGCGTCGCGCGCGCGGGGCGGGCGGCGCTCGCGGTCGACGTCATCGCCCGCTGGGGGAGGGACTACCCGATCGATCTCCTCGGTCCGATCGAGCGGCTGCGCGCGAGCGCGCGCGTGACGTGGCGACCGGGAGGCGGCGCGTGAGCGCGCGCGCGACGCGCGGTCCGGAGGGCGGCGCGTGAGCGCGTCCGTCCTCGACCGGCCGCTCGAGGGAGAGCGCGGCATCGGGCCCGCGCGCGCGGCGCGTCTCGCCGCGCTCGGCCTCGCGACCGCGCGCGACCTTCTCCTCCACGTGCCGCTCGGATACCGCGAGTGGGGCCCGCGCCGCGCGATCGCGGCCGTGGGCGAGGGCGAGGAGGCGCACGTCGTCGGGCGCATCGTCTCGACGCGCCGCCTCGGGTGGCGCCGCCGCCGCCGCGCCGCGGAGGCGGTGATCGAGGACGCGACCGGGCGCATCGCGTGCGTGTGGTTCCAGGTCGCGTGGCTCGCGGATGCGGTCGCGAAGGGCGCGTGGCTGCGCGCGCGCGGCCGCGTCGCGCGCCGGGGCGAGGCGCTCCAACTCGTCCACCCGGAGTTCGAAACGCTCGCGAGCGAGCCGCCGCTCGACGAGCCGCCGGCGGGGCCGCGCGCCGCGCACCGCCTCGCGCCCGGCGTGAGCGAGCGCGCGATCCGCCGCCTGCTCGAGGGCGCTCTCGCGCGGCTCGAGGGCGCGGGGTTCCGCGATCCGCTCGCACCCGACCGCCTCGGCGCGCTCGGGCTCCCGCCGCTCGAACGCGCGCTCCGCGCGGCGCACTTCCCCGCGAGCCTCGCGGAGGCGGAGGAGGCGCGGCGCCGGCTCGCGTTCGACGAGCTCCTCCTCCTGCAGGCGCGCTTCGGCGAGGCGCGCGGGCCGAGCCCGATCGCGCTTCCCGCGGAATCGTCGTCGTACGGCGGACCGCGCGCTGACGCCGGCGCGCCCGCGGGGGCCATCGAACCCTCTTCGGTCGCCCCGCGCGCACCTCGCGCCGCGCTCGTCGCGCGCTACCTCGACGCGCTCCCGTTTCGCCTCACGCGCGGGCAGGAAGAGGCGCTCGGCGCGATCCTCGATGACCTCGCGGCCGCGCGCCCGATGAACCGGCTCCTCATGGGGGACGTCGGCTGCGGGAAGACCGCGGTCTTCGCGGCGGCGCTCTTGCGCGTCGTCGAGTCGGGCGCGCAGGGGGCGCTCCTCGCGCCGACGGAGATCCTCGCGCGCCAGCACGCCGACCGCCTCGCCGCCGACGTCGCGCCGCTCGGCGTCCGCGCCGCGCTCCTCCTCGGCACGACGCCCGTCGCCGAGCGCGCCGCGGCGCTCGCCGCGCTCGCCGCCGGCGAGATCGACCTCCTCGTCGGCACGCACGCGCTCCTCCGCGCGGAGGTCCGCTTCCGGCGCTTCGGCCTCGGCGTGATCGACGAGCAGCAGCGCTTCGGCGTCGCGCAGCGCGCGCGCCTCCGCGCGAAGGGGCCCGCCGCCGCCGAGCCCGCCCTCGCGAACCTCCTCGTCGCTTCCGCGACCCCGATCCCGCGCACGCTCGCGATGGCGATCTACGGCGACCTCGACGTGACGACGATCCGCGAGCGCCCGCCGGGCCGCGTCCCGATCGAGACGCGCGCGTACCCCGAGGCGCGCCGCCGCGAAGGCTACGCGTTCCTGCGCGATCTCCTCCGCGCGGGCGGCCAGGCGTACCTCGTCTTCCCGCTCGTCGAGGAGGGCGAGGACCCGGGCATCGTGAGTGTCGAGCGCGCGTACGAGGCGCTGCGCCGCGGCTTCCTGCGCGACGTCCCGATGGCGCTCGTGCACGGCGCGCAGCGCGAGGCGGATCGCCGCCGCGCGATGGAGGGATTCCTCGCGGGCGAGGTGCGGCTCCTCCTCGGGACGAGCGTCGTCGAGGTCGGCGTCGACAACCCGCGCGCCGTCGCGATCGGGATCGAGCACGCCGAGCGCTTCGGCCTCGCCGCGCTCCACCAACTGCGCGGGCGCGTCGGCCGCGGCACGGAGCCCTCGCACTGCCTCCTCTTCCCGCGCGGCGCGCTCACCGCGAAGGCCGGGGAGCGCGTGCGTGCGCTCCTCGAGACGACCGACGGGTTCGAGATCGCCGAGCGCGACCTCGCGCTCCGCGGGCCGGGCGAGATGGCCGGCCTCCGCCAGAGCGGCTTCCTCGAGACGGAGGTCGCGGACCTCGCGCGCGACGAGGCGCTCCTCGAGGCCGCGCGCATCGAGGCGCGCGCGCTTGCGGAGGGCGCCGCGCGCGGCGACGCAACCGCGCACGCGACGCTCGCCGCCCTCCGCGTGTGGTGGGGTGACCGCGCGGACGCCGTCGCCCCGGCCCCGGCGGTGCGCTATGATGGGGTCCCCTGACGTTCGGCTTCGAGGGACGCGACGCGGCGGACCGGGCCCCTCGCATCGAAGGCAATCGGAAGGAGATCCCTCATGCGGGTCCTGACTGTTCTGCTCTTGCTCGCGGTCACCTCAATGGGCGTGGCCGACGGCGCGACGGCTGGCGAACCCGCGAACGCGCCGCCTCCCGCGCGCGTCGCATCGCTCACCGACCTCGACTGGCTCTGCGGCTACTGGGTCGGCGAGGCGCAGGGCGTGCGCATGGAGGAGTGCTGGCTCCCGCCGAGCGGCGGCCTCCTCCTCGGACTCCATCGCGACGTCACACCCTCGGGGAAGTCCTTTTTCGAGTACCTGCGGATCGAAGAAGGGGAGAAGGGCATCGCGTACATGGCGAGCCCGCTCGGCAACCCGCCGACCCCGTTCTGGTTGACGTCTTCAGGCCCGTCGAAGGTCGTGTTCGAGAATCCCGAGCACGACTTTCCCCAGCGCATCACGTACTGGCTGGACGAGGGCGGTCTCTTGCACTCGCGCGTCGAGGGCCCTGACAAAGAAAAGACGCGCATCGAGGAGTGGTTCTGGCGGCGAGCCGAGTGGCCAGCCGCGCGCGGGCGACCAGCGGGTGCTGACTAGACGCGCGTCAAGCCGAGCCCACATTCTCGCCTCGTGATGGGAGCGCAGCAACGACTGCGCGCAATCGCGCTAGGATGACGGCGCCGCGCCCTCCCCCCGCGAGATCACGACCGCGGCCGCGAGGTCGCCGCTCACGTTGAGCGTCGTGCGGCACATGTCGAGGAAGCGGTCGACGCCGAGGATGAGGCCGATCCCCTCCGCCGGCACGCCGACCATCCCGAGGATCATCGCGACGACCGGGATCGATCCCGCGGGGACGCCGGCGGTGCCGATCCCCCCGAGGATGCAGATCGCGACGACGAGCGCCTGGCTCCCGAGCGAGAGCGACACGCCGTAGAACTGCGCGAGGAAGAGGACCGTCACCCCCTCGAAGAGCGCGGTCCCGTTCTGGTTCGCGGTCGAGCCGATCGTGAGGACGAAGCGGCTCACGTGCGTCGGCAGGCGCAGGTTCTCCTGCGCGACCTTGAGCGCCGTCGGGAGCGTCGCGTTGCTCGACGCGGTCGAGAACGCGGTCACCATCGCCTCCTCGATCCCCTTGAAGAAGCGCACGGGGCTCATGCCGCCGAGGACACGCACCGCGAGCGAGTACACGACGAACTGGTGGATCGCGAGCGCGAGCACGACGACGCCGACGTAGCGCGCGAGCTGCCCGAGGACCTCGTAGCCGAGCTGCGCGGTGAGCGTGAAGAGGAGCGCGGCGACGCCGAACGGCGCCGCCTCGATGACGATCCCGATCAGGCGCATCGTGACGTCGTAGAGCCCCTCGAGCGCGTCGCGGAAGCGCGCGGCCGCCTCCGTCCGCGCGAGCGTGAGCCCGATCCCCACCATGAGCGAGAAGAACATGACGGCGAGCATGTCGCCGTTCGCGGCGGCGCGGATCGGGTTGTCGGGGACGATCTGGACGAGGAGATCGATGCCGGTCTTCGGAGCGGTCGCCGTGGACGCGACCGTCGCGGCGCGCTCGGCCGCCCCCGCGGTGAGGCGCGCGCGCAGTGCCTCGGACATCCCCGCACCCGGCCGGAGCGCGTTCACGAGCGTCACGCCGATCGCAACGGCGATCGCCGAGACGCACACCGTGTACGCGAGCGTCTTGAGCCCGATCCGCCCGAGGTGCTTGAGGTCGCCGAGCCCGGCGACGCCGAGCGCGAGCGCCGAGAAGATGAGCGGCACGACGAGCATGAAGAGGAGGCGGAGGAAGATCTGGCCGGCCGGCTGCGTGACGTTCTTGATGAACGTCGCGAGGGCGGGGTCGTCGCCGAGCGCGAGGAACGCCGCGACGCCGCCGGCGGCGCCGACGAGGAACCCGACGAGCATCCGCTTGTGAAGCGGCCAACGCACACGCGGAGTATGCCGTCGGCTCGTCGGCGGGTCCATTCATTTGGCGGCCGGCGCGCGTCACTGCCCCAGCGCTCTCACGGGGCGGGGACTGCGTCCCTCAACACGCCGCTCGGCTCGCGCAGTGGCCCCGCCTAGTCGATTCGCAACACTCCGGCCCCGCGGATGCGGCTATCCTTGAGGGCGAGGAGCGCGTCGTTCGCGGCGTCGAGCGGGAAGACCTCGACCGCCGGCCGGATCGGTGCGGCGGCGGCGATCGCGAGCAATTCCTCGGCGTCGCGCCGCGTCGCGGCGGTCACGCTCCGGAGGACGCGCTCGCGGTAGAGGTGCCGGTCGTAGTCGAGCGGCGGGATCTCGGAGAGCGTGATCCCCGCGACGGCGAGGACGCTGCCGGGCGCGAGGCGCGCGAGCGCCGCGGGCACGAGGGCCCCGCTCGGCGCGAAGAGGATCGCGGCGTCGAGCGCGGCGCCCGGGTCGTCCTCCGTGCCGCCCGCCCACGCCGCGCCGAGATCGAGCGCATGCCGCCGGTGCGCGTCGCCGCGCGTGAAGACGAGGACCTCGCAGCCCGCGTGCCGCGCCGCCTGCAACACGACGTGCGCCGAAGCGCCGAACCCGAACAGCCCGAGCCGGTCGCCGCGCCGCGCCCCCGAGAGGCGGAGCGCGCGGTAGCCGACGACTCCCGCGCAGAGAAGCGGCGCCGCCTCCGCGTCGGCGAATCCGTCCGGGATGCGGTACACGAACGCCTCGGGCGCGACGAGCACCTCGGCGAACCCGCCGTCCACGCTGTACCCGGTGAAGCGCGCCGCCTCGCAGAGGTTCTCGAGCCCGCGCGCGCAACGGGCGCACGCGTCGCACGCGTCGTGGAGCCACGCGACGCCAACGCGCTCCCCGACGCGCAACCGCGACGCGCCCACTCCGGCCGCGTCGATCACGCCGACCGCCTGGTGCCCCGGCACGACCGGCCGCTTCACGAGCGGCAGGTCCCCTTCGACGATGTGGAGATCCGTTCGGCACACCGCGCACGCCCGCACCCGCACGCGCACCTCGCCGCGCCCCGGCTCCGGCGTCGCCACGTCCGCCAGCGCGAGCGGCCGCGTCTCGATCGGCCCCTGTTCCCTCAGAATCATCGCACGCATCAGGGGCTAGTCTGTCGAGGGAGGAAGCGGTGGCAGTCGATGGCGATGTGGTGAACGGAAAACCGGCCGCGAGCGAATGCGATCAGTCGTACTCGATGAACCCCGGGTTCAGGATCCTCTTCGGGTCGTACGTCTTCTTCAGGCGGCACACCGTCTCCCACTGGTCGCCGTAGTGCGCGCGCCACCGCTCCTTGTCGAACTGGATGATCCCCGAGAGGTAGCGCTTCGCGCCCATCATCATCGAGAGGTCGCTCGCCTCGTTGAGGCGCGGCACGATCTCGTCGAGCACGTCCTTCGGGAGCCCGGGCAGGAACCCGAAGCCCATCACCCAGTCGCTCGGCGGCCGCATGAAGAGGGGAGTGGTAGAGGTCGTGCCGCGCGACGGCCAGAGGAGCACGTGCCCGCCGCCGAGCGCCGCCGGCGGGTACTGCGCGAGCACCGTGTTGATGTACGACTCCGCCGCGTCCCACGGGAGGATCGTCTCCATCCACGGGTGCGCGTTCGCCCAGTAGCCGCTCCGCCGCCAAAGCACGAAGAGTTGATCGAGGCGCGCCGCGAACTCCATCGTCGTCAATTCCTCGCGGTGGACGTTCTTGTACGGGCCGAGCCCGTCGAGCACCTTCGCGTCGTTCGGCGCCTCGTCCGCGCCCAACTCCGCCGTCGCGTGGATCGGGAAGAACCACTGCCCGAACGTGCGGCGCACGCCCGCCATCCGCTTGAAGCCCATCGGGAGCGGCACGCACCACGACTCGAGGAACTCCGTGCGGTCCTCCGACATGATCTTGAGGGCGTCGCGCATGCAGTCCCCGAGGTCGTCGTAGAGGAGGAAGTACGTCAGGGCGCGCGGCTTCGCGGGGCGCAGGCGCACTTTCGCGCGCGTGATGACGCCGAACTGCCCGAGGCTCGAGCGGACCGCGTCGAACACCTCGCGGTTCTTCGTCGGCGAGCACTCGACGATCTCGCCCGTCCCCGTCACCGCCTGGATCTCGAGGACGTTGTCGACCTGCGCGCCGTAGCGGAACGACGCGACGCCGAGGCCGGCCATCGAGAGCGTGCCGCCGAACGTCACGTCGAGGTTGTTCGTGAGGACCGGGGGGATCAGCCCCAGCGGGAGGACGCGCTCGACGAGCGTCCGCCACTTGACGCCCGAACCGACCGTTGCCGTGAGCCCCTTCGCGTCGACCTCGTGGATCGTGTCGAGCGACGTGAGGTCGAGGAGGATCCCGTCCTGCACGAGCGCCTGCCCGGTCTGCGTGTGCGCCTCGCCCCGGGTCGCGACGGGGAGCCCGACGCGCGCGGCGTAACGGAGGACGCGCGCGACGTCCTCGGCCGAGGCGGGCCGGACGATCAGGCGCGGGGTGCGGAAGATCATCCGGCCGAAGTCGCCGCTCTTGGCGGCGAGGGCTTCCCGGTCCGTGATGACCTGCCCTTGGATCTCTCTCTCGAGGTCTTGGATCACGCTCATGTCGCTTCTTGGCTCCTCTCGCAACGATCTGTCTGGGGGGCCCACGATTCTAGCATTTCGCGTGGCGCCGATCCAAGGCGCGGAGCGCTGCGATGCGCGGCTCGACGCGCCGCGCGGCACGGCTCGGCGCGCGGGCCTGCGCGCGAGATCGCCCCACTCATCGGCGCGGAGGGCGGCTGGATGGAGTGCGGCGTGGGTGCGGGGATCGGGCCCGCGGCGGGCCCCCGCCGGCGGTCCCTATTACGAGGGTTTGGCGCGGCGGCCGTGGCGCGCCGCGGTACGCCCGCGCTTCGCTCGCGCCCGGGACCTAGCCGGCCGCCTCGCCGCCGATTTCTTTTTCGCCGGCTTCCGCGCGGCCGGCCTCGACTTTCCGCGCTTCTTCACCGCCGGCCGCCGCGCCTTCGCACGCGCTTTCGCCTTCGCCTTCGCTCTCGCCTTCACCTTCGCGGCCGCGGCCTTCCCGCGAGCGGCGGCCTTCGCTTTGCCGGCCTTCGCCTTCCCAGCCGCCGGCTTCGCCACCCCCGGCTTTCCGGCCGTTCGCGCCCCCGCCGCGCCGGGCTTCGCCATCCCCTTCGTCCCGACCTTGACCGGCGCAGCGCCCTTCGCTGCGCCCCCCTTCGCCCCCGCCTTCGCGGGGGCTGCGCCCTTCGCCCCGGCCTTAACCGGCGCCGCCCCCTTCTTCCCCTTCCCCTTCGCCGGCGGCGCGACCGGCACCGGCTCCGGCTTCTCCATTGCCTCGAGGAGCTCGTTCCGGAGCCGCTCGGGGAGGCCGTCGGCCGCCGCCCGCAGGAGCCCCTTCGGCGCCTTCCACTTGTACTGGTCGAGAAGTCGCGCGACGTGCTCGGGCACGTCCCGCGCGATCTCGCGGATGATCCACGCGTTGGCCCTCTGCACGACCGGGTCGCGGTCGAGGATCGCCGCCTCGACGACCCGGAGCGCCTGCCGCGCCGGGACCGCGAGCTGCGACCGCCCGCCCCCCTCCGGCTCGTGGATCAGAACGGAGGCGATGGCCGACCGCCGCTTCCACGGGTTCTCCGACGAGCACCAGTGCATGAGCGTCGTCACGCGCTCGGGGTAGCGCCGCAGGAGCCACGCGCGCACATGTCCCGTCCAGTCGGCGAGCATCCAGTTGTCGAGCGTGTCCGCCCACTGGCTGAGGAGCACCCACTCGCGCTCGCCGAGGAGTCCATGGAAGCCGAGTAGGACGTGGAGCGCGAAGAGTCTCTCTTCGAAGTTGTTGCTCTTCCAAAGGTTAGCGAGAAGCGGACTGAGTGGCGTGAGCGAGATGATGCTCTGGTTCTCCTCGACGTAATCGCTCACGAGCTTGTTGAAAGCCCCGCGTTTCGTGCCGTGGAAGGTCGACTGGGACTTCGTGGCGCGACGCTGGGAGGCAGCGGTCTTCTTGTCCCCCGCCTTGGCGAGCTTCTCGCGAAGCGTGTCGATGGTTTCCAACGGGCCTCCTCGGAGCGCGCATTCTAGAATCGGGCTGGGTGCGTGACAAGCAGAAAGCGCGTAGAATCGAGGCGATGGCGCACGCGCCGTAACCCCATGGCCACAACGAGATCCTCCAGCACGACCCTCGCGGACGCGCTCTCCCGGCGCACGACGGAGGGGGCTCTCTACGAGCGGCTCCCGAACGACTGGGTCCTCTGCTATGCGTGCGGGCACCGCTGCAAGATCCCGCCGGGCCGTGCCGGGATCTGCCGCGTCCGCGACAACCGCGCCGGCGTCCTCTACGTCCCCACCGGCTACGTGGGCGCCCTCCAGGTCGATCCGGTCGAGAAGAAGCCATTCTTCCACGCTCTCCCCGGGTCGACCGCGCTCTCGTTCGGGATGCTTGGCTGCGACTACCACTGCGGCTACTGCCAGAACTGGCTCACGTCGCAGGTGATGCGCGATCCGGCGGCCGAGTCGCCGCCGATGGACGTCTCCGCCGACGAGCTCGTCGGTCTCGCGCTCCAGCACGGCGCCCGCATCGTGACGAGCACCTACAACGAGCCGCTCATCACGAGCGAGTGGGCGGTCGAGGTCTTCCGCGCCGCGCGCGCGCGCGGGCTCGTCACGTCGTACGTCTCGAACGGGAACGCGACCGAGCAGGTGATCCGCTACCTCGAGCCGTGGGTCGATCTCTACAAGGTCGACTTGAAGGGATTCGACGACGCGCACTACCGGAAGTTGGGCGGCGTCCTGTCGGTCGTGCTCGAGGCGATCGAGCGGCTCGCCGCCGCGAAGTTCTGGGTCGAGGTCGTGACGCTCATCGTGCCGAACTGGAACGACTCCGCGGGGGAGATTCGGCAGATCGCGAAGTTCCTCGCGGGCGTCTCGCGAGACATCCCGTGGCACGTGACCGCATTCCACGACGACTACAAGATGCGCGACCGGGGGCGGACGGCGGCGGAGACGCTCGTGCGCGCCGCGGCGATCGGGAAGGAGGAGGGGTTGCGGTTCGTGTACGCGGGGAATCTGCCGGGGCGCGTCGGCGACCTGGAGAACACGTACTGCCCCGACTGCGACGCGCTCCTCGTCGAGCGCTACGGGTTCGAGGTGCGCGCGAACCGGATCACGGACGACGGCGCGTGCCCCGGCTGCGGGCGCGCGATCCCCGGAGTCTGGAAGAGTCCGCGGTAGGAACTGCCCTCTCGACAAACCATGCGTCGCGCCCTTCGGTCGGACGATCTCGCGCTCGCCCTCTTCCTGATCCTGGCGGTGACCGGCCTCGTCCTCTGGGTGTACCGCGTCAACGCGGCCACGCCGCTCATCTTCGACGAGCTTCTCTACCTCTGGCAGGCTCGACTTCTCGCGACGGGACACCTGACCGCCGCCACTCCAGTCCATCACGAGTTCGTCAGCGTTCTTCACCTGTTCGACCTGGACGGCCGCTGCTTCGGCCAGTACCCCATCGGCTACCCGCTGGCTTTGATCCCATGGGTCGTGGCCGGCATTCCTTGGGGGCTGAACGTCTTCCTCGGCGGCGCCAGCCTCTTGCTCCTCTACCGTTTCGCCTCGCGGCTCGACGGGCGGGCCACGGCATGGGTTGCGATGCTACTCACGGCGCTCTCGCCCTTCTTCGTCGTGCAATCCACGACCTTTTTGGTCCACCCGCTCACCTTGGCGCTCACGCTCCTGCTCGCGCTCCTGCGTCGCGAACGCTCTTCCCGCCGGGCCGGCTGGGCCGGGCTCGCCGGAGCGACGATCGGCTACGCGGGGAATATCTCGCCGTTCCTCGTCGTGCCGATGCTCGCGGTCAGCGCCGACCGTTGGCTTTCGACTCGCCGAACGCGGCCCGTCGATCGCCGCCAGTTGATCGCCTTCACGATGCCGCTCCTCGCCGGAGTCGCGCTCTTCTGCGCGGTGAACTACGGGACGACCGGGAGTCCGTGGAGGCCCGCTTACTTCCTGCAATCCTGGGTCCGACCCGGGTTCGGCGAGACGGTCGACAAGAGCGGCTATACGCCGATCGAGGCTCTGATCAACACCGAGGACCGCCTCGCGAACCTCAACAGGATGCTCTTCGGATGGCCGTTCTCATCATTCCTGTTCGCCGGGCCCTATCTCGCCATCGCGTTCGCGCGCCACCTCGCTCGGCGGGGCGAGCCACGCGCCGAACCGATCCCATCGGAGAGAGGCCCGCTCGGGTCGGACCGCTGGACCCGAACGCTGATCGTGCTCTTCGCGGGAACCGTCGGGATCTACGCCTTCTGGTACTTCCCGGGAACGAGGGACGGTCTTGGCCCTCGCTATTTCTACGCGACTCTTCCCGCCCTCTCACTGTTCTCCGCGCGAGGCGTCGTGGCTCTCGGTCGGATCCTCCGACTCGCGGCGCGCGGCCGCGGTCACGCCGATCTCCTCGGCCGCACCGTCCCGTCGCTTCTCCTGGCGGCGCTCACGGTGACTGGGACGATCCCGATGTTCGCCCGCATGGCGGAGACCGGGCCGCCGCGCGGGCGGCGCGAGGTTCGCGCGTTCCTGGACGATCTCGAGCAGCGCGGCATCCGTCGCGGCACCGTGTTCGTCACCGAAGGGTCCGTGAGGAAGTACCAGCGGAGCGCCCTCTTGTATTGGAGCGACTTCAGCGACTCGAAGGACCTCGTGTTCGCATTGGACCTGGGTCCGCGAAAGAACGCGGAGTTCGTGAAGGATCGAGGCGGCGGCCCAGTCTATTACGTGACGCTCACCAACGAGAACCGGAGTTGGCGACTCAGCGACGCGCCGGCGGGTGAATCTCAGGCTCCGGAGACGAGCCTTGCTCGGTGACTTGACATCTCCCGCCGCGCGTCGCTAGCCTCCAGTCTCCCCTTGCCCCGGAGGTACCCCCGATGCGACGTGGATTCGCCCGTTTTTCTCTCCTCGTCCTTGTCGCTGACCTGATCCTCGGCTGGCCGGTGTGCCGGGGCGCGGCGCGCGCCGCAGAGCCGCCCTTTTTCCCCGACGGCACGTACGATCCCGCGGTCCCGACGCCGGAGTCGGTGCTCGGCTTTGACGTGGGCGCGCGGCCGGCGCGGCCCGCGGAGGTGCTCCGCTACTTCGAAGCGGTCGCGGCGGCGACGCCGCGCGTCGTCGTCACCGAGTACGCGCGGAGCCACGAGGGGCGGCCGCTCGTGTACGCGCTCGTCTCGAGCGAGGAGAACATGGGGCGGCGCGAGGAGACGCGCGCCGCGATGGCGCGACTCGCCGACCCGCGCGGGCTCTCCGCGGCCGACGAGCGCGCGGTCGTCGAGCGCTCGCCCGCGGTCGTCTGGCTCGCGTACGCGATCCACGGCGATGAGCTCTCCTCGACCGACGCGGCGATCCAGGTCCTCTATCAGTTGGCCGCGGGGACCGACACGCTCACAGCGCGCCTCCGCAACGACCTCGTCGTCGCGATCGACCCGATGGAGAACCCGGACGGCCGCGAGCGCTACCTCGCGATGCTCGCCTCCGTCGGCGGCGCGGTGCCGAACGCCGACGTGCAGAGCCTCCAGCACCGCGGCTTCTGGCCCTACGGGCGCGGGAACCACTACCTCTTCGATCTGAACCGCGACTGGTTCTACCACGTGCACCCGGAATCGCGCGGGCGCGTGGCCGCCATCCTCGAGTGGAATCCGGTCGTGCTCGTCGACTCGCACGAGATGGGAGCGCTCGACACGTACCTCTTCTCGCCCCCGCGCCATCCCTTCAACCCGAACCTGACCGAGGCGCACCACGCGTGGTGGCGCGCGTTCGCCGGCGACCAGGCGAAGGCGTTCGACCGCTACGGGTGGCCGTACTACACGCGCGACTGGAACGAGGAGTGGTATCCGGGCTACGGCTCCTCGTGGGCGCTCTACGCGGGGCTCGTCGGGATCCTCTACGAGCAAGCGTCGTCCGACGGCTCGCCGGTCAAGCAGCGCGACGGCACCCTCCTCACCTACCGGGAGACCGTGCACCACCACGTCGTCTCGTCGATCGCGAACTGCGAGACCACCGCGCGCAGCCGGGCGGCGCTCCTCCGCTCGTTCGTCGAGACGAAGCGGCGCGGGATCGCGGAGGGGCGGAGCGGGCCGATCCGCGCGTTCCTCGTCGATCCGACGCGCGGGCGCGCCCGCGCGGCCCGCATGGTCGACGCGCTCCTCCGCCAGAAGATCGAGGTCTTCGTCGCGGAGCGGGCGTTCCGAGCGAGCGGCCTCCACGACACGTGGGGGCGGTCGGGGGTCTCGCGCGAGTTTCCCGAGGGAACCTACGTGATCCCGCTCGACCAACCGATGAAGTCGCTCGCGCAGGCGATCCTCGAGTTCGACCCCGCGCTTTCCGACTCGTTCCTGCGGGAGGAGCGCCACTACCTCGAGAAGTTCGCCGACTCGCGCCTTTACGAGACGACCGCGTGGTCGATCCCGATCGCGTTCGGGCTCGACGCGTATTGGACCGGCGGGGCGATCGACGTCCCCTCGAGCTCGGCCCGCGCCGCGGAGGTCGGCGCGCCGGCCGGAGGAAACATCCTCGGCGATTCGCCGCGGCACGGCTACGTCATCAGCGGAGCGGAGGACGGCGCCGGGCGCGCGCTCGCTCTCGCGCACGAGCGCGGCCTCGTGGCGCGCGTGGCCGACAAGGCGTTCGCGGTCGAGGGACGCTCCCACCCGCGCGGCTCGATCCTCTTCACGAACCGGTCGAACCCCGAGCGCCTCGAGGAGCAACTCGCCGAGATCGCGGGCGCGGCCGACGTGAACGTCTGGCGCGTCGGCACCGCCCTCGCCGAGAGCGGCCCCGACCTCGGCGGGAACGACTTCCATCTCCTCACGCAGCCGCGGATCGCCCTCGTCGCGGGGAGCGGGATCGACTTCACGCAGTACGGCGCCCTCTGGCGCCTCCTCGACGAGGAGCACCGCCTCCGCGTGACGACGCTCGACGTCGCCGACCTCGCCGACGTGGACCTCTCGAAGTACAACGTGATCGTCCTCCCGAACGCGTGGCGCGGCGCGGCGCTTTACAGGGGGCTCCTGGGCGAGGGGGGGATCGCGGCGCTCAAGACGTGGATCGAGTCGGGCGGGACGTTCGTCGGCATCTCGGCCGGCGCCGCGTTCGCCGCCGACTCGAGCGTCGCGCTCACGAGCGTGCGGACGCGCGCGCAGGCGCTCACGCGCGAGATCCCCGAGTGGCCGTGGGAGAAGCGCGCGCGCGAGGGCGCGGCGCCGAAGCCGGGCGCCGCGAAGGGGCGCGCCGACGGCGACGGCGCGCCGGCCGAGAGCGCGAAAGGCGGGAAGGAGGAGAAGGATCTGAAGGCGCTCGAGGAGAAGGACGCGCTCCTCCGGCGCTTCTCGCCGCACGGCGTCTTCCTCCGCGTCGACCTTGACGACGAGCATTGGCTCACGGGCGGCTACGACGGCAAGGTCGCCGTCCACGTGGCGTCCGGCGAGGCGCTCGTCGCCGAGGAGCCCGAGCACGTCGTCGGCCGCTTCGCCGCCGCGGAGAGCCTGCGGGTCGCGGGGCACCTCTGGCCGGAGGCGCGCGACCGCCTGGCGCGCACCGCCTGGCTCACGCGCGAATCGCGCGGCAAGGGCCAGGTCATCCTCTTCGCGGACTCGCCCGTCTTCCGCGGCGCCGCGCGTGGCCTCGAGCGTCTCCTCACGAACGCGCTCCTCGTCGCGCCGGGGGCCGGGACGAGCCGGCCGACGCCCTGGTAGGGCATGGGGTGGGGGAGACCGGCGCCCGATGAGATACCTCATTCGGAAAATGGTCTTTTCCTTGGCCGCGACGGCACTCTTCGTCCTGGTCGTCGAGGGCCTCTCGCGGATCCTCCTTCCGACCGGGCTGCCGAATCCGCTCATCATGGAGAACAAGGACGAGTGGATGGACCTGCGTCAATACGATCCGCTCCTCTTCTGGAGCCTGCGTCCGGGGTTCTCGGAGGGGCGGATCACGACGAACAGCATCGGCCTGCGCGGGCCGGAGGTCCCGCCCAAATCGAAGGACGAGTTGCGCATCCTCTCGCTGGGAGAATCGACGACCTTCGCCGGCCGGCTTCCCTACGAGGAGTGCTACTCCCACCTCCTCGAGGGCGACCTCGACTCCGCGCTGGGACGTCCCGTCCGCGTCATCAACGCGGGCATTCCGAGTTACACGCTCTTCCAGGGCTACGTCTACTTCGAGCAGCGCGGCCTCCTGCTCGAGCCGGACGTGGTCCTCGTCTACTTCGGCTACAACGACTTCCTCCCCGTGGCGAACCGGGCCAGGAGGGACGCCCGGGCGACCGGGATCACCGCGGGGCTCACCGACAGGGCGCTCTACGAGCGTCGTCAGGGGAGGCTCTTCGAAGTTTCGGAGGCGATCGCGCGGCGGAGCAACGCGTACCGGCTCGTCATGCGCCTCCTCCGGCCGCGCAAGGCCGACGTCGTCAAGGACCCCTCGAAGCCGAGGGTGCCTGAGGAGGATCGGCGGCAGATCCTGACGCGGTTCCGGGACCTATGCGCCCGCCACGACGTTCTCCTCGTCATCGTCGTGCCCTGGTACCACACCTTCGACTCGCATGTCGCCCTCCTGCGGGAGTTTTCCCAGGCGAACGGGGTCTCCTGCATCGACCCTCGGGCCGAGTTCGAGAGGCTCAACGAGAACAAGAACAGGTACTTCCTCGACCCCGTCCACCCGAATGCCCGCGGTCACCGCTTCATCGCCTCGCTCCTCGCCCGCGAGATCCCGGGACTACTCCCCGCTAAAGATTCTTCGCCTTCCGCTCGATGATAGGGGGGACGACCGGACGCCGGTCGATCCTAAGGAGCCCGTTCAGGGACCGCGCGTTCCCTCGAGCCTGAAGGCGCGCACGACATCGGGAGAGGTGTGCGACATGGTTGTCTTCAACTACAGCGGCAAGGAAGTCAGCGCGAAGGTTGTGTACTACGGCCCAGGTCTCTCGGGGAAGACGACGAATCTGGAATGGATCTACGGCAAGGTCCCCGAGACGCAGCGGGGGAAGATGGTCTCGATGAAGACGAAGACCGACCGGACCCTCTTCTTCGATTTCCTCCCCCTTTCGGCGGGCGAGATCAACGGATTCCGCACGCGCTTCCTGCTCTACACCGTGCCCGGGCAGGTCTACTACAACGCGACCCGCAAGCTCGTCCTCAAGGGAGCGGACGGGATCGTGTTCGTGGCCGACTCGGACCCGCAGCTTCGGCAGGCGAACAAGGAGAGCCTCGCGAACCTCGAGAAGAACCTGAACGAGTACGGGACGAGCATCGATCAGATGCCGATCGTCCTGCAATACAACAAACGGGATCTGCCGCAGGCGCTTCCGCTCGAGGAGTTGAACGCGGACCTCAATCCGCGCGGACTCCTCGTCGTGCCGGCGGTCGCGATTCGGGGTGAGGGCGTGTTCGAGACCTTCAAGGAAATCACGCGGCTCGTTTTCCAGAAGATGCACGACCGGTTCGAGAAGGCGGCGCCGCGTTCGGCGTCCGTTCCACCGATCTCGGCGGGCCGCGAGGCCGAGCCCGCGCGCGCGTGGCGGGGTTCCGCCGCGCCGGCGCAGCCGTCGTCGTCGTCGGAGAAGCCCGCCGTGATCGCGGCGCCGGCGTCCGCGCCTCCGCTCCAGCCCGCGAAGACGAGGGGCCTCACGCACGCGAGCGAGGACGAGGTGATCCACCTCTCGACGATCGATCAGATCCTCGCGGGGAGGAAGCCGGCGCCCGCCGCGCTGGCGGCGATCGCCCCCGCGATCGCGCCGTCGGGTTCGCACGCGATCGCCGCTCCGGAGCCATCCGCGCCCGTCGCGCAGGCCGCGCCCAGACCCGTGGCCGCCGTTGCGGCCCCGGCCCCATCGGCGTCTGCCGAGATCGCGCTCTCCGTCCCGGAGCCGGCCGCGACGCCGGCCGAGATTTCGCTTCTCGCGCCGCTTCGGACACCGAGCGCTGCGATCCCGGAGCTCCTGACCGCGGCGCCCGCCGCCGCACCCGAGATTGTCCTCGAGCCCGCGGCGGCTCTCGTTCCGGGCGTGGCCGTCGTCGAGCACCGCGTCCTCGTCCCCGTGGTCATTCCCGGACCGATCCGCGGCCGGATTCGTCTCGTTCTCGAGGTCGACATCCGCGAGGAGAGGGGCCCGGGGGCGTCGGCGCCGCCGGGGTTCACGCGGGGCGCGAGCATGAACCCGATCTAGATCGCCCGCTCCGCGACGCTTCTTGACGGCCCTTCGCGCCGGGCCTATAGTATGCCGATGATCGCCCCTCGGGAGAGTTCGATGACAGCCGTCCTCGGTCGGCGCACGCGTCGGCGCCTCGGCACCGTGTCCCGCGTCCTCCTCGCGACCTTCGCGGTCGCCCTCCTCGCCGCCCCGAGCGCGCTCGCCATCGACGACGACGATTCGGACGACCGGCCCGGCGCGCGGCTCGGCTTCGGCTCCTACGACACGCCATCAGGCGGTCTCCTCGGCTTCATCAACCGCGACCGGCTCTCGCACTCGCGGAGCCTCGCGTTCGGCCTCGCGATGACGAACGGCGGACGGAGCAACGACGTCGCCGGCGCCACCTACAGCGACTACTTCGCGTACCGTCTCCGCGAGAACCTCACGATGAACCTCGCCCTCCACTACAACTTCGTCTCCACCTTTCGCAGCGCGGAGGAGGAACGAGGTCAGTTTTCCGTACTCCCGTCGTTCGCCCTGGAGTATCATCCCAGCCCAAGCACGGCGATCCACTTCTCGTACGGGCGGTTCGGCGGCGGGTATCCCTTCCTCTCGGGAAGGCCATACTTCCCCTACTGATCGAGGGCCCCCCGCGGGCCGTCCCGCCGATCGACCGATCTTCGCAGGGAGGGCGAGATGGCTCTGTTCCGTAGGCTGATCGGAGGTCGCTCCGATTCGGAGCCCACGAAGCCCGCGGCCTCGAAGGCCGCGCACCCGATCCCGCCGCCCGCTTCGGGCGAAGCCCGCTTGCGCTACATCGACGGCGTGGTCGAGCAGGGCCGCGTGAGGGAGGCGCTCTCGCTCCTCGCCGAGACGCCCGGCGAGCCGGACCGGGATCACCTTCTCCTCTGGGCGCGCGCGCTTCTCAAGGCGGGCCGCGCGGAGGAGGCGCTCGCGAAGTGCGAGCAGACGCTTGCCGCGTTTGGGGAGGGGGTGGCGACGCTCGTCCTGCGCGCCAAGATTCACGCCGAGCTCGCGCGCGAGCGCGAGGCGGCCGCGGACCTCGACCGCGCGGCGGCGCTCGGCCCGAAGGACCCGCTCGTCCCGTACGCGCGCGGCTGCCAGCTCGCGCGCCGCGGCGACTACGACGCCGCGATCGCGCGCTTCCAGGAGGCGCTCCGCCTCGACGGGCGGTTCGACAAGGCGCACGGCGCCCTCGGCGACGTCTACGACCGGATCGGGCAGCACGACAAGGCGATCCAGGAGTTCCGCAGCGCGATCCGCGCGAACCCGGCCGCCGCGGGGTGGCACACGAACCTGGGCGCGGTCTACGGCGAGAAGGGGATGTACCGCGAGGCGATCGAGCAGTTCCGACTCGCGATCTCCAAGGATCCGAAGAGCGCGGAGGCGCACTACAACCTCGCGGTCTCGCTCAACGACCAGAAGCACTTCGACGAGGCGATCGCGGAGTTCACGCTCGCCCTCGACTACGAGCCGGAAAACGTGCAGGCGCACTACTTCCTCGGGCGCACGCTCATCCGGCGCGGGATGTACGACAAGGCGATGCGCGAGCTGCGCCGGACGCTCGAGTTGAACCCGCAGAACGCGAAGGCGCACTACTACCTCGGGATCGCGCAGAACAAGCGCGAGCACGTCGACGAGGCGGTCGAATCGTTCGCGCGCGCGATCGCCCTCGACCCCGACGACGGGCGGTCCCACTACTACATGGGGATCGCGCTCGAGAAGCGCGGCGAGAGGGACAAGGCGCGCGAATCGTATCGCCGCGCCGAGGAGCTCGTGGCGCTCGGGAAGCGCGAGGTTGGAAAGACGTAATCCCTCCCGCATCGACTCGGTGATGGCCGCGGCCCGCTCGGATGGGCGCGCGGTCCTCGTCCCGTTCATCACGGCCGGCGACCCGAGCCTCGAGGCGACCGTCGATCTCGCGGAGACGCTCGCGGGGGCCGGCGCGGATCTGCTCGAGATCGGCGTCCCGTTCAGCGACCCGCTCGCGGACGGCCCGACGATCCAGCGCGCCTCGGAGCGCGCGCTCGCGAACGGGGCGACCCTGCACGCGATCGTCGAGATGCTCCCCGAAGTCCGGCGGCGCGCCAACATCCCGATCGTCCTCATGAGCTACCTGAACCCAGTCCTGCGTTACGGGCTCGTTCGCTTCGCGCGCGACGCGCGGCGCGCCGGCGCGGACGGCGTCATCCTGTCGGACCTCCCCGTCGAGGAGGCGGGGGAGGCGCTCGCGGCGTGCGACGCGGCGGGGCTCGACCTCGTGTTTCTGGCGGCGCCGACCTCGGGGGCGGCGCGGCTCGCGCGGATCGCCGCGTCGTCGCGGGGGTTCATCTACGCGATCACGCGCACGGGCGTCACGGGGACGCGCGAGGAACTGCCGCGCGGCGTGCGCGACCTCGTCGCCGCGATCCGCGCCGTCACGTCGAAGCCGGTGGCGCTTGGCTTCGGGATCTCGACGCCGGAGCAGGCGCGCGCCGCCGCGCAGCACGCGGACGGCGTGGTGGTCGGGAGCGCGATCGTCGACCTCGTGGGGCGCTTCGGGGCCGAGCCGGAGCGGATGCTCCGCGAGGTCGGGCAGTTCGCGGCGCGGCTCGCGGCGCCGCTCCGGGGCGCCGCGCCCCACCCGGGCTCGCTCCCCGACGGCCCCCGTCACCTCCACTGAGGCGCGTCGGGCGATGCCCTTCTCGTCTCTCGTCGTTCTCGCGCGCCCCGTCAACCTCGCGCTCGCGGGGCTCGCCATCCTGCTCGGCGCGCGCTTCGCCGGCGCTCCGGCGGGCGCGTGGCGGGCGCACTTGGTCGTGATCGTCGCGGCGCTCCTCCTCCTCGCCGCCGGCTACGCGTGGAACGACGCGGCGGACGCCGCGCGCGACCGGGTCGCGCACCCGCGCCGCCCGATTCCCTCGGGACGCCTCTCCGCGCGCGCGGCGGGCGCGGCGGCGCTCGTCCTCCTCGCGCTCGGGCTCGCGGCCGTGGCCGCGCTGTGGTCGCCCGCGTGCGCCGCCGCCGTCCACCTCGCGCCGCGCGCGCTCCTCCTGGCGTGGGCGGCGCTCCTGTTTGCCTATCGCTCGGTCGCCGACCGTCTCCCCGTCGCGAAGAATCTCCTCGCGAGCGGTCTCGCCGCGTCCGCCATCCTCCTCGGCGCGTCGCTCGGCCCCGCGCCGCACCGCGCGCTCTTCCCCGCGCTCTTCGCGTTCCTCCTCTCGTGGATCCGCGAGACGGTGAAGGACCTCGCCGACCGCGACGGGGACCGCGCCGTCGGCCGCCCCACGTGGATCGACTCGCTCCCCGCGCCGCGCGCCCGCCGCGCCGTGCGCGCCGCGATCGGCGTTCTCCTCGCGCTCATCCCGCTCCCGCCGCTCGTCCTCGACTACGGGCTCGGGTATCTCGCCATCGCGGCGGGCGGAGTCGGCACGCTCCTCATGCTCGCGTACCGCGACCTCGAGCGTCTCGCGCACCCGCCGGCCGACCTCCGCCGCGCGGCGCTCCTCCTCAAGGGGGGGATGGCCGCGGGGCTCGTCGCGCTCTACGCGAGCGGGATCGGTTGAGGAGGCGCGGTTGATGCCCCGCCCCGACGGCGCGCTCGATTTCGGCACGGCGGCCCTCCTCGGCTTCGTGCAGGGGATCACCGAATTCCTACCGATCTCGTCGAAGGGCCACCTCGTCCTCGTCGAACGGCTCCTCGGCGTCCGGTCCGAGGGGGTCGCCCTCGAGGTCGCGCTCCACATCGGCACGCTCTTCGCGGTGGTCCTCCACTACTGGCGCGACGTGAAGTCTCTCGCCGCGGCGACCCCCCGCGCCGCCGCGACGCTCGTGCGCGGGCGCTTCCCAACGGATCCCGCCGGTCGCGGACTCGTCGCCCTCGCGCTGGGAACCGTTCCGGCGGTGGCCGTCGTCCTCGTCGCCAGCGACGCGATCGAGTCGGTCTTCCACTCCCCGCGCCTCGCGTTCGCGGGCTTCGCATTGACCGGGTTCGTTCTCCTCACGACCCGCGGACGCGTCGCGGGGCGCGACGACGCAGGAATCCGAGACGCCCTGCTGGTCGGCGCGGCGCAGGCGTTCGCGGTCCTTCCCGGCGTGTCGCGCTCCGGCACGACGATCGCCGCGGGGGTCGCGGCCGGCCTGTCGCGCGAGGCCGCCGCCCGCTTCTCGTTCCTCCTCTCGGTCCCCGCCGTCCTCGGGGCCGTGGTCCACGAGCTCCCGGAGTTGCTCGGACCGCCGGGCGCCGGCGCCTCCGACGCCGGCGGAGGATCGGCCGCGCTCGGCGGGCCGCTCGCGCTCGGCGTCGCCGTCTCGTTCCTCACCGGCCTTGCGGCCATCCGGATTCTCCTCGTCGTCGCGCGACGGAACCGCCTCGATGTCTTCTCGTGGTATCTCTGGGCGCTCGCGGCCGCGGGGTTCCTCTTCCTTCGCTGAGGGGGCGAGCGAGACGCATCTTGTCGCGCTCGCTCGGCGTCACATCGCTCGGCTCGGGGTGAGGCGGGCCCCGCGAACGAAATCGCTAGCGTCCGTTTCGGCGGCGGCGGGAGCGCGCGCGCAGGACGACGGCGGGCGCGCCGAGCAGGAGGAGGTCGAGTGCCCCGCCGAACGAATCGCTCCCGCTCTCGGCGCCATCCGCGCCCCGCGCGTCGCTCGCCCGGCTGATCCGGCGGAACTCGTCGTCGGTCGGGGCTCTCTCCGTCGTCACCGAGGCGTCCATCGTGCTCGGGTCCGTGAACGTCCGCTGGAGCCGCGTGAGGAAGCGGCCCGCCGCGAGGAACGGAGCGAGCGTCGGCTGGCGCTCGCGGATCGCCGCGTACTCCGACTCGGAGATGCGGTTCGCGTAGTCGGTCCTGAAGCCCGCGATCGCCGCGCGCGCGTCGTCGACGACATACACCACGATCGGGAGCGACGTGCCCATGTTGATCGTGAGCACCGGAAGCGGAATCTCGAACTCGACCGCCGCGAATTCGAAGACCACCGGGTTCACCTGCGCGTCCCAGCCGTTCGCCGGCATCTGGTTCGCGGCGTCCGTCGTGTCCATCTTCATCGCGGTGAAGAACCAGCCGCGCGCGACGTACGGCGCGAAGCGGTCCGCGTCCGCCTGCGCGATCGCGAAGCCGTTGTCGTTCAGCCACGCGACGAGCGCGTCCGGATTCATCGACGAGACGATCGTCGCCTCGAACGCTCCGACGGTTTCGCGCGCGTGGACGACGACGTCGCCTGAGGCGAGGACGCCGCCCGACTCGGTCGGAACCGTGGTGGTGCTCTCGCATCCCAGCCCGTCACTCCCCCTTCTCTGCGATCGCAGGGGCGCCGTAAGGAGTCTCGCCTCCGTCCAGATCGCCTGGTCCGCGGCCTCGAGCGTCGGCAGAGAGGGCGTCGGGACGACGAGCGCGACCACGGGCGACTGCCCGTTGAATCGGATGTTGGGGACGAGTCGCACGCGCCCGGCCGCGCGGTCGATCACCACAAGGTTGAGCTGGCCGACCGACTGGATCCAACAGCCGTCGCACGGGAACGGAGGGCAGATCGCCCGGGCAAGGTGGGCATCTCCGAGGGAGAGCGAGCCGCAGACGACGACCGCGGCGACGAAGAGATTCACGGGGATCGAAAGATGGCGTCTCATGGGATTCCGCTCCTCCAAGAGAGCCCGGCCTCGAGGGTCGAGCCGCTGTAGTTCAGGTCGCGCGCGAAATCGTACTTCGCGTCTCCTATGAATGCGACCCGTTGCCGCAACCAAATGCTGTAGCGCGACGCAACCTGCACCTCGGGCCTCAGCTCGAACACGATGCCGAACGTCGGCGTGCTTTCCGCGTCGCCGAACGGGCCCTCCCATCGCGTGAAGATGGTCTGCCACGCGACGCCCCCGTAGATCGAGGCGCGGCTCCGGAGCGCGGGCTTCACGAAGTCGGTCCGGACCCCGAGCGTGATGGGGACGAGCCGATATTCGGCCTCGACGTTCTCGAACGTCGGGTCCGAGAAGAACTCGTCACCCGAGTCCGGCACGAACCCGACGTCGAGGAACGCCCACGTCCGCTCGCCGCCGAGCCCAGCCGCCACGCCGAGCGTGACGACCGGAGCCGTTCCGTAGGCGTCCCGTTGCTCGTCGTCGAATGGGACGAGGATCCCGCCGCCGAGATCGACCGCCAAGTGGCCTCGCGCCGGGGTGGATGAGAGTAGCAGGGTCGAGAGGAACAGAGCGAGGGGCGAGGCGAATCTCATGGCCACCTCCGGGGGAACGGGCTCGAGTTCTCAAATCGAGGACATCGTGCGTCCACGCGGCCACAGCGGGGGCGTTCTGGCCTTCGATTATGACGCCGACGCGCTCCATCCCGCAATTCCCGCGCCACGATTCCGCCTGTGTGCTCGAGCCTCGGCCGCCGAGTTCCGCGGAGGCATCGCCGCCGCACACTCACCTCCAATCGTTGACGCGCGCCATGGTGGGCGCGTACACTCTCTGACTCGGCGTGCCGCGCGCCCAAGAGAGTGTCCGGGCGGCGCGGCCGGCGCGCGTCCCGCGGCGGTGCGGAAGGGGGAGAGGCTCGATGAGACGGTGGGTGCGGAGATCGGGGGCTCGGCGGTTCGCGCGCGGGAGCGGGCGCGGCATCGACGCGGTGATCGCGCTGCTCGTCGCGCTGTTCCTCGTGGCGTCGGCGGACGCGGCGTCCGCCGCGAAGCGCGAGACCTCGCGCCGCACGCGGACGAGCAAGCCGCCGGCGGCCTCGAAGGCGACCGCGACGAAACCGGCGTCGGACCCGGCCGCGACCGACGCCGAGTCCGAGGCGCCGCCGACGCGGCGGCCCATGGTGAGCAAGCCGACCGCGGACGAGGTCGCCGCGATCGGCGCGGAAGGGAAGAAGATCGCCGTGATCCAGTTGGAGAAGGGGACGATTCGCATCGAGTTGGTCGAGGACGAGGCGCCCCTCACGGTCGCGAACTTCGTCAAGCTCGCGCGCGCCGGCTTCTACGACGGTCTCACGTTCCATCGGGTCGTCAAGGAGCCGAAGCCGTTCATCGTGCAGGGGGGCGATCCGCTCGGCAACGGCATGGGGAATCCGGGCTACACCATCGAGGGGGAGTTCTCGCAGACGAAGCAGCACCTCGAGGGAACGGTCGCGATGGCCCGCGCCGCGGATCCGAACTCGGCGGGCTCGCAGTTCTTCATCTGCCTCGCGCCGGCCCCGCACCTCGACGGGGGGCACGCGATCTTCGGGCAGGTCATCGAGGGGATGAGCACCGTTCACCAGATCGCCCAAGGAGATGTCATGAAGCGCGTCACGATCGAATGGGGGAGGCCATGATGCGGCGTCCCGACGGCATCCGCACCCTCTCCCATCACATCGCCGCGGCCGCGTGCGTCGCGCTGACGCTCGCGCTCGCGCTTCCCGCGGCGGGCCGCGCCCAGACGGCGCCGGCCGCGCCGGCCGCTCCGACGGCCGGGACGGCGAAGACGAACGAGGAGATCGCCGCGATGCCGCGGCACCAGCAGAAGGAGGCCCTCGACGCGTTCCTCAAGCGGGACCCGTCCTCGGTCGATGGGAATTTCCACCTCGGCATCTGGCACTACGAGGAGGGTCGCCTGAACGAGGCGCTCGACGCGTTCAAGAAAGTCCTCTCCCTCGATCCGGGCCACTTCAGGGCGCTGGCGAACGCGAGCCTCGCCCTCTCGGACCTCAAGAGGGACGAGGAGGGGCTCGCCCTGTTCGAAGCGTTCCTCGCGAAGAATCCGAAGGAGGCGCGCGCGATCGCTTACTACGGCGAGACGCTCTGGACGCTCGGACGGAAGCCGGAGGGCGTCGAGCAGTACCGCAAGGCGCTCTCGATCGATCCCAAGTGCGCCGAGGCCCACTTCAACATGGCCGTGGCGTTCGCGGAGATGGGGATCTTCCGCGAGGCGATCCGCGAGTGGCGCGAAGTCGTGACGGTCGGCGGTCCCGACCACCTCGTCCGGCAGGCGAAGGAGAACATCGCCCGCGCCGAGGAGAAGCTCTAGCCTCTCCCCATTCGGGGACCCGCCCATGACGCTCCTCTCAACGAATAAGCGGCCGAAGGTCGCCGTCGCGATGTCGGGCGGCGTCGACTCGGCGGTCGCCGCGCTCCTCCTCGCCGAGGCCGGGTACGACGTGCTCGGCGTGACGCTCAAGCTCTTCTGCTACGGCGATGCGGACGGCGAGGCGACGGACCGCACGTGCTGCTCCCTCGACGCGATCGAGGACGCGCGCCGCTCGGCTCGCGCGATCGGCGCGCGCCACGTCGTGCTCGACTTCACCGACGAGTTCCGCGCGGGGGTTCTCGAGCCGTTCGCGGAGGACTACGTCGGAGGGCGGACGCCGAGCCCTTGCGTCGCCTGCAACTCCGAGGTGAAGTTCAATCGATTCCTGTCGCGCGCGCTGCGCCTCGGCGCCGACTTCATCGCGACGGGGCACTACGCGCGTGTCGCGGAAGCCGCGGAGGGAGACGGCGGCGGGCGGGCGCTCCTCGCCGGTATCGACCCGGCGAAGGACCAGTCGTACTTCCTCTGGGGGATCGGGCGCGACGCGCTCGCGCGGGTGCTCCTTCCGATCGGCGCTCTGACGAAGCCCGAGGTGCGGGCGCACGCGCGGCGCGCGGGGCTCCCCGTCGCCGAAAAGCGCGAGAGCATGGACATCTGCTTCGTGCCGCGAGGGGACTACGGGACGTTTCTCGAGCGGGAGAGGGCTCGGCGAGCTGCGGTGGGAATCGGAAGCGGAGTGGCCGTGACCGCGCGCGGCGCCGCTTCGGCCCCGATCGGAGCGATCGACGACGCGCGCTGGGAGGCGGCGCTCTCGCCCGGGCCGATCCTCGACCGCGCGGGCACGCGCGTCGGCACGCACGCGGGCACCGCGCGCTACACCGTCGGGCAGCGGAAGGGACTCGGGCTCTCGGCGGCCCGGCCCCTCTACGTCACAGCGGTCGATCCGGAGCGTCGCGCCGTCGTGGTCGGCGAGGACACGGAGCTTCTCGCCGCCGGTTGCGAGGGGGAGGGAACGAACTTCCTCGCGCCGGTGGAGTCGGGGACGACGCTTCGCGCCGCGGCGCGCATCCGTCACCGTCACGCGCCGGTGCCGTCGAATGTCGCGGTCCTCGCGGACGGACGCGTCCGCGTCCGCTTCGACGCGCCGCAGCGCGCGGTGACGCCCGGGCAGTCGGTGGTCCTCTACGACGGCGAGCGCCTCCTCGGCGGCGCCGTGATCTCGCGCGCTCTCCCGCGCGAGTGAGCCGAGCCGTGCGCCGTCGCGGGCCCACGCGGTGGACGGGGCTCGCGGCGGTCGCGCGCGAGCGGCTCGCCGCGGTCCGCTCGGCGATCCGCTCGGTCGCTCTCGCGGCGCTCATCGCGGTCCCGTCCGCGCTGATCGCCGCGCCCGGCGCCTCGGTCGCGCGCGCCGAGGTCCGCGTCGAGGCGCCGGACGCTCTCCTCGGCGACCGCCGCGCCGTCGCGACGGCGGTCGAGCGCGCGCTCCCAGACCTCGAGTCCTTCTTCGGCGCGCCGCTCGCCACCGACTACGTCGTCACGATCGCGCCGTCGCGCCCGGTCTTCGTCGCCGCGGCGCGCGGCGTCCCCGCCTGGGGAATCGGCGTGGCGATCCCGAGCGAGCGCCGCGTCGTGCTCCTGGGCACGCGCGCCGCCCCCGCCGGCACCGCGATCGGGAAGGTCGCCGTCCACGAGGTCGCGCATCTCTTCATCCACGAGGCGGGCGGCGACGAAGTTCCGCGCTGGCTCGACGAGGGCGTCGCGATCTTCCTCTCGGGCGAGGACCGCGGCGCCTCGTTCTGGGACCTCGCGCTTGCGATCGTCGGAGACAACGCGTACTACCTGAGCGAGATCGCGTGGCGCTTCCCCGCGCGCGAGGGCGCCGCGCGCCTCGCGTATTACGAGAGCCTCACCGCGGTGCAGTTCATCGTCCGCCGATGGGGCGCCGCGTCGATCCCGCGTCTCCTCCGCGAGGCGCGCGCCGCCGATTTCGACGCGGCGGCCGCTTCCGTCTTCGGGATGTCGCCCGACGAATTCGAGGAGGCGTGGGAGACCGATCTCCGCCGCCGAACGCGCTGGGTCGTCTGGACGGCGGGCGGCGTGCCGGCGGCGTCCGTCCTCGTTCTGCTCTTTCTCGCCGCGGTGGTCCGCAAGCGCATCGCGGGCGCGCGGAAACTCGCGCGCTGGGAGGCGGAGGAGCGCCGCGCCGCGGAGGCCGAGGCGTCGATCGAGGAATCACGCTCCGACGGGTGACGGATGCCCGAACTGCCGGACATCGTCCTCTACATCGAACATCTCGAGAAGCGCGTCTTGGGCGAGCCGCTCCTCTCCGCGCGCCTCGCGAACCCGTTCCTCGTGCGCACCGTCGAGCCGCCGCTCTCGGCCGCGCACGGGAAGAAGGTTGTCGCGCTCCGCCGCATCGGCAAGCGGATCGTCGTCGGTCTGGAGGACGACCTCTTCCTCGTCCTCCACCTCATGATCGCGGGACGGCTGCGGTGGAAAGCGCCGGGCGCGAAGATCCCCGGCAAGGTCGGGCACGCGGCGTTCGACTTCCCGCGCGGGACGCTCGTCCTCACCGAGGCGAGCACGCGGAAGCGGGCGTCCCTCCATCTCGTGCGCGGCGAGGCGGCGCTTCGCGAGCATGATCCCGGAGGGCTCGAGCCGCTCGAAGCGCCGCTCGGTGCCTTCCGCGACGCGCTCCTCCGCGAGAACCACACGCTGAAGCGGGCGCTCACCGATCCGCGCCTGTTCAGCGGAATCGGCAACGCGTACTCGGACGAGATCCTCCACCGCGCGCGTCTTTCCCCGCTCGCTCTCACTCGGCGGCTCACGGGCGAGGAGGTCGCGCGGCTTCACGCGGCGACGCGCGAGACGCTCGCGCTCTGGACCGAGCGGCTCCGCCGCGAGTCGGGCGACGCATTTCCCGAAAAAGTGACGGCGTTCCGCGAGGGGGTGGCGGCGCACGGCCAATACGGCCAGCCGTGCCCGGACTGTGGCTCGCCGATCCAGCGGATCGTCTACTCCGAGAACGAAACGAACTACTGCGCGCGCTGCCAGACCGGGGGACGTCTCCTCGCGGACCGCGCCCTCTCGCGCCTGCTCAAGAAGGACTGGCCTGGCAGCCTCGACGAGCTCGACCGCTGAGTCGCGCCGGCCCGCGCGCAACTTCGCGGCCTCCATCGTCCGTCTTCCCTCCGCGGGTCAACGCAGCCCAGCCACCGAAGGAGGGAACCATGCGACGTCATCCGACCGTTCATCTCCGCCTCCTGCTTTGCGCGGGATCGCTGCTCGCGCCCCGCTTCGCCGTCGCGGCTCAGGTCAACTTCACGGTGACCGTGATCGACACGGTCTTCCCAGGAACGTCATGGCCCACAGACGTCCGCGCCGCCGACGTCGACGGAGACGGACTGCTCGACATCCTCGTCGCCGCGCCTGACTTCGCCGGCTCGGACGACGCGCTCCTCTGGTACGCCAACGAGGGGAACGGATCCTTCACCCGGACCGTCGTGGATGCCTCACCCTGGAATCCGGCTCGCCTCGACGTCGCCGATCTCGACGGCGACCTCGACCAAGACCTCGTGGTCGCCTCGGGCGACAGCCTGCACCGATACACCAACGACGGAAGCGGCGTCTTCATCAGAGACAAAATCGATTTCATTGGAGCGATCCGCATCCCGTCCATCGGGGACCTCGATGGCGACACGGACCTGGACATCGCGGTTCTCAGCAACGACGGAGTCTTCTGGGAGGTGAACGACGGGCTCGGCGTCTTCACGCGCGACACGCTCGACCTCGATCCGGTCGTGGACCAGGCTCTGGCGGTGACCGACCTCGACGACGACGGCGACCAGGACGTCATCGCGGCGATCTACGTCGGGACGAATAGCATCATCATGTGGTACCGAAACGACGGCGCCGGGACGTTCACCGAGCGGCAACTCTACCAGACGCCTGACAACACGGCGGACCTGGTCGTCGACGATTACGACCGGGACGGCGACAAGGATTTCGTCACTGCGGAGATCGACAGGAATCGGGTCTTGCTCTACCGGAACGACGGCAGCGAGAACTTCGCGCAAACCCTCGTCAGCCCGGACACCACGAAGGCTCCGAGCGGCGCCGTCGTCGCCGACCTCGACCGCGACGTCGACAGGGACGTTGTCGCCGTCGGCGGGCTCAACTCGCTCGGCGAGGTGATGTACTACGAGAACAGCGGCGCATCGGTGTTCTCGAGGAAGCCGATCGACACGGATCCCGGCAGTAGGCAGCGGGTCGCGGCAACCGACATGGACGGGGACAGCGACGCCGATCTCCTGGTCGTCAACACGAGTCCCGACCAGCTCGTGCTGTACACGAACCTCGGAACCGGCACGAGTGTCGCTGGCGGCGCAGGGGCGGGCGGGGCGGCTCGCGTGGCCCTCGACCAGAACGAGCCCAACCCCTTCGGGCTCGGGACGGAGATCCGCTTCCGCGTCGGGGAGATCGGACCCGTGTCCCTCTCGATCTACAACGTCGCGGGCGAGCTCGTCCGGACGCTCGCCGCGGGCGAGTTCCGCGCGGGCGCGCACGCGGTCTCGTGGGATGGGCGGGACGGCGATGGGCGAGTCGTGGCGGCGGGGACCTACCTCTACCGGCTCGACGCGACGGGCGATCGCCTCGCGAGGAAGATGGTCCTCGTTCGCTAGATCCTTCGCCGCGGAGAATTGGGCGCCGGCGACCGCGCGAGGGCGCGGGGGAGAGACTCCCCCCGCGCCCGGTGCTGGCGCTTCGCGCGCGGCTGACTTCAACGCGCCGTCGACGCGGCGATCACTCGAAATCCCTCCGCCGCCGCCCCAAGATCGATCGCCGCGAGCCCCGGGTCCTCCTTGAGCACCGCGACCCGCGCGAGGTTCTCCGCGGCCTTGCGGTACGTCGAATCGACCTCGAGCGCGCGTGCGTACGATTCCTTCGCCGCGCCGAAGTGGCCGGTCCTCTCGAGCGCGATCCCGAGGTTGTTCTCGAAGAGCGCGACGGCCGGCGCGACGCGCGTCGCGCGCGCGAGCGGCGCGACCGCTTCGTCGAAGCGTCCCGACTCGATGAGCAGGAGCCCGAGGTTGTTGAGCGCCCACGCGTCGTCCGGGTCGAGCGCGATCGCGCTCTCGTAGGACGTGATCGCCTCCCCGGTGACGCCGAGGTTGTGGAAGACGCGGCCGCGGACGCGGTGCGCGTTCCCATCGTTCGGGTCGATCCCCACGGCGCGGGCGGTGAAGCCGAGCGCGTCGTCCGCGCGCCCCTGCTCGAGGAGGACGCGCGCGAGGTTCACGAGACTCCTCACGTGCGCCGGGTTCACGTCGAGCGCCTCGCGGAACGCGGCCTCCGCCTCCGCGGGCCGCCCGTCCTTCCAGAGCGAGAGGCCGCGCATGTAGCGCGCCATCACGCTTCTCGGGTCGGCGCCCGCGAGCGCGCCGAAGCACTCCGCCGCTTCGCCGTAGCGCCCGTCGAAGTACGCGGTCTCCGCGTCGTTGTACGAGGCGACCTGCGCCGCCCCGCCCTCGTCGCGACCGTCGCCGGAGGAAGAGGGCGTCGTCTCCTTGCCCACCGTTTCCTGAATCAGCGCGAACTCCACCGCCACCGGCGGCGGGCTTTTCGCCGTCATCGCGCCTTCCGTCTGCGTCGCGCGTCCGCCGCTCACCTGAGCGACCTCTGGGGCGCGCCCGTCTCTTCCGAAAATCACCAGACCCGCCATCACCGCGACCGCGAGGATGACGAGGACCACCACGCTCGCCCACCCCCAGCCGATCGAGCCTCGTTCCGATTTCGCCGTCGTGTTCCCGTTCGTGCGTTCCATGACTGCTCCTTCCCGTGCGCGCCGCCGAGCGGTGCGCGGTATGTGGACCCTGCTCGGGAGGGCATCACGCAAGCCCGCGGCCAGACGTATCGCGTTCCGGGAAGGGACGCGAAGTCGCGTTGAGGATGGAGGATGGCGCGGAGGAGAACGAAGCGCGGCCGACGCCGCCTGCCCTTCTTCGTGTCGGCGGGAACACGCGGCGGCGTGTCCCTCGCGACACGCGGCGTCAGTCGCGCTTCAGCCCGTGCCTTTTCATGATCTTGAGGAGGCTCGCGTGGTCCGCGAGGCCGAGCGCGGCGGCGGTCCGTGTGATGTGCCAGCCGTTCCGCTCGAGCGCCGCGAGGACGATCTCTCGCTCGGCGGTCGTTTTGAGGTCGCGCAGGGTTCCCTCGCGGCGGGGACCGGCGGGAGGGACGGCGTGAGCGGCGGTGGCCGCCGCCGGCGCATCCCCCGGCGCCGCCGCGCGCAAGGGCGTCGCCGCCCCGCCCCCGCGCACCTCGGCCGGAACGTGCTCGAGCCCGATCTCCTCCCCGTCGCACGCGATCACCATCCGCTCGACGGCGTTCCGCAATTCGCGCACGTTGTTCCGCTTCCAGTCGTGCCGCTTGAGCGCCTCGTGTGCCGCGGGGGAGAGCCGCTTCGCGCGCACGCGGAAGCGCTCGCACGTGCGGGCGAGGAAATGCTCCGCGAGCGCGGGGAGGTCGGAGAGCCGCTCTCGGAGCGGCGGGACGCGCGCGACGTGCACGTTGAGGCGGAAGAGGAGGTCCTCGCGGAACCGGCCCGCCGCGACCTCGCGCTCGAGGTCGCGGTTCGTCGCCGCGACGACGCGCGTGTCGATCCGGATCGGTCGAGTCGAGCCGATGCGCCTCACGCTCTGCTCCTCGAGCACGCGGAGCAACTTCGCCTGCGCGGCGCCCGGCAGATCGCCCACCTCGTCGAGGAGGAGCGTCCCGCCACTCGCGGCTTCGAACGCTCCCGGGCGCGCGCGCTCGGCGCCCGTGAACGCTCCCTTCTCGTGCCCGAAGAGCTCGCTCTCGACGAGCGTGTCCGGGAGCGCCGCGCAGTTCACCGCCAGGAACGGCCCGCGCGCGCGCTCGCTCTGGCGGTGGAGCGCGCGCGCCACGAGCTCCTTGCCGCTCCCGCTCTCGCCGACGATGAGAACCGGGCTCGGGATCGCGGCGAGCCGCGCGATCGACTCGCGGAGCGCCGCCAGCGCGCGGCTCCCGCCGATGAGCGCCGGATCGTCGTCGAGCCGCCGGCGCAGGTCGGCGACCTCGCGCGTAAGCCGCCCGCGCTCGAGCGCGTTCTCGACCTCGCGCGCGACGCGCTCCGTCGGCTCCGCCTTGTCGATGAACCCGTATGCCCCGAGTCGGACCGCCCGTACGCAGCGCTCGTAGTTCCCGGTCCCCGTGTACACGATCACGGGCACCGTGCTCCCGCGGCCCGAGAGCCACTTGAGGACCTCGAACCCGTCGACGCCCGGCAACTCGAGGTCGAGGATCACGCAGTCGACCGCCTCGCGATCGAGGACGAGGAGCGCCTCGGCGCCGCTCGCCGCGGTGATCGTCTCGTGCCCGCCGAGCCGCTTGAGGTCGTATGCGTACTGCTCGCGCATCGCGGGCACGTCGTCGACGATGAGGATGAGGCTCACGAAGTGCTCTCCTCCGGGTCGGCGCGCGGCTCTGGCGTCGGCGCCGCCGGCAGCGTCACGGTGACCGTCGTGCCGCGGCCGGGCGCGCTCTCGACCGAGAGCGTCCCCTCGAAGTCGGAGACGAGGCGCTTCACGATCGACAGTCCGAGGCCGGTCCCCTCCACCTTCGTCGTGTAGAAGTGGTCGAAGATGCGCCCGCGCTCCTCCGCGCTCATCCCACGCCCCGTGTCCTGGACGCGCACGCGCACGACGCGCCCGCCGTCCGCGTCGGCCGCGAGATCCGTCGTCACGGTCACGACGCCCGCGCCGCCCGCGAGACTCTCGCGCGCGTTGCGGACGAGGTTCTCGACGACGCGGCGGAGCCCGACGCGGTCCGCGAGAACCGGCGGAATCCCGTCGGCCAGCTCGAGGCGGATCGTCGCGTCCCCTCCCGCCGCCCCGGTGACCTCGCGCGCGATCGCGTTCACGTCGAGCGGCTCGCGCGCGATCCGCGGCGAGAGGCGCGCGTAGTTTGCCGCGAGCGCCTCGAGGTACGCAAGGCTCGATTCGATCGTCGTCTCGCGCTCGAGGAAGACGCCGCCGAGGCGCTCCGGGCTGTCGCGGACGACCTGCCCGAGGTGGCGGACGACGTTCCGGATCGGCGTCATCGCGTTCCGCACGTCGTGGTTCACTTGGCGCGCCATGTCCCCGAGCGTGGCGCGCCGCTCGGCTTCGCGCAGCGACTCGGCGCTCCGGCGGAGCCGCGCCGTCATCTCCGCGAGGAAGCGCGAGAGGACGCCGACCTCGTCCGCGCGCCCGCTCGCGAAGTCGATGTCGAGGTGGTCTAGGTCGATGCGCGCCGCCTTCCGGGCGAGAGCGTCGAGCGGCCGGCTGATCCGGACAGAGAGCCAGACGGCAAGCGCGAGCGTCCCCGCGGCGGTCGCCGCGAGGAGGAGCGCGAGCCAGCGGTCGAGGCGGCGCAGGATGTCGCGGAGCGGGGCGCGCGAGTGGCTCACGATCACCCTCGCGTCGTGCCGGGCCCTCGGCTCGGACGGGTCGTCCGCGACGAGCGACAACCCGATCGTCCGGATGATCGGGTCGCCGCGGACCTCGAGTCCCAAGCTCGCATTGCGCGCGGCGGACACGGGGTCATTCCCATCGGCGACGTCGAGCGTAACGGTGAGGTCCACGTCGCGGGAGAGTCCGGCGAGGACCGTCGAGTCCATCTCGATCCCCCCGACGAGGCTGAAGCGACGGCGACCGACGAGCGCGGAATCGACGCGCGCCAGCGCGAGAAAAGGTCCCTCCGGGCGCCGGGCGCGAATGAGAGCGCATCCGTAGACTTGAAGCGGTTTCGGGTGCGTCGGATCGATCGACGGGGTCGACGGCACGGTCGCCAAGAGTCGGGGCAGGGCCGGTTCCATCCTGTCGAACTCGTTCCGGAAGTGGCCGGAGGAAAGGATGCGACCGTCCTCATCTTGGATCTGGAGCATCGACAGGCCGAGGAGCCGCATCTCGCGCGCGGCGAAGTCCAGGAGGTAGGAGCGCTGTTCCGCTTGCCCGACGACCGCGGCGAGGCGGAACCGGTTGTCGGACGCAATCTCGGTCGAGAGCGCGTCGAGCCGCACGCCGAGCCCATCGCCGAGTCGGGTGAGGTCGTCTTCGATCACGGCGGCGAGCGTTGCCACGCGGCGTTCGTACTGCTCGGTGAGCCGCCGCGCCATTTCGTGACGGACGCCGACGGCGAGGACCGCGAGCGGCGCGATGACGAGGAGCACCGACGCGAGGAGGATCCTCGATCGCAGGCTCACCGCTCGCTTGCCTCGGCGGCCCACCCGGCCCGGTCGAAGCGGACGGCGCCATCTCCGTCCGCCTCGACGCCCGCGAGCCGGTCGCGCGTCACGAGGTGCGCACGCGTCGTGACGAGCGGGATCACGATGCCCTGATCCGCGAGCCGCTCCGCGAGGCGCGCGGCGCTCGTACCCGACACGCCGGGCGGGAGCGCTTCCGAGCCGATCTTCGCGAGGATCGGTTCGAGCCAGGGCGCGGACCGGGCGAGATCCGCGAGCTGAGCGCACGCGGCCGACTCGCGCCGCTCGACGCGGGCGATGATCGCCTGCGCCGCGCCGAGTGCGAGCGCCCCCTCTAACTCGGGCGACTTGACCCCAAGCGGCGTGGGGGCCGCATATCGAGCCGCTCGCATATCCCCCAGGACGACGATTCGCTCGGCGAGTCGGCGCGCATCCTCGTCGTCCTCGTCGAACAGGAGGCGCGAGTTGAATCCCGCCGTCTGGTCAGGACCGCCGAGGCGACGGTCGATTCGCGGCGTTTCGCTCGGCCGCGCGAGGTCCGGCATGGAGCACTCTTCGCCTGCCGAGGAATGATCGGACAGGTAGAGCGAAGTCGCGGACACGGCATCCGACGTGACGGCATCGCGAGCGAGGCCGGCCCGTGCGTCCTCGGAGAGGACGGTGTCCCATGGCGGCCCACCAAGATCCCATGGTCGCGGCGGTACAGTAGGAACGATGAAGACGTAGAGTCGGTCGGCTGGAAGTGCTACGGCGCGCCAGCCGGAGACCGTCGCGAAATAGGCGAGCGTCGCGCGGTCGCGAACGAGGAACGCGTCGACCCCCTCGGCGTGGAGGTCGCGCGGGTCCGCTCCGGGCCGCACGCGGAAGACGAGCCTCACCCAAGGCGCGTCGTCGCGCGGCCGCTGCTCGTTCGGCAGGCAGACGAGATCGCCATCGGCGACGCGCGCGCCGCCGTCGCAGGCGACCGGTCGGAACGCCCCCGTGCCGATCGGCCACGTCTCGCCGCGCCGGCGGTCCGCGATCGCGAGGGCCGGGTGCGCGAAGAAGGCGGGCGTCTCACCCGCGGGCGCCGCGAGCCGCGCGGTGATCCGACCATCCTCGCGCACGACGACCGCCTCGGCGCCGCCGTCGAGCATCGTCCACGGGACGGCGCGTCCGGCAGCGCGATCGCGCCTCTCGGCCGTCATCCAGGAGAGCCGCACGTCGACCGGCTCGAGCGGCGTCCCGTCCCAGAGCCGCGCGCCGTCCCGGAGGACGAACGTCCATTCGCGGCCGTCGCACGAGCGTTCCCAGACGGACGCGAGACCCGGATGGATCGCACCGTCGACGCCGACGCGGACGAGCGTTTCGTATAGGTTCCGGAAGACGAGGCGCTCCGAGTCGATCGTCGGCGACGGCGCGTGGGCGGGGTCGACGCTCTCCGCGAGCCCGACGACGATCGTGCCGCCGCGCCGCGCCGCGGGGTCGTCCGCGCGCGCGATGGGCGCCGAGGCGCGGGGCGGCGATCCGAGCCGGCGCGAGGGCGCGCACGCGCCGCCCGCCACGAGCGCCAGCCCGACGAGCGCGGCCGCGACGAGCCCGCTCGCGCGCGCAGGGTCCGTGCGCGCACGCCCGCGGGGAGCTCGAGTCACGTCTTCCAGTGCTCGATCGCCTTCTCGAGGCCCCGCACCTCGTCGCTTCCGCCGCGCTGCCCGCGCACCCACAGCGCGAGCCCCACGACGGCGGTGTAGAAGACGACCACGGCCGCGAGGATCGCGGGTCCCGGGACCGGGCCGACGGACATTCGCGCGAGGAGGAGGCCGAGGTTCGACGACGGTCCCGGATGGATCCCGATCTTCGCGAACCACGCGACGAGCACGACGAGGAAGATCCAGATGTAGTTGTAGCGGAGCCGGATCGCCGCCGCGTGGAGAAACGTGATCTTGAACTTGGGTTGGTCGAGGTCCTGCGCCACGAACTCGCGCCAGTTGGTCCGGGGGCTCACGAGGTTTCGCCGGATGATCGGGATGAAGAAGTTCTCCTCGAGCATCCGGACGCGCGAGCGCCACACGTCGAAGTAGCGGAAGCGCCGCGCCTCGAACCCGAGGAAGACGACGACGAGGAGGTTGGTGAGGAGGAGCGAGACGTGCGAGTGGTCCGAGCTCCCGAAGGCGAACGACAGCATGCCGCCCGTCGTCACGACCGCCCAGTTCGTCGTCGGGTCGAGCCGCGCGCGCCACGCGTCGGCGCGGCTCCGCTCGCCGCGATAGAAGTGCGAGAGCGCGTTGATGTACTCGTTACGGGTAAGCGGATAATCTTCGAACGACGTGGGGGGCGTGCTTTCCGGATCGGCCACCGCGGCTCCCTGCCGAGCGGCGACGACCTGCTCGGCGACCGTGACGCGGCGACGCTATCAGGGGGCTCTGGGCGATGTCAACAACGCGCCCGTTCGACGATCCGTCCTGGCCTCAAGGCTGGGATCGACAGCGGTCATCGCGCCAGGATCAACTTCTGAGTCCGCGTCACCCCTCCCCCCACCAGTCGCGCGAAGTAGACTCCCGATGAGACCCGGCGCCCATTCTCGTTCAGGCCGCCCCAGACAGCCTCATGCCGTCCGGCGGGGCGCCTCTCATCGACGAGCCGCGTCACGCGGCGCCCGGTTACGTCCAGGATTTCGAGCGTCACCACGGTCTCGCTCGCCAAGTCGAATTCGAGCCGGGTCTCTCGGAGGAACGGGTTCGGGCTGGCCGGAATCAGGGCGACCTGCTTCAGAGGCGATCCAGGATCAGAGTGCGGCACGCCCACGGCGTACGCACTCGTCCGGAAGTGCGTGAGGGTCGGCCCCGTTCCACGAAACGTGATCCATCGCGACCGCGGGAAGAACGGCGAGTCCGTTTCGCAGCGCGCCCGCCAGTGATACGGCGTTAGGGAAGTCAACCCGGAGATCTGATCATTGATGTAAACTCCACTCCCCGCTGCGGGGCTTGGGACTCCACTGTCTTGCCATGGCCCGGGCGTGATGGCAGTGTTCGCATCGCCGAGACGTCCAATGAACCATGCGGCGCGAACCCGCGCCCGCCCCGCCGCGCTCCGGCAGCGAAGCCCGAGTCGGATGAATCCAGGGGAGTCGCTGGCGCCGAGCAGATCGACCGGTACGTCACCCGATCCGAAAAGACGCATTTGACCAGGCGTGTGGACGACGCGCGGACTTGCCGCCGATTGACCGTTGGCCAGAAAGACGAATGCGGCGCCGGCATCGATCGTGGGGGCATTGAATTCAGGGGCGCCGATCAGCAGATCCCCGCTCCCGTCCCCGTTCACATCGCCGGCCGGCGCGACCGCCGTGCCGAAGTAGGCATTGTTCTGATTACCTTCGCCCGTCCACGCGGGGATGGGCGAGGGACCTGACGGGGAACCCAGGTGAAGGAAAGCCCGTCCCTCTCCAGCCAGCCCGTTTGACGACGTGTACGCTCCAATCAGGATGTCCCCGAAGCCGTCACCGTTCACGTCCCCCACGCCCGCGACGGCCGACCCCAGGTGGGCATACAGTTCATTCCCCTCCGCGGTCCAGACCGGCGCCGCCGCGAGGCCTGCAGGCGAACCCAGGTAAACGAACGCCCCGCCTTCATTCTGTTGGCCATTGTCGTAGTCGGGGGCACCCACGATCAGATCGGCGAATCCATCCCCGTTGACGTCACCCGCCGAGGCCACCGCGGATCCGAACAGGGCGCTCGCCTGGTCGATCTCACTCGTCCAAGCCGGGGTCGCCTCCAGTCCCGAGGAGGACCCGTGGAAGACGTAGGCCTGCCCCTCGTCGATCTGGCCGTGGTCGTAGTAACGTGCCGCGACGACGACGTCGCTGTAGCCGTCGCCGTTGACATCGCCCGCGGTCTGCACAGGCCATCCGGTCGCGGCATCTGTCTGATCACCCGGGAACGACCACGCGGGCGCCGTCCCCAGCCCGGAGGCGGAACCGTGGTAAACGTGGGCAGCCCCTCCATCGCTTACGCCTTGAGTAAAGGCTCCGACGATCACGTCACCGTAGCCGTCCCCGTTCACGTCGCCGGCCCCGGCGACGGCCACACCGAACCCGCCTTCACTTTCGTCGCCGAACTCGCTCCAAGCCGGGGCCGAGGCCAGACCCGCGGGGGAGCCCAGGTATACGCCCGCGTGTCCCGCATTGTTGTTGAACCCATTGTCGCTGTACGGCGACCCGACGATCACATCGCTGTAACCGTCCCCGTTCACGTCACCGGCACCCGACACGCCTCTCCCCATAAAATCGAGGGACTCTACGCCTGAAGACTCCCATGTGGCCGCCCCGATGACTCCGTATTCTGAGCCTTCGTGGAGGAATGCGGCCCCCCGCAACCTGATGCCGCCGCTGCTGTGGTAAGGGGCGCCAACGAGCACATCGCTGAATCCATCGCCGTTCACGTCGCCGGCCGACGCGACAGCGTCTCCGAAGCGGGAGCCGCCCTGGAGGCTGGTCAGGCTTGCCGACGCGATCGTCGATGGTGGAAGCGCCTCGCCGTGAAAGAGGCAAACGCGCCCCTCGTTCGATTGGACGTTTGTGTAACCGTAAACGCCGACGAGGACATCGCTCAGCCCATCGCCGTTCACGTCCCCCGCGGTCGCGACGGAGAATCCGAAATTCGCGCCGATCGCGTCTCCTTCCGCGGTCCACGACTGGGACGTCGACAACCCGGTGGCCGATCCGAGGTAGAGATTCGCTCGCCCTTCATCTACCGATCCGTTGTCGAACAGATACGCTCCCACGACGACGTCGGCATAGCCGTCACCATTGACGTCTCCAGCGGTGGACACCGCGTAACCAAAGTACGCACCGGACTGATTGACCTCAAAAGACTGGGCGAATACGGCCGGCAGGCCGGTCGCCGACCCGAGATAGAGGAAGGCGCGTCCGTTGTTCGTAAATCCAGGGGCATCGTAGCCGTAGGCGCCCACGATCACGTCCGAGTAACCATCCCCGTTCACGTCGCCGGCCGTCATGACCGACTGGCCGAACTGGCTGTTGGCTTGATTGCTCTCCACGTCCCAGGCCGGGCTCGATGAAAGCCCCGTCGGTGAACCGAAGAAGAGCAAAGCGCGCCCTTCGTCGGCCTGCCCATTGTCGAAACCCGGGGCCCCGACGAGAACATCCGCGTAACCATCCCCGTTCACGTCGCCGGCCGGAGCGACGGAGGTTCCGTAGGCCGCCCCATCCTGGTTACCCTCGAAAAACCAGTCGGGCGTGCTCGCCAGCCCGGCAGGGGAGCCGAGGTAGAGCTCGGCGCGTCCCTCGAACGACTCTCCATTCGTGTGGAGGTGGGCTCCGATCACGACGTCCTCGTACCCGTCCCCGTTGACGTCTCCGGCGGTCGAGACGGATCGACCGTACCCGCCGCCGGCGGAGGTCCCAGCCTTCGTCCAGACCGGCGACATGGCGATCCCGCCGGCCGTCACGCGATACAGATAGACCCGGCCGACGGACGCGGTGCCGTTGTTCCATCCTGGCGCCCCCACGAGGATGTCCCGGTAGCCGTCGCCCTCAACGTCGCCGGCGGTGGCCACTGAGGTTCCGAATTGAGTTCCCCCGGCCGCCGACTGGTTGCCCTCCGCGCTCCAGACGTACGAGCCCGAGATTCCGGACGGTCCGCCCAGGTAGACGAACGCGATCCCTTCATCGGTCTGACCGCTGTCGTATCGGGGAGCGCCGACGATGATGTCGCTGTAGCCGTCGAGATTGATGTCTCCGGCCGTGGCGACGCTGGCGCCAAGTCGCGCTCCGGTCTGATTCGCTTCCTGTGTCCAGGCGGGAGCAGAGGAAAGCCCGCTCGCGGACCCCGTCGTGGGTGCGAGGCCCAAGATGAGAATCGGAAGAATGAGGGCGCGGAGAAGATGCCGGGGACGAGTCGATCCGATGAACGCGAGCATGAGGACCTCCTGGAGGCGCTCCATGCCAGTCCCTCGGCGCCTCCCTACTGATCCATGCGAGATTCTCCTTCCGATTGGCTCACAGGCGAGGGCGCGGTGTTCGACGACAGGTGAGGAAAGCGGGCATTACTGGCGGTGATCGAACCCCGCTCAACGAAGTCGAGCGATCGCTCGGTCGAGAGAGCCGCGGTTCAGCGGAGGACGACGAGACGTGTCTGGATCGTTCCGCCCTCAGTCGTTCGCAGTTGGAGGATGTAGACGCCCGCGCCGATCGGGCCGGGGTCCCAGCGGATGGCGTGCGGCCCCGGGGCAAGGGGCTCGCCAAGACGCTGGGCGACTCGCCGCCCGGCGACGTCGAACAGCGAGAGGGACACGTCCTGAGGCGAGGGGATACGGAACGCAATCGTCACGGGCTCGCCGAGGCCGCTCGGGTTCGGTCGAGGAGGAAGGAGGAAGAACTCGGGGTCGGGTGTCGCGCTCTCGATCCCCACACCGGGATAGAGGACCGCATATTTGATGGCGCTCTGCCCCAAGTCGTTTCGCCCCGTGTAGCTGATATGCGCATTGCCATCGGAGTCGAGCTCGAGTGAAGTCCAGTAGCCCTGGTCCCCGGTCGTCGCATCGACGACCTCTCGGGCCCACCCTCCTCCCGCCCTCGCCGCAAACCGGAGATCGTTGACCGAGATTTCCTGGTAACTGATGCTCGGATCGCCATTCGCGTTCAGGGCGAGGGAACTGTACGCTCCGGCGCCCCCCCCGGAATGCACGGTCGTCATCGTCCAGGCTCCGTTGTCCTTCTCGGCGTATCTCAGGTCCTGGCCTCCCGCCGGTTGGTAACTCACGCGCGGGTTCCCGTTCGCGTCGAGCGCAAGCGATGTGTACAGGCCGGTGTTCGTTTCGGGGTCCGCGATCTCGATGGTCCACGCCCCTCCTGATTTCTGCGCGAACCGGAGCCCACCCCCAGCGCCGATGGAGCGGTAACTGATTCGGGGGTTTCCTTGCGCATCCAGCGCCAGAGAGGCGTACGTTCCCGTGTTGAACGTGGTGTCTACGACCTCGACGGTCCACATCCCGGCGCTCCGTGAGGCGAACTTGAGGTCGTCGTTCGTCTCATCGAGGTAGGCGATCCGCGGCTCGTCCCCGGCAGTGAGCGCGAGGGATGTGTGACGTCCCACGACGCCCGTCGTGTCCACGGTTTCGCGCGTCCAAGTGATGCCCGACTTCTCCGCATAACGAAGGTCGTATTCCGGCCCGTCCTTGAAGTACGAGATCCGCGGATTGTCCTGCGAGTCGATCGCGAGCGACGGGTAGTCGCCGACCTCTCCGGTCGGGTCGACGATCTCGAGCACCCACACTCCGCTCTCTTTGCGCGCGTAATGCAGGTCATCGAAGGTCGCCTGGTAGTAGGCTATGTGCGGTCTCTCCTGAGAGTCGAGCGCCAGGGACGTGTAGGCCCACACAATGTTTCCTGCTTCCACGACGTCGATGACGGCGGCGTCGGACGGCGGGCACAATCCAGGAGGCGCGAGGACTAGGCTCGCGAGGAGGCAGATGGTGATGCTGTCGAGGAACAGCCGATTCGTGCGCATGGAGCACCTCCACAAGGATCGAGCAAGAAACGCCCTGAGCAAGCCAGGCCTTGAAACCGGCGCTCAATCAACCGGGCGATAATGCAGGAGCGTGCCGGTTCTGCCGGTTACGAACACGTCGCTCCCCGAACTGCCCCATACGCCCCAAAGGGTCTCCGATACCCCGCTCTCCTGGGGTGACCACGACGACCCGTCGTAGTGAAGGATGGTGCCGCTCTCGCCGACCGCGAACACGTCACTCGCCGATTGGCCCCAGACCGCGTAAAGAGGCTGGCTCGTGCCGCTGCTCTGGGGAGACCAGGTCATTCCGTCGAATCGGAGGATCGTCCCGGCGTCGCCGACCGCGAAGACATCCTCGCCGGAGGACCCCCAGACGCCCTGCAGCCAACTCGCCGTGCCGCTCGCCTGCGGGGACCAGCCCGTCCCGTCGTAGTGGAGGATCGTGCCGTACGCGCCCACCGCGAACATGTCGCTACCGGAACTCCCCCAGACCGCGAGGAGGACTTCTGTCGTCCCGCTCGGTTGTTGACACCAGGTTTTCCCATCGTAGCGAAGGATCGTGCCATTGTGCCCCACCGCGAAGGTGTTGCTCGGGTAGATACCCCAAACGGCTTCGAGGTTCGCGGAGGTCCCACCGCTCTCTTGGTACCATGCCCCGCCAATACGCCGACGGATCGTTCCTGCAAACCCCACCGCGACCAGAGAACCGCCAGATGCGCTCCAGACGCCGGTGAGGGGCTCCGTCGTTCCACTCGTCCGCCCGGCCCATCCCGTCCCGTCGAACTCGAGGATCGTGCCGCCCCCACCGACCACGGACACATCGGAGCCCGAACTGCCCGATACGCCGAACAGGTCCGCGGAACTGGTCGAGGTCCGGCGCGACCACGTCGACCCGTCGTAGTGGAGGAGAGTCGGTCCAGGACCAACCGCGAAGACGTCGCCCCCACTTCTTCCAGCGACACCGACGAGGGCACTCGTCGACCCAGTCGGCTGCGGGGACCAGGAGAAGCCATCGAAGTGGAAGACCCTCCCACTGGCTCCGACGGCGAAGACGTCGTCGTCGGAACTGCCCCAGACTTCATAGAGGGTTTCCGTCGTCCCGCTCGCCCGGGGGAGCCACGTGTTGCCGATGTAGTGAAGGACCGTACCACCGACACCGACCGCGACCGCGCCGAACCCAGAGGCGGCCCAGATTCCGAAAAGAAATTCCGTCGACCCGCTCGGTTGCGGGGACCACGACGCCCCGTCGAAGTGGAGAATCGTCCCGTTTTCTCCGACGGCGAAGACATCATCCGCGGAGATCCCCCAGACGGCCTGAAGCCAACTGGTTGCGCCGCTCGTCTGCTGAGACCAGGACGTCCCGTCGTAGTGAAGGATCGTGCCCTCGCTTCCGACGGCGAAGACATCGCTTTGAGATGCACCCCAGGCGTCCAATAGGACATTCGTCGTTCCACTCGCGTGCGGCGTCCAGGACTGCCCATCGTAGTGAGAAATGCTCCCACCAGCGCCTACGGCGAACACATCGTTCCCCGAGTTCCCCCAGACGCCATGGAGGGCGTATTGCGCCTCGCTCGATTGCGCAATCCGCGAACTCTCGTCGTACTGGAGGATCGTGCCATGGTCCCCGTCGGGTCCGACCACGAACGCCTCACCACCCGAGGATGCCCAAACGTCGAGGAAGGAATGCGCGGTCCCGCCTTCGTAGGTCCAGGCTAGGTGTGGCGCCGACGGCGCGGTTGGGCTGCCCCGGCCGCCGCAACCGAGGAGCGCCGTGGCGGAGCAGAGAGAGGCGAGCACCGCAATCCCCGAGATGACCGGGCGACGCGCTCGAGGCTCCATGCCTGGAGCCGACCTCGAATCCCTCTGAGCTGGCTTCACGATTTCGACCTCCCGTGGCTCGCGTCCGACCTCTTCTCGTTTCTTGCCTGCCTATCGATACATGCGAATTTCACCGTCGAATCGGCTCACGGGGCGCCAAGCCTCCCGGCGCGCCCCGCTCCTCCGAACTAGGCGCGCCCGGCCCTCGGGCGTACAATCGAAGGCAAGGCGCACGGCTCCAAGCGCTTGTGAGGTGGCGATGTCCGAGGACGCCCGGCGGGGCGAGGTGACCCGCATCCTGAACGATCTGCGCCACGGGGACCCGCGCGCCGCCGATGCGCTCCTCCCGATCGTGTACGACGAGTTGCGGCGGTTGGCGCGAAGCCGGATTCGACGGGAGCCGCTCGGGCAGACCCTTCAGCCGACCGCGCTCGTGCACGAGGCCTATTTGCGCCTCGTGTCCGGCCGCGACTCCGACTTCGAGAACCGCACGCATTTCTTCGGGGCCGCCGCTCTGGCCATGCGGCGCATCCTGGTCGAGCGAGCCCGCCGGCGTCGCACGGTCAAGCACGGCGGCGGCTGGGAGCGGGTGACGCTGAGCGACGAGATCGCCTCGTCGGAGCCGCGCGCGGTCGACCTCGTGGTGCTCGACCGGGCGCTCGAGGCGCTCGAGGCCCATGACAAGCGTCTCTGTGAGGTCGTGATGCTCCGCTACTTCACGGGGCTCACCATCGAGGAGACGGGGCAGGCGCTGAGTCTCTCCCCGGCCACGATCAAGCGGGACTGGGAATACGCCCGCGCCTGGCTCTTCGAAGAGATGACGAGGGCCGACCGGGGGGGCGAGGGCGGGGCGGGCGATGCCGACTGATCCGAAGCCGCGTGAGCCGACCGGCGAGCGCGAGCGCGCGCTGTTCGAGGCTGCTCTCGATCGTGCTCCGGCCGACCGGTTCGCATACCTGACCGCAGCCTCCGGCGGCGACGCCGATCTCCGCGCGCGAGTCGAGGCCCTTCTCGCGGCCCACGCTCAAGCCGGATCCTTCCTCGAGGTCCCCGCCCTGGCCGAGGGCCTCGCGGGCGCGGCGGAAGAGGCGGGCCATGGGCCGGTCAGAACGGGGCCTGAAGCCTGGGGCGCCCGCGGGGAGATCGACCCTCTCGTCGGCCGGCAGATCGGCCGTTTCAAGATCCTGGGACGCGTCGCCGGCGGCGGCATGGGCGTCGTCTACCTCGCCGAGCAAGACAGCCCGCGACGCCATGTCGCCTTGAAGGTCATCCGAGCCGACGTGGCGACGCCCGCCGCTCTTCGGCGCTTCGAGCACGAGGCGCAGATCCTCGGGCGGCTCCAGCACCCGGGGATCGCCTCGATTCACGAGGCGGGGACGGCTGATTTCGGGAATGGCATGCAGCCCTACTTCGCCATGGAGCTGGTGCGCGGTCGTCACCTCCTCGATCAGGCCGCATCCGAGCGTCTCGGCACCCGGGAGCGACTGGATCTGATGGTGAAGGTGTGCGACGCCGTCGAGCACGCGCACCAGAAGGGGGTCGTCCACCGCGATCTGAAGCCGGCGAACATCCTCGTTGACGAGTCGGGCCAGCCCAAGGTCCTCGACTTCGGGGTCGCTCGCGTCATCGACTCCGACATCAGAACGACCACTCTGCAAACCGGCATCGGCCAGCTCCTCGGGACGCTGCCGTACATGAGCCCCGAACAGGTGCGCGGCGATCCGCACGACATCGACACGAGATCGGACGTGTATGCGCTCGGGGTAGTGATCTACGAGATCCTGACCGGCCGGCTCCCGCAGGCAGTCGCCGGAATGTCGATCCCGGAGGCGGTGCGGATCATCGGCCACGACGATCCGACGCCGCTGTCCGCCATCGATCGAGTCTTCCGCGGCGATCTCGAGACGATCGTCTCGAAGGCCCTGGAGAAAGATCGCGCCCGCCGCTACGCCTCCGCGGCCGACCTGGCCTCCGACCTCCGACGATTCTTGAGGGACGAACCGATCGCGGCGCGCCCTCCGAGCGCCAGCTATCAGATGAGAAAGCTCGTGTCCCGCCACCGGCTGGCATTCGCGCTCGCGGCGACGGTGTTCGTCCTGGTGACGGCCTCGGCCGTCCTGGCGACGCTCCAGGCGGTCCGCATCGCGAAGGAACGGGACCGCGCGGAGCGCGTCAACGCCTACCTCCAGGACATGCTCGCGTGGTTCCAGCCGGGCGAGACGCGGACGCCGACGGTCACGCTGCGCCAAGTGCTCGACGAGGCGGCGCGCCGGATCGACGCGGATCTCCGCGCCGCTCCCGAGATCGCCGCGCCTCTGCGCATCACGGTGGGGAACGGCTACGCCCGGCTCGGCCTCTACGAACCAGCGGAGCGGGAGCTCAGGGCCGGCGTGGACGCGCTGCGGCGGCTGCGGAAGCATGGAGACCTGGATCTGGTGAGAGCGCTGAAGGGCCTGGCGAGCACGCTGCACCAGCAAGGCGCGTATCAGGAGGCCGAGGCGGATTACCGCGAGGCCCTCGCGATTCTCGATCGTTCGGATGCCGCGGACGAGGGGGAGAGGGCCGCGCTGCTCGGCGGCCTGGCGCAAGTGCGCAAGGACCTCGGCGACCTCGCGGGCGCCGAGCCGCTGCTCCGCGAGGCGCTGGAGATCAGTCTCCGCGTTTATGGCGAGCGGCATGCCGAGGTCGCGCGCGCTCAGAGCAACCTCGGTCTCCTCCTGCTCGACAAGGGGGACATCAAGGCTGGCGAGGGAATCCTCCGCGGAGCGCTCGATCTCGAGCGCGGGCTTCGGGAAGGGGACAGCCCCGAAGTGGCGCGGGCGATCGACAATCTCGCCGTGGCGCGCTCGTACGCGGGCGATCTCGACGGAGCGGTGTCCTTGTTCGAGGAAGCCTTCGCCATGCGCCGGCATTTGTTCGGCCCGGAACACCCCGACATCGCATTCAGCCTCGACAACCTGGCAAACGTCGCCGGCGATCGCGGAGACTTCGCGCGGGCCGAGACGCTCTTCGGCGAGGCGCTCTCGATGCGACGGCGGCTTCTCGGGGAGGACCACCCCGAGGTCGCGGCCACGCTCAACAACCTCGCGGCGGTGCGAGGGCAGGCGGGAGACGAGGAGGACCAACTCGACCTCTGCCGGCAGTCGTACCAGATCACCCGCAAAGCCTTCGGCGACGACCACCCGAGGACGATCAGTTCGCTGAACAACATCGGGGTCGTGGAATTCGAGCGCGGGAATCCGGCCGCCGCGGAGCCGTTGCTCCTCCGGGTGCTCGAGTGGCGGCGGAAGGTGCTCGGCGATGAGCATCCCGAAACGCTCCGATCGCTGAACACCTACGCCGTGCTCCTGCGCGAGTCCGGTCGCCACGAGGAAGCGGAGCCGCTCTTTCGCGAGGGGCTCGAGACCCGCAGGCGACTTCTCGGACCCGATCACCCCGACGTCGCGACGTCCGAGAGCAGTCTCGGGCAACTGCTGTTGGCGCGAGGGGACGCGGCCTCGGCGGAGGTGTCGTTGCGCGAGTGCCTGCGCATCCGCCGCTCCGCCCTTCCGTCAGGCCACTGGCAGATCGCCACGTCGGCCAGCGCGCTCGGGGAGTGCCTGACGAGGATGGGGCGCGTCGCCGAGGCCGAGAGCCTGCTGCGGGAGTCGTATGAGACGCTGAAGGCCGCGTTCGGGGACGAGCACGCGCGGACACGCGAGGCTCGGCGGCGGCTCGACGCGTGGCGCGAGACGCGGGCCGGCGGTTCGTAAGCCGGGCGAGACGGCGCGGAACGATTCGCATTGCTTCGCCGTCCGCCCGCTTCCCCTACGACCTATGAAATGCACGATCCGTTGATCTCGACATACCCGCGCGTGAGGTCGCAGGTGAGGACGGACGCCGATGCGGGGCCGGCCCCGAGATCCACGAGGATGGGGAATGGGTCGCGGCGGTAGGCGCGCCGCTCGGCGCGTGCGGTGACGCGGTCTAGCGACGAGAGGCGCGTCCTGCGGATCGATCTCAGCAAGCACCTGGATCTGGTACCGCAGGGCCACGTCCTCGAGGACCAGCGCGTGGCGTGTCCTGAACTTCCAGGTGGCAGCGCGGAGTATAATGATAATCGTTGACAGAGGGTGCCCGGGTTAGAAGGCACAGCCACTCTTGAATTGATTCTCCCCCGACTGTTGACCCCTGCCCACTCGAGGTGACAATTGGGTCAGCCCTCGACAAGATCGAGATCGCCGAGTCTCAGGATCTGCCCTACCCGGACAGGGGCGATCGCAGCGGCTCTGTTAGCTGCCTTCGGAGTCGGTCTGGCGCAGTCAGCACTGGCCTTCGAAGCCCGCGACTATCCCCTCCCTCCGATTCTCGTCCAGCTCGATTCTCTCCGTGCAGCCGGCCGCGCCCCGGAGGCGTTGCGGGCTCTGGACTCTCTCCTGGTCATGGCCCGAACCGACAGCTCGGCCGATTTCGAGCGTCAGATACTGCATGTGCGCGGGCGCCACCGTTTCGGAATGGGTCTCATGAAGCTGGCAGCGGAAGATTTGGAGCATGCGATGAGGCTCGCCGATGAATCCGGAGACTCTCTAGCCTGCACGTGGTCCCTTCGTTGGCTCGCGATTTCGCTGGAACAGGGGGGCCGCAGGCAGGAATCCATCACCGCCTACACGGAACTGCAGCGTCGCGGACGTCGCCTGCACAGTCCCATCCTCGAGAACACGGGCAAGTGGGGTTTGGCCTGGGTCTCCGAGATGCAGGGCGATTTCGATACGGCCCGACGGCAGTTCGAGGAGGTCGTCGACACGTTTCGAGATCTCGGAGATCGACGTTCCGAGGCGTACGCCCTAATGGGTCTAGGCCACCTTCAGCACATCCAGGGAGATCTTCCGGCGGCACGCCGTTCGGGCCTCCGCCTGTTGAGTTTGAGCCGCGAAGGGGGAGTTCAGGAGACCGAGGCCGGAGCCCTCTTCAATCTGGCGGTCTATGAATACGAGTTCGGAGATCCTGGACGGGCCATCCTGTTCGTCCTCGAGTCCATGGAGCTTAGTCGGGAGGCCCAGGATCCCCACGCGGCCGCTTATGGAGCCATGATGCTCGGGCGCGCGCTCCACGCCATGGGTCGAGAACGGGAAGCCGCGGCGATTCTGGACAGCCTGATCGACGAGGCCCGATCGAACGGAGATCAGAATCTTCTCGTCAATGCGATGCCGCATCTGGCCCGCGTGCGCGAGTCCGAGGGGCATGCGTCGGAAGCGCTGAAACTTCACCGAGAGATCCTGAGCCTGGCGGACTCAACCGAATCCCCTAATTGGGTGCCCTCCCTCATTGCGCTGGCTCGGGCGGCCGGCGGTCCAGCCGCCTCGTTGCGATTCCTGCGCGAAAACGTGTCGCGCTTGGACAAGCGGATCTCACCGCCCCCGCGTGAGCTGATCCATTTGGAGGAGGCACGCTGGCTCATCGACTCGGGTGACTACGACTCGGCGATCAGGCTGCTTCGCCGAACGAATGCCGACTCATCCATTACCGCGAACGTGGAAATGGCGCGATGCTTTCGGGCGCTCGGGGATGACGACAGCGCGCTCGTCTCACTCCGGCGCGCCGAGCATCTCTGGGAAATCCTGCGGGGGCGGCCCAACGATCCGGAGTGGCGCGAAGTCCGGGGAGCGGACGCCCGGGCTTTCGTGGGAGACCTGCTCGACCTGCTGATCGATCTCGGCCGGACGCCGGAGGCATTCGAAGCCGCCCAGCGATTCAAGGCGCGGACCTTCGTGGAACGGATGGGAGGTCCATCGTCCCAGATGTCGAGCGCAGCCAACCGGAATATGGCCCCGATCCTCCCGCTGTCGAGTTTCCAGCGTGACGTTCTCCGAAATGGTGAGCTGTATCTCGACGCGGTGGTCGGCGAGCGAGCGGGATTTCTCTTTGCGGTCACGTCCGACTCGTTGCGAGTGACACGCCTCCCGGACCGACAGAAGCTCGAGGCGAAGGTTCGCCTCTACCACGAAGTCGTGGCCGCCAAGCCGATCCCCCGGGAGACTCCGGAGATCGACGGCGGGCTGGAGCGACTTGCCGCGCGCGCCCTGTCCGATACGCTTCTGGGACCCTTCCGCGACCTGATCGGCCGCTCACGTACCATCGTCTATTCTCCCGACGGGCCGCTTCATGGCTTGGGGCTCTGTGAGCTGCCGGTTCCGCTTTCCCCAGAAACGGAATATCGCCCCATGGCCGATAAGCACGAAATCGCGCGCGTTCCTTCGGTCACCGTGCTGGCGGCTCTGAGGGGTCGTCTGTCGACCCCGGACGAGGTCGGGCCGCCCCGGATCCTGGCGCTCGGAGCTCCGGGCGACGAAGCGGCGGAACTGTTCGGCGTACGATCCGAGGTGCGGTTTCTGAAAGGAGAGTATTCGAGCGTGACGGCGCGCCTGACCGACACGGATTCGGCCTCGGTTGATGAGACAGTCGATCTCTCGGGTTACGATCTCCTTCACCTGGCCGGCCATTTCCGTTTGGATAACGAACGACCGTGGAATTCGGCGTTCCTTTTGCGTGCCGACCCAGATCCGACGCGTGAATTCCGACTCACCGCCACGGATGTTCTGGGAAAAAAACTGCGAGCCCGGCTCTGTTTTCTCTCAGGTTGTGAATCGGCCAGCGGCAAAACACTTCCAGGCGAAGGAGTTCAGGGGATGGCAGGCGCCTTCCTCGCCGCTGGCGCCAAGAGCGTGGTGGCCACGCTCTGGCCCGTTGATGACCGCGTCACCCGGGAACTCGTGCGGCAGTTCTATCGAGGCATCGAGCGAGGTGAGACCGCCGGCGCAGCCCTGGCAAAGGCCCAGACGTCGATCCGGGCAGCCAGGGCGACGAGCGCCCCATTCTACTGGGCGGGTTTCGTCCTCGTGGGCGAGCCCGAAACAAAGGTTCCCTTGACGCGGCGGCAATGGCCTCCCAGGCTTCTGGCGCTATCCGGCGGTGCTCTCCTGCTCTTGTCCGGCATGCTCGGTCTTTTGTGGCCACGGCGCGGAGCAAGAGCGCAAGTCGCAGACTAACAGGGAATTGTCGCGCGGCCATTGGCGCGGTGTGATTTTCTCTGCGGAAAGGACTCCTTCCAAATGGGCGCGGCCCCGACCGACTCATACACGGATGACGACCTGGTCGCCCGGGCCCAGCTCGGCAACGGGTTGATCGACGGCAAGGCAGCCGCCGAGCTTTTGGGGCGTTACGCGTCTCGCGTTCTGGCCTTCTGTCGCAAGTATGTCCGCGACTCGGACCAGGCGATGGATTTGAGCCAGGACATCCTGATGTCGGCGTATGAAGCGTTGCCCCGGTTCCAGCGCCGATCGCCGTTTTCGGCCTGGCTGTTCGCGATAGCCAGAAATCGCTGCCGCAGAGCCGTGCGCCGGCCGGGCTGGGTGCGCGATGAAGATGCCGATTTGAGCCAGTTGCGTGATCCGAGAGCACCGGAGGATCAGCGAGTGGAGGGCGAACAGGAGCAGAGAGCGATCGAACGAATGATGGAGGAACATCTGGAACCCATCGAGCGCAAAGCCCTGATCCTCCGCTGCGTGGAATGCCTGTCGGTCGAGGAGATCACGCGCGTTCTGGACATCCGCCAGGCTTCCGGCGCGCGCGGCGTCCTCCAGGCCGCCCGGCGAAAGCTCCGCGCCGCCCTAGAGAGCCGGGAGACCGAACGATGAGTGGGGGCAGGAACATCGAAGAGCATCTAGAGCCTGAGGATCTGGGGCATGTCCTGGATGCGCCCGAGAGCGACGCGAGTCGCCGACACCTGGACGGCTGCACGCGCTGCCAGATGTTGATCGAGGCCTACCGGGAATTCCTCGAGGAGCCCAAGGAGCCGGACGCCGCGGCCGGGGCGCTGAAGCAATCTCTCAGGGTCGCGATCGAGGCCCGATCCGCAGGAACTCCCGGATTCCTCACATCGCTTCGTTCGTATCTCGCGCGGCTTCTGTCTCGGCCGATTCCGGCCCTCGCGATGCTGGCGGTGATCGGCGGCGCCGTTATCATCCTCCGCCAATTCATGCCGGAGAGCCGTGAAGCGCGCTTCCGCCAGCGGCCACCGAGCCACGCCGGCGGCGCGGCGGGTCACGTCGATCTGGCTCCCCCGGTCCATCAGCCCGACGGCTCCATCGAGCTCAGCTGGAATCCCGTGGCGGGGGCTGACAGCTACGAGATCCGGATCTACTCCGGTTCGCTCGATGAAGTGGCCCGCCTGGGACCGCAGCCGGCCACCCGGTTGCACCTGAATCGGGCCGATCCGGCACTGGCTCACGTCCCCGACACGTTTCTGATCAAGGTCTTGGCCCTCCACGAATCCGACCCCATCGGCGAATCGCGGCCCCAAACGGCATCCTGGCAGTAGGCCTCGGGCTCCTTCCCCCGAAAAAAACAGAAACTCACCGTGACGAGGGCGTCTTCGCTGACTCCTTCCATAGCAAGGAGGCTCCCTACATGACCCCTCGGCGATTACGAAACGGCTGGATGGCAATCGCAGCATTCCTTGGTCTGCACGGCTTGTGTTCCTCATCCGCCTGGGCGGCAAACGTGTCGTGGACCAATGCGTCCGGCGGAGTCTGGAGCAACACCAGCAACTGGGACACGGGCATGGTGCCCGGCGCCTCGGACAGCGCCACCATCACCCTCGCGGGCACCTACACGGTCACCCTGGATGTGAATGCCTCGGTCGCATCGCTCACGCTGGGAGGGGCGAGCGGGACGCAGACTCTGTCTCTGAACGCCACGAGCCGCACTCTGACGCTCGGCGGCGCCTCCTCGGTGAATCCCAATGGCCTGCTGAGCATGAGTGGCAGCATAGTGAATGGATCCGGCCCGCTGACGAACAGCGGGACGCTCACCATAATGAGCAGCACGGTGAACGCGCCGCTCAATAACGATGGGGTTCTGATCTGCCGTGCTGGTGTTATCTCCTTCGTGAATGGCGCCCTCACGAGCGGCGCTGGATCGACCGTGCGGGTTCAGGGGGAGGCGGGCGCGGGCGGGGCGGGGACTCTCACCGTCGCGAACGGCTTCACCAACAACGGCACCGTGGAGCTCACCTGCGTGATCGGCTCGCAGTCTGCCACCCTCACCGTGACGAACGGCACGCTGGTCAACGCCCCGGGGCGGTCGATCAACGTGCTGGTCGGCACCGGCAGTTCGGGCCGCACCCTCAACGCCCAGTTGGACAACCAGGGGACGCTCTCGGTGGGCACGGCGCTGACGATCAGCAAGGGGTCGGCCGATCACGTGAGCAGCGGGACGATCGACGTGAGCGGTGGCGACCTGACGGTGACCCAGTCGGGCACGACCCCCACGTTCACCAACTCCGGTCCCCTGACGATCGCCACAGGCCGTACGGTCAGCGTGAGCAGCGGGGCCCTCATCTACGACGGCGGACTGAGCGGAGGCGGGACGCTGTCGCTGAGTTCGGTGACGGCGACGCTCAACGCCGATCTGACCAGCGCCGAGGTGACGCTCAGCCTCACCCTCTCGACCGTCAACGGCCCCGGGACGCTGATCAATGCGGCGGGCAAGACGCTCACCCTCACGAGCAGTACGGTGAACGCCCCGCTGGACAACGAGGGGGTGCTGATCGTCCAGGGGACGTCTTCCGTGAACGGCGCGCTCACGAGCGGGGCGGGGAGCACCCTACGGGTTCTGGGGAGCAACGCCGGCGGCACCG